>Ga0265297_10007909_pt1 | contig 14466 bp, 13 predicted proteins | sample Munlanlwell13791_FD_192502 | JGI IMG/M metagenome (GOLD analysis project Ga0265297, IMG submission 192502) | Leachate microbial communities from a municipal landfill in Southern Ontario, Canada - Leachate well 137-91 | ecosystem: Engineered > Solid waste > Landfill > Unclassified | place... | reverse complement strand
AAAAGACACGGGTGTTTCTACGATAATTGATATTAATAGCATTCCTATTTATGTAAGTACCCGGTGTAGATATTTCAATAAACAAGATGATAGTGCTATTGTTCTTTTACCCTCAAAGTACATTGCCCCTAATGAGGTAACGGAAAAGGATGTTTTTCAAATAGGAGAAAATTATTTTCTTATACCGGATTTTGCTATAGCAATTTTCTTTGAGGAGGATAAATTTATTTGTTTTGGTTATGAACAGATAGAAAAAAATTCAGAAAAAACTTTAGCTTTTTCTGAGAAATGGAATTTGAAACTTTCTAACAAAGAAAAAGTGATATTTGATAAAAAAACAGAATTTTACAAAAGAATTATTGATTGGTTAGAAGATTTAATCAGCGAGAAAGACCCAGATTTAAAAACCATTGTAGAAAAAACCTTTCCAAAAGAAAAATACGATGCATTACTACCTCAATTAATTTATGACAAAAGGGGCTATGGATTTGTTCCGAGAAAAAAAGTAGAAGAGTGGAAAATAAAGTAAATTTATACTAGTAACACCTTTATGTTTAAAAATCCTGCTTGTTTTGACAATTTTTATGAAAAGTGATTTTTTAACAAAATTTTAGTTCTTTGAAAATGTTAAAAAAAGAGGTGATAAAAATGAGGAAATTTGCTTTTGTTCTTTTCTGGCTATTGTCTTTAACGGTACCAATTTATGCCCAAGATATTCTTTATTTAGATGGCCAAGATGCTATTTTATATAATTTGGCAACTCAAGAACAAACCAATTTAACCAAAGATTTCGATTTGCCAATAGAAAAACCAGTTATAGAGGATGATATTCTTGTTTGGTTAACTAATAACGAATTTTATATCAAAGACTTAAAAAACAACAAAATTCAAACTTTAACTGATTGGCTAGGGGAGCCTATTTTTTTACCAGCAGAAGAAGTTAAGCCTAGTTTATCTCCAGATGGTGTTTTTTTAGCTTACGAAGGTTTAATTAATAATGAAAAAGCAGAATCAATTTCAGTTATTGTCGTTTGTATCATTAAAGATGAATTAACCGATTACGATGAAAAACTTAAAGACAATTCTGTTACAAGTATCATTAAAGATGTTTTAATTAATTATGACGAGAGTCGGGGCACAAAAGTGTTTTATTGTCAACTAGTAGAGGACGAGAAAGGAAAATTAATAGAAGAAGTCAAATCACCAGTTTGGTTTTTAGAACAAGACAAAGGAATAAACAATCTTTGGTTGGGTTGGTTAGAAGGAAGAGATGGAAGAACTTTAATTACAAGTTTTTTTGCAAAAAAAGAAAACGAAGAGTACTTTTTCGAATTATCGCCTCAGCAAATAACACCATTTTATAAGGAATATAGTTTTTCTATTCCCAAGGCTATGAAAACATTTGAAGAATTTACTTGGGCGCCAGATGGTACTTTATATGTGGTTAGCAAAGGAACAATCTATAAATATTCTGAAAAGGATTATGCTTTTAAAAAATTTATCAATGGCACTACTCCTCAATTTTTAACTCCAACTCAGTTATGTTTCTTGCAAGACGAAAAGCTAATACTTTATGATACAAAAACCAAAGAAATGACCAATATTCTTCCTTTTTGTGATTGGTATGATGTACGGTAATCGATTGAAAGGAGAAGATTTAAATCTTCTCCTTTTTGTATTATTTTATTTACCCTTGACAATTTAGAAATTAAGTGATATACTCTATTTAGTAAATTGAAAATAAAAAAATATTAAAAAAGAGGTGATTGGAGTGAAAAAGATAATTATTGTTGTTTTAACATTAGTGTTGGTTGCTTTAGGAACTACTGCTTATGCTGATTACACTGTTGAAGATGCTAATCGTGAGTATTTAGAACTCATCGAAAGAGCTCAGCAGTATTTAAATAAAAATGGTGTTCCTTTATTTTATGTCAAAACAGAAAATATGGTGGCTACTTTGGCAAAACAGTTTATAGTTTCTACAGAGGATGAGAATTATGTAGCGTATGTATATCAAGTTATTGATTCAGCAATGATACAGGCGGTAGATTTTCCTTTCGAAATGAAAGGACCGGCAAAATATCCAATAGTTATCTGGAAACCAATTTTGATTTAAAACCATAGTTAGCGAAAAGAAGGCCTTACGGCCTTCTTTTTTTATTTTGGCTCTTGACATATTTTTTTATTCAAGTAAAATATTAGTAAGGTTTAAATAATATTTAAATTTATGGAAAAAAAATCATCGACTTTTATAACTATTGCTTTGATTCTATTTTTTGTTATTGTTTTTGGTGTTTTCATTTATCAAGGTTATTTTAAAAAAGAAGTATCAAAAATTGAGGAAACAGAAAAAGAGACGGAAGTAATAGATCTTGATATTGTTAATTATCTTCCTCGGGATTTTCCCTCTGTTGAAGGGAAGCCTTATGTTGTTTGGTGTGAAAATGAGGAAACTTTAGAAATAGAGGAGGATTGTTCTAGCAGAACAGAGTTTAAGCCAGGAGAAGCCTTGGCTGTGTCTTTTGATTTAGGAAACTTGTTTGCTGGTTTGGGTAGGGAAAATTCTTATGAAGAGTTTTATTTTTGTTATTCCTCTGATCTGCTAGAAAATAATGTAACCCCTTTAACGTCTACTTGTTCAATGCCAATACAAAACGACCAAGAGGTAGTAGTGCCTGATTTATTTGTTCCTTATCTTAATGAGGGGACAGAAATTAATCTTTTTTCTTTGAGAATTTATCCTGTAAGAGAAATAGGACAATTGATTGATGATCCTGATGATCCCCAGAAAATAGAATTGATTAACATTAAAGGAGAAATTATGAGCTCTAATAAAAGTTAATAAATAGAGTTATAAAATTTATATTTATATATCAAAATTATGGACAATAATAAAAATCAGAGGTTAGTTAATTATCTAAGTGCTGTTTTATTAATTGGAGTGATAGCCGTTGTTTCTTATACTATTTATACTCAGCGATTAGAATCAAGATCAACAACTTCTACGACAACTACGACTATTCCCAAAATTAAAGTAAGATTAGATAATATTCCGAGTATTCTTGAAAAAGAGAAAAAATATTTTATTTCTAATGAAGAATTAACATTTCTTTTAGAACAAATAGGGATAGAAAATTTATCTGATATTATGACAGATCCCAATGTTCAGGCAGATTTATTGGGATTTTTTGAGCCGTGGTTTATTCAAATCTTAAATCAACAACCAATAAATAATTCCAATCCCATAAGAGAACTATCAATGGCAATGAGGATGATGAATGATGATTTGCTTTTAATAGTGAGTAATTTTTCTCAGCCAGAAGGATTTCGTCAAAACGATTTTGTTTTTTTTGGGGTTAATGTTAATGATGCTTTAAAGAGCCAAAAAATTCCTTTTACTCAAGATGATGTTTTCTATTTTTGTGGTATTACTCAGCCTTCGTTGTTTCTGCCGGGTGTTAATTTATATTATTCTAGTTTTGGTAAAATTTGGAATTTTGAAGAAGGAGAAATTTCTTGCAGTAAAGGTTTAAAAATGAACATTGAACATCTCGGTTTTTCGACAGGCTTTTTACAAGATAATTTGTATCAAATGAAAATTTATTTAGTTGACCAAGAAACAGCCTCTAAGATTAATGAAGCTTCTTCTTTTTCTGAAGCAGAAAAAATCTTAAATAATCATCAACTTATTTATGACAGAGAAGTTAATATTTCTTTTGAGTAATAAATTATTTTTTAAAAATAAAATCAATTCATAAAATCAATTCTATGAAAAAACAATACTTTTTAGATTTATTAATAATATTTTTAAGCTGTTTTTTGGTTTTTAATGTAGCAGAAGGAGTAGCGACTAATGCGGGAGAAACTGGTTTACCCGGTGATACTGGATTTCCTGTCGGCGAAAAGCCGCCATCTAAGCCTGGTAACGATGACGACGACGATAAAGAATGCATTTGTTCTAGATGCTCGGGGGGTAAGTGTAAAGATTATAGAACGAGTAATTGCCCTTGTACAACAGACTGTGCAGACTGTATGTATAATAATAATGGTGCTTGTGTGCACTGTCAAGAAGGAGAATGTTCGTTGTACACTCCAATGAGTGGAACTTGTAGTTCTAATTGTTCTGGTTGTGATAAACAATACAGCTGTTCTGCCTGTTCTAATGGAAGTTGTACGAAAAAATATTATAATTATCCTTGTAGTGACACCTGTTCGTCTGGCTCTGATAAATGTGCAGATAATGAAGGTCGACCTTATTTTACTTGCTCAGGGAACAGATGTGTGACAAGGACTTGTAACTCTACAACTTGTAATGATGGATGTGGTTCAAATGAAGCAGGTTGTAGGGATGATGGCAGCGGTGGAACTCCACCCCCTCCACCCCCTCCACCCCCACCACCTCCTCCTGACGAGACTCCTTCTGATGGCGGCGGTGGTTGTGGTAATGGTGGTGGAAATGGTGGTGAAAGTGGTGGTGGTAATGGTGGTGAAAGTGGTGGTGGTAATGGTGGTGAAAGTGGTGGTGGAGATTCTTGTGGTGGTGCTTGTGATTGTTGTCCTGGTGATTATCATTATGAACAAGAAAGAATTGAGGAGGAAGATGGTACTGTCCATATTAGGAACAGGAAGGTTTGTGACAGTGATAGACGCTGCAAACAATATACTTGTCATTGGAAAGAATGTAGTGGTTGCTGTTGTGTGTCTCGTTCAAGAACTTATACTGTTGATTGCGGTGATTCTTGCCCTTGTCCTTCTAGCACCTGCTCTTCTAATTGTGATTGTTGTGGTGGTAAGGGTTCCTGTTATCCTAGAGTTTTTCTAAATATTGACCCTCCTAAATTATTTGTTAATCAAAGTTTTAATCTTTCTTATGAAGCTGAAGGGGATTCTTGCTGCGGTGGTCTCAGATGCACTGTTACTGGTACTTATCAAGGTTTTAATTGTGGTCAATCAGGAATGATTGGCATCTGCCCCAGTGATGCTCAAGGAGTTAATGTTTGTGATCCTAAGAATCAATTAAGATCTTTAACTTCTTCTTCTGGAAGAGCTACTATTACTACTCATTCTCAGTATTGGGGTAATTGTCTCTATAAGGTCACTTGTACTAATAGTTGTGGTAATTCTAGTTCTGCCACTCAAACTGTCATGACTGTTCCTGTGCCTTTATGGGGTGAAGAATCTCCAATCTCTAATCTTTTTTCTCCCCTAAAACCCTTTATTTCCTTGTTTTCTTTGTAAAACTTAACAGATTACAGAATAAAAAAGGTCTCTAGATTTATTCCAGAGACCTTTTTTATTAAGAATAACAATTTTAATATTCAATCAATCTTAAAATGATTAAATTGATTAAATGTTTTGATATCGCAAGTCGTTATTTTTTAACGACTTGCGATATCGTTAATTTAATTTTGATCTATCGAAGTTGAATCTTGATAGGATGCTTCTTAATTTAAGTAGTGTTGTAGAGTAGGTTAATTTATGGATTATTAATGATTTTAGTAAATAAGCCTTTGATTTGGTTCTTGCTTAGATGGTTGAACTGGCCCTTACTAAGAAGTTCTAAAAACTTTTGAGGATAAAGCATTAATTCGTCATTTAAATTTAATTCCTGATAGCCAAGATTGAATTTTCTGGATAAATAAATTACCAGAGCGCGAATAAGGGATTCAGAGAGTAAGAAATCATCATAATTATCAATTATTTCTTTTGGTAATTTTTTTATATGCGAAGCAGGAATTTCTGGCGCTTTAATGGTATTGATATAAAAATGGATTAATTCATGAAGAAGGTTGCGAATATTAGGACTTTCTGATGGGCCGGTAATCAGATAACCTGTTTTTTCTATTTGAATAGAAAAACCTCGATAGTAAGATTCCAACAGGTTAACAGTGAATATTATTTTTTGAGATTCCGGTTGAAAGGTGAAAAATTCCTGAGTTATTTTAATAATTTTAGGTAGTGTCTTGCTGTAAGGTTCTATTGCTTTTTTGGTTTCAGCAAGAAAATCTTTTTCTAAAATTGTTAGGTTTGTTTCTTTGATAAATCTTTGAAGGTATTCAATAGCTGGAATAAAATCAGGATTTGTTTTCGAGGAAATAATTAAATTATTAATTAAAATTTCTTTAGTATATTGATAAGGATGAAAACAAAAATTAAATTTTGGAACGAATTTATTTTGTAGATAATCTCTGACTTTCTTACGAAAAGGATGCATTCCTTTTGAATTATTCTCTTTATCATAACCGTTGTAATTTAAGGCAGCATAAAGATAAAATAAATTAATTAATGGCTTTTTATAGATTCTCATAAATATAATAATATAATTCAGCTAAATATTTTAAGTGATTTTTGGAAATATTGGTTCAATTTTATTGATTTTAATTGTTTTATTAAACCATTCTTTCTCATTTTTCAAAGATAAATGACAATGAGTAAAAATTTTTTCTGTTGAGGACGGTAAAACTGGTGAAAGCCATTTTAGCGTTAGGAAAAGAAGGCCCAAAGAGTTAGTTAAAATTTTTTTCTTTTCTCCTTCATTCTTTGCCCAAGGCTTTTCTGAATTAAGATAGCGATTATTTTCTTTTACTAACTGCCATAAAATACTAATTGCTTCTTCCAAAGCGTAATTTTCCATTTTTTCCTGATATTTAGCAATAATTTTTTTTGATTTTTCAGTTAATTCGTTTTTTGTTGGTTTTAAAATAAAGCCTTCTTTGTAAGCCGAAGATAAAGCAAATAAACGGGAGACAAGATTTCCTAAACCATCAGCCAATTCTGTATTATATCTTTGAATTAATTTTTCTTCAGAAAAATCACCATCATTAAAAGTTGGCACTTCCTTAATCAAATAATATCTTAAACATTCGCTGTTGTATTTTTTGATTAAATAAAAAGGATCAATAACATTGCCTAAACTTTTGGAAATTTTTTGGCCATTAATCGTTAAAAATCCATGAACAAAAATAGCTCGCGGTAATGGTAGTTTTAAAGACATAAGCATTGCCGGCCAAATAAGAGAATGAAATTTTAAAATATCTTTACCAACGCAATGAAGATCAGCTGGCCAGAAAGTGTTAAATTTTTTCAAGTTATTACTATAGCCAATAGTTGATAAATAGTTAATCAAAGCATCACACCAAACATAAATAACTTGCGTTTGATCATTGGGAACTTCTATTCCCCAATTTAATTTTTTTCTATCTCTGGAAAAGCTAATATCCGGCAGCCCTTTTTTAATTAAAGAGATAACTTCTTTCTTTTTGCTTTGAGGATAAATTTTAATTTTTTCTTGACTTAAAACTTTCAATAATTTTTCTTGATAGTGGGAAAGCCGGAAAAAATAATTTTCTTCCTCAACCAATACACATTCCTGCTGATGAATAGGGCATTTCTTACCTTGCAAATCTTTTTCTAGCCAAAATGCTTCACAACCAACACAATAATATCCTTGATATCTTTTTTTGTATAAATCACCATTTTTCAATAAAATTCGCCAAGCCTTTTTTACTGCTGGAATGTGTCTTTTTTCATCAGTGGTCCTGATAAAATCGTCTTGAGAAATATTTAATTTTTTTGTCAGTTCTTGGTATTGGAAAACTATCTCATCAACAAATTCTTTGGGAGAAAGACCTCTTTCTTGGGCTATTTTTTCAATTTTCAACCCATGCTCATCAGTGCCAGTGGAAAAATAAACTTTTTTACCCAATAATCTTTGATACCGAGCAATAACATCAGCTTGAACCAATTCTAAAGCAAAGCCTAAATGAGGAGAACTATTGGTGTAAGCAATACTCGTAGTTAAATAAAATTTTTTCATTTTTTTCATTTATTATTCAATTCAACAATTATTTTCTATATTTTATCAGATTTTAAAAAGAAGGAAAAATATTTTTCCTTCTTTTTAACCATTAAATCCCCTTATGAATTTTTGTGGGCATATCCCGACTCGAACGGGAAACCTCTACGATGTGAACGTAGCGCTCTAACCATTGAGCTATATGCCCAATAAGGGGAAAACCGCCTATTGAAATTATTATTGAGTTAACGAATTAACGGGTTAACGAAATAACTGACGATAACAATGACAATGACAATGACGATGACAACTGACAAAATTTTCAATTTTCGATCAATTCTCAATGTTTGGACATCGTAAGTCGTTAGAAATTAACGACTTGCGATGTCGTTATTTTGATTATGAGAAATGATCTCTATTTAATTTCTATAATTGCTCCGGCGGCTTCTAATTTCTTTTTAATTTCTTCTGCCTCTGCCATACTAATATTTTCTTTGACGGCTTTGGGAGCAGCATCAACGATGTCTTTTGCTTCCTTCAAACCAATGCCCAAAAGCTCTTTTATGTCTTTAATAACTTGAACCTTTGATTGTCCAGCATCTTTTAAAACAACAGAAACCGTATCTTTTTCTCCTTCTTTACCTCCTCCTTCGCCACCATTAGCGCTACCAACGGCTTGAGAAACAGGAGCATAACTAACACCAAATTTTTCTTCGAGATAGTCAACTAAATCAGCCAGTTCTAAAACCGTTAACTCTTCTATTTTCTTGGCTATTTCTTCAACTTTAGCTGAAAGTTTTTTACTCTCATTTTGTTTTTCTTCTGCCATATTTTTATTTATTTTTATTATTTTTTTTATTTATTTTATATTTCTATTTATTGATCATTAATTGCTGATATTATTCTTTTCGTTGGTTTTTTACTTCTTGAAGAATATACACTAATTTTTGCTGGTTACCTTTCAAAACATAGACTAACTTTGCCATCGGAGATTTCAAAGAACCAATTAATTTTGCTATTAGATCTTCTTTAGAAAGAATGGCTGCTATTCTTTTTACTTCTTCACTACTTAACCATTTTTGTTCTAAAACCCCCCCTAAAATTCTAATCTTTTCTTCTCCTATTTTATTTAAAACATTAGCCACGCCAATGGGATCATTAAAAGCAAAATTAATCATTGTCTGCCCACTAATCTTTTCTATCTCATCATTACTATAGCCAGCCTCTTTTAAAGCAATTTTTAATAAAGTGTTTTTTACTATTTTTAACTGGCCCTCTTTGGCTTTAACATTTTTTCTTAAATCTTCTAATTCTTTGGTGACTAATTTGGAAAAATTAACTAAATAAAAACCTTGAGATTTTTTTATTTGATCAGAAATCTCTTTAACTAATTCTTTTTTTTGCAATTTTGTAAGCATAATTTATTAAAATAAAAACTGCGGTTTTCCCGCAGAGATTTTAATAATTCTTTTGAATTATTGATTCCTCATTAGGATTTACGAGATTACTCAACCTAATATCTCGGGAAAACAAATTTTATTAATTTTTACGGTTTTAATTTATGAGAAGTAATGGCCGATTATTTTTTATTGATTTCTTCTCGCTGTTTTTTTAAATTAGCTATTTTGATAGTTACTTGTTTTTTTCTTTGTTCAACTTCCTGTTCGTCAATGTCACTGGGAAATATCGAGAGGTTAATTAATCTGATTTTTTGATGAGGAATATTATATTTTTCCATCAATCGAATAATGTTTTCAAGATATTCACTTGGTTCTTTTTTTAAGCGAATATCAATTGCCTCTTTTAAATAGTTTAAATATTCTTCTTTTTCCTCATCAAGGATCTGGTTTACAAAACTTCTGGCCAAATTTATTTCTTTTTCTTTTCCTATTTTTGCCATTCTTTCACCTCCCTTCTTGCCATTACTTCTCATAAAAATGTTCTCAAAAATCTGAAAAGATAGTAGCACAATCAAAAATAAAAATCAAGCGCTCGGCTAGGAGGTATAAATAATTTTTGTTGTCAACAACAAGAATTTTCAATTTTCAAATGTTTGGACAACGTCAGTCGTTAATGAACTGGTTAGGGTAAAGAGTTTAAGGGTTAGGAAGCCAGTATGGTGAAAAGGTAAGGTTTAGGGTAAAAAATCCTTTTAACTCTTAACCCTAAACAAGACAGGCTTCGTTACCTTTCAACCCTAAACCATATACATTTTATTTTAGTTATTCGGTATTTCAATTCGTTAACTCGTTAACTCGTTAACTCAATCGGCGATGTCGTTAATTAAGATTTGAGATTTGAGATATTTATGAGGTTGCCGCGGTTGGCCTTAACCCTCTTATAATTTTGACAAAAAAATAAATTTTTGTTAGAATAAAAAAACTTTTTCTAGAAAAATAATTTTTTAATTTTTTAAATAACTTTTTAAAAATGCCGACATTAACTCAATTAGTTAAAAAGGGAAGAAAGTCAATGCAGAAAAAAAGTAAGTCTGTGGGACTTTCTTATTCTTTTAATGGTTTAAAAAATAAACCAACTTATCATTCTTCACCTTTTAAAAAGGGGGTTTGCTTAAAAGTTTTTACTATGACGCCGAAAAAACCTAATTCGGCTTTGAGAAAAGTTGCTAGAGTAAGATTGTCTAACGGAATGGAAGTGACTGCTTATATTCCAGGAGAGGGTCATAATTTGCAAGAGCACTCCATTGTTTTAGTAAGAGGGGGAAGAGTCAAGGATTTGCCCGGCGTCAGATATCATATTGTTCGGGGTGTTTTTGATACTGCTGGGGTAGCGGATCGAAAACAGCAAAGAAGTAAATATGGCACTAAAAAAGAAAAAAAGTAATTAATAAATTATGAGAAGAAAACATCGCGAAGAAAAAGAATACGAACCTGATTTAATTTATCAAAGTCCGAAAGTGACTAAATTTATTAATTATTTAACCAAAGACGGAAAGAAAACTGTTGCTCGAAAGGTTTTTTACCAAGCAATGGAAATTATTAAAGAAAAAACCAAGCAGGATCCTTTGAACGTTTTTAATACTGCTATTGAAAATATTTCTCCTGAACAGGAGTTGGTGAGCAGGAGGATAGGGGGAGCGAATTATCAAATTCCCCGACAGGTGCCTGAATACCGAAAATTTATTTTAGCCTCCCGTTGGATTATTGAATCTAGCCGTTCAAAAAAAGGAAAGGCAATGAAAGAGAAATTAGCTGACGAATTGATTTTAGCTTCTCAAAGAGAAGGAGATGCTTATAAAAAGAAATTAACCGTAGAAAAAATGGCAGAAGCCAATAAAGCTTTTGCTCAATTTTCTTCGAGATAAAAAATTATGGAGTCAAATTATCCTATAGAAAAAATTAGGAATATTGGTTTTATTGCTCATATTGATGCCGGAAAAACTACTACTACCGAGCGGGTTTTATATTATACTGGTTTAACTCATAAAATAGGTGATATTGATGAAGGAACAACCGTAATGGACTGGATGGATCAAGAAAAAGAAAGAGGAATTACTATTACTTCAGCTGCTACAACTTGCTTTTGGATTCCAACTTATCGAAACCATAATCAAGATTATGCTCATCGAATAAATATTATTGATACTCCGGGTCATATTGATTTTACTGCTGAGGTTCAACGTTCTTTAAGGGTTTTGGATGGAGCAGTAATTATTTTTGATGGTGTTGCCGGAGTAGAACCGCAATCGGAAACAGTTTGGCATCAGGCTGATAAATATAATGTGCCAAGAATGTGTTTTATTAATAAAATGGATAGAACCGGAGCGAATTTTGAAGAAGATTTAAAGTCAATTCGAGAAAAATTGACTGTTAATGCTCAACCAATAAATATTCCTATTGGCGCAGAAGATAAATTTGAGGGAGTGATTGATTTGATTCAATTCAAAGCCGTTTATTTTGAAGGCCATAGCGGTCAAGATTTGGTTTTTAAAGAAGTACCGGAGAATTTAAAAGAATCAGCTTTAAAATGGAGAAATCTTTTGATTGAAAAAATAGTTGAGCAAGATGAAGAATTATTAAATCATTATTTAGAAGGAAAAGAGCCGTCGGAAGAAGAAATGAGGCGAGTTTTAAGAAAAGCAACAATTGAAGAAAAAATTATTCCTGTTTTATGCGGTTCTTCTTTTCGTAATAAAGGAGTTCAGCCGCTTTTAGATGCAATTGTTGAATTTCTTCCTTCGCCTTTAGATTTACCGCCAGTCAAAGGTATTAATCCAAAAACCGGTGAAGAAGAAATTAGAAAGCCCGATGTCAATGACCCCTTTTGCGCCTTAATTTTTAAAGTAGCAACTGATCCTTATGTTGGAACTTTGACTTATTTTCGAGTATATTCAGGAACTTTTAAAAAGGGAAATTATTTATTAAATGCTTCTAAAGGTCATCAGGAAAGAATTGGCCGTCTGCTGCGAATGTATTCAAGTCGGCGAGAAGAAATAGATGAAATCAGCGCTGGTGATATTGCCGCAACTGTTGGTTTAAAAAATACGACTACCAGTGATACTTTAGCTGATATTAATCACCCGATTGTTTTAGAGCAAATTGTTTTTCCTGAGCCGGTTATTTCTATTAAAATAGAACCAGAATCGCGGGCTGATCAAGAAAAAATGTCTTTGGTGTTAAGAAAATTAATGGATGAGGATCCGACTTTTAAAGTACGAACTGATCCTGATACCGGAGAAACCTTAATTTCAGGAATGGGAGAATTACACTTGGAGATTTTAGTGGATAGAATGAAAAGAGAATTTGGTTTAAAAATAAAAACTGGTCAACCCCAAGTTGCTTATAAAGAGACAATTAAAAAGAGCATTGAAAGCGAAGGAAAATATATTCGCCAATCAGGTGGTCGCGGTCAATACGGTCATGTTTGGTTAAGATTAGAACCCCTGGAAAGAGGCAAAGGATTTGAATTTGTTGATATGATTAAAGGAGGAGTAATTCCCAAAGAATTTATTCCAGCAGTTGAAAAAGGGGTGAAGGAAGCTTCAGAAAAAGGTGTTTTAGCCGGCTATCCAATCACTGATATTCGGGTAACTCTTTATGATGGTTCTTTTCATGAAGTCGATTCATCAGATTTTGCTTTTAAGATTGCCGGTTCAATGGCTTTTCAAGAAGGAGCTAAAAAAGCTAATCCAGTTTTGTTAGAGCCAATTATGAAAGTAGAAGTAATTACTCCTGAGAAGTTTATGGGAGATGTGATTGGAGATTTAAATGCCAAGAGAGGTAAAACCGAAGAGATTAAAGATAGGGCCAATATGAAAGTAATTGAGGCAAAAGTCCCCTTAAAAGAAATGTTTGGTTATGCAACTAATTTAAGATCGATGACTGAAGGAAGAGGCTCATTTACAATGGAATTTGATCATTATGAAGAAGTGCCAGCGACAATCTTATCGCAAATTATTGGCGCTTCGGCTTGACATTTTTTTTAATATCCTTTAATATAAAAGAGCCTTTTGCTAAATAATAATTAAATAATAAAATTAAATAATAAAAATCATGGCAGAAAAAGAGAAATATGTTAGAACAAAACCCCATATGAATATTGGGACAATTGGTCACATTGATCACGGTAAAACTACTTTAACCGCAGCTATTTTGCATGCTCTCCATCTTAAGGGCTTGGCAAAAAAAGATTTATCGGTTGATGAAATTGATAAAGCGCCAGAAGAAAAATCGAGAGGTATTACTATTAATGTTCACCATTCTGAATACGAAACCGAAAAAAGACACTATGCTCACATTGATTGTCCCGGCCATATTGATTATATTAAAAATATGATTACTGGTTCAGCCCAGATGGATGGCGCTATTTTAGTTGTTTCGGCGGCTGATGGACCAATGCCTCAAACCTTTGAACACATTCTTTTGGCTAAACAAGTTGGAGTACCAGCAATTGTTGTTTTCCTTAATAAAGTTGATATGGTTTCTGATCCAGAATTAGTTAATTTGGTAGAAGAAGAGGTTAGAGAACTACTGACTAAACATGGTTATGACGGGAAAAATACTCCAGTTGTCAGAGGTTCAGCCTTAAAGGCCTTAGAAGCAACTTCTCCAGACGATCCCAATGTCAAACCAATTTATGACCTGTTGGAAGCAATTGATTCTTATTTCCCTGAGCCAGTAAGAGATGTTGATAAACCATTTTTGATGCCCATTGAAGATATTTTCTCAATTGAGGGAAGGGGAACAGTAGCGACTGGAAGAGTTGAGAGAGGGTCTATTAAAGTGAATGACGAGGTAGAAATTGTCGGTTATCATCCAACAATAAAAACAGTAGTCACTGGTATTGAAATGTTTAATAAGTCAATGGATGACGCTCAAGCCGGTGATAATGTCGGATTGCTTTTAAGAGGGGTTAAAAAAGAAGATATTCGAAGGGGTCAAGTAGTGGCTAAACCCGGGTCAATTACCCCCCATACAAAATTTGAAGCGGAAGTATATATTTTGACTAAAGAAGAAGGAGGACGACACACGCCATTCTTTACAGGTTATAAACCGCAATTCTTTATTCGAACAGCTGATGTCACCGGAGAGGTTGTCTTGCCTGAAGGAATAGAAATGGTTATGCCGGGTGATAATGTTAAATTTACTGTCACTTTGATTTCTCCAGTAGCTTTAGATGAAGGTTCTCGTTTTGCTATTCGGGAAGGTGGA
>Ga0265297_10007908_pt1 | contig 14468 bp, 16 predicted proteins | sample Munlanlwell13791_FD_192502 | JGI IMG/M metagenome (GOLD analysis project Ga0265297, IMG submission 192502) | Leachate microbial communities from a municipal landfill in Southern Ontario, Canada - Leachate well 137-91 | ecosystem: Engineered > Solid waste > Landfill > Unclassified | place... | reverse complement strand
TCCAAGGTCCTCTACCAACAAAAAGCCGCCCAGAATGGCGGCATTTTGTTGGCGGAGAGGATGGGATGAAGTTGGAACTATTTTGAAATGTCTTTGTTGAGAATCCCACGACAATAGACGAATTGTTCAAAGGTTTGTTGCTCATGTTTTTTCAAAATAGAGAATCCATTTTTGAGATAAAATTTAACAGTTTGATCATAACTTCCATCTGGTGGTTCTTGCTCAACGACGGTGTCGACTCGTAGTTCTTTAACTCCTAATTTTTTCAGCAAATTCTCAGCCTGAAGGAGTAACTGTGAACCGATATTCTGGCCATGATGTGAGGGGTCGACTCCCATCCAATTGATCCACACTTGGCCTTCTAGGGATGAAAGAATGAGAAATCCAAAAATTTCTGAATTTTCTTCAGCAATAAATGTTTTTCCGAGAACGGCATCAATGGGAATATTTTTGAGCGCAAACTCATCAAACCACTTGGGATGTAAGTTGTTAATTATGGTTTTGATTGCCGATACATCCTGAGGTTTAAACGGTCTAATGGTCATAGAAAAATTATAGTATAGTCTCGACAATATTGAAGATTCTATTGTGGATCTATTTTTATGCGGAGAGGATGGGATTCACCCGCTCGGGCTCATTATTTCAATAATTAAGGAATTCGCTTGACCGAGTACCTTGCTTCTCATCCTTCTTCATTTTCATAAAAAAACCGCTGAAGAGCGGTTTTTCTATGAAAGCGGAGAGGACAGGATTTACGACTGCGCTCGTTTCAACTCGCTTCATCGCACTAGGGGTTATCTCGCAGGTATGTAGGACAGGATTTACCCGGTCAGGCTCACAATTAAATTTTGGTGTTCGCTTGACCGAGTACCATGCACCCGCTCGCGTTCATTTCTAAGTTTTTTTTTGAATTCACTCGAGCGATTACAAAGCTTCTCATCCCTTTTCATTCATCAAAAAACCTGCCGAAAGGCAGGTGTTTTGATGAGCGGAGGCGGTGGGATTCTCACCGTGCAACACCTACCTCAAGTAGTTATAGGTCTTAGAGCCATTTTAGCTCATTCTTCACCCTTGCGAAGCATCAAACACAGTTCTTCATTTGGCTTAAAATTCTGCTTAGAAATGTAGTATAATCTCTTCAAGATGCAAATTAGAAGCAACATCCATCATGATAGTCATCATGCCCTCTTTGGAGGTATGTGTTTCTAATGCTTTAATTTCATAATAATTAATCATAATAACGCAAGCCTCCTTAAATCGGAGGTTTTTTTATGCAAGAAAAAGAAAGGACATATATGTCAAAAGTATTAAAAATTACTTATACCATTCTTCGACCAAGCGGTAATGATACCGCTTTAGTTCATCGGGTCTGACTGGAATCCTACTGAAAAGAAATGTATTAACGATGCGTTGATGAAGAAGTTCCCCAACGTTGAGCAAGTGGGTTTTATTAACCTTGATCCTCAAAATGCCGAGCTCCAAATGGCAGGTGGAGAATTTTGTGGTAATGCCACACGGAGTACTGCATGGCAAGTTTTGCAAGGAACACCAAGCGAAATAGCTATTAAAGTTTCAGGTGTTAGAGAAAAACTACGAGCCGGAGTCAATACTGATGGTTCAGCATGGGCACAGATGCCTATTTATCCTGATTTGCAGAAAATTACTCAAAGCGAAGAAGGATATGACATTGTTGAAATGGAAGGTATTACGCACGTCTTAGTGCCCGATAATTACACAAATTTTTCTTCAACTGACCTAAAACAAATGGCTTTTCAATTGCTTCAACGTTTAGGACTTGATCAATCTGTACCATCTGCTGGTGTGATTTTTATTCAAAAAACATCTGAAGTTTTTCAGATTCGACCAGTGGTTTGGGTACGGGGAATTCAAACGCTGTTTTATGAAACAGCCTGTGGGAGTGGGACAACCGCTGTTGGATTAGTTGAAGCATTGAAAGCGAGACAATCAATCAAAATTCCGGTGCTACAACCTTCTCAGTTCCCAATCACTATAGAGGTTTCTTTTGATGGAAAAAAGTTCAAAGAAGCCAAAATTTCTGGACCAATTGAAATACTTTCTGATTTTAAGACATTGGAAATTAAAAAAAAGTAAGGAGCACATATGCAAAAAGACTACACCACACTTGAGAAATTCATGGTGAAGTATCAAGACCTAGTAGGTATTCCAACGCAAGAAAACGGCGAAACATTTGTATTACTGCCGACGAGTGGAAATCAGGTTATTGGTCGATACCTTTCATTGAAAGATATGCAGACAGCATTTCCACAAGTTCCGGTTCGTTTAACAGTCAAGAAAAAACTTGACCAAGCAAATGCCAATCTTCAAAAGACATACCCGTATCTACAACTTATTGTCGTATATGGATATCGAAGTTTGGAAGTTCAAAAAAAGTATTTCTCGGAAAAAAAGAAGAAATTGGAAACGAATAGAGTTCTACCAGAAAAACTGCTTGAAGAGATCCACCGATTTGTGGCAGTCCCTTCCGTAGCTGGTCACCCTACCGGTGGGGCAATTGATATTTTACTCAAAAATATTAACACAAATAAGTTTCTCGATTTCGGTACAACTATCTTTGATTTTTCCTCAAAAGATATGTATGCACTCTCGCCATATGTTAGTGAAGAAGCTAGAAGAAACAGACAGCTACTACGGAATATTTTGATTGAAGTAGGCTTTGCACCATTTGATGGTGAATGGTGGCACTTTTCCTATGGTGACAAAGAGTGGGCATTTTATTACAAAAAATCAAACGCCATCTATGAACAAAAAAACTCTAAAGGTGTCGAGGTATCTTTAGACGTGGAAAGGAAAACATGAACAAATTATTTACAACCATTTTTCCTGAGTTTAATAAAACAACCCCTGGATGTGCGGTGCAGGTAGTACAGAATGGCAAAACTATTTTCCAAAAATGCATGGGACTTGCCAATGTCGAACAACAAATTCCAATTATATCCCAGACTGCATTTCGCCTTGCTTCACTATCTAAACCATTCACCGCAATGGCGGCTATGCTGTTAAAACAGGAAGGCATGCTTTCATTTGATCAGAAACTTTCTGAATTTTTTCCGGATTTTCCTGAATATGGGAGAAATATTACTATTCGCCAACTACTTACACACACCTCAGGTATACCTGATCATGAGCAACCACTGTACAAGCAAATTAAACCAGGTGAAGAACCGACGATCAGCGACGCACTCGTTGTTTTAAAGAAGCAAGAACAAGCACTCTTCCCTCCAGGGTCACGGTATGAGTATAGTGATGCCGGTTTTGTGGTTTTAGCGCTTATTGTTGAATATGTGTCCAAATTAAAATACGGTACATTTCTGCGTAAAAATATTTTTGATCCACTCAAATTAAAAAATACTGTTGTTTTCGATGAGACTAAACCGAAAATCAAAAATCGTGCATTAGGTTATCAAAAATCAAAAAATTCTTTCGAACTTTTTGATTACGATCCACTTAATTATATTATTGGTGACGAAGGAATTTATTCAACTACAGAAGATTTGGCAAAATGGTGGACTGCCTGGCAATCGAATATATTAGTGAGCTCAGAAATATTGAGAGAAGCGCTCACTCCCATGACAATACGAAGAGGCATCAAAAGATCCTGTGCTTTTAGTTGGTTCATTGAAAATTCGCCAAAAGGTAAAATCATCTTTCATGATGGGTTTTGGGTAGGATTCAACAACATCATGCTCGTAGATGTAAAAACCAACACATCAGTTATTGTTTTATCAAACGCTGCAAATACAGCTATATTTTCCAAACCAGACAAACGCTTTCAGGTTGCAAGGAAGATTCTTGATGAAGTAGTTAAAAAATCTTGAGAATAATAGTCCTAATAAGAGAGTTCTCCTCACCTCCATGGCTGTAAAACTGAAAAGTTCCAAAATCGACAATATTTAGAAAGGTTCATCAAGCCATTTCAACAAAAAGGACGGGTCTGTCAGAACTTTTCGATTGTTGCGGAGAGGACAGGATTCGAACCTGCGTGGAACTTGCGCCCCCCAAGGTTTTCGAGACCTGGCCGTTTAACCGCTCCGGCACCTCTCCAGGGGTTGCTGGGTGTTGTTGTCTCGATCGGAATCGGGGCAAAACTTCCAGTTCAACCTGGCTATTGTACTGTTTGCGGCGCTGTTTGACCAGTTCAGTCGTTGGTGACAAGGTCTTGGCGCAGTTGGGCAAGTGCGGCTTGTCCATCGGCTCGTTCAAAAGTGCGAAAGAGTGGTGTGCCCAGTAGGATTTGGGCATTGATTACCAGCATGGGTTGCTCATCCAGATTGCCTTTGAGGTAGGGCGGACGGACGGCAAGATCGAGCTGGAAATTTTGGGCAAAGTACTGCTTGATCTGTTGGCGACTGGTGAGACCAATCGGCAAGATAAATGGCTTGAAAACAGTCTGATCGCTGGAAAAGTATTTTTGGTGATTTTCGTGCAGAAAAACAATGGCTTTCGCGGAGGAAAGTGGGAATGTTCTCGTTCGTGAGTTCACTTTTTCTTCCAGTTCCCCTTGCGTGGCAAAATAGTCACAACGACTTTTCAAAGGGCACTCTACGCATCGTGGAGACCGATTGGTGCACACCAAATTGGCAAAATCCATGATCGATTCGTTGAGGGTATTGAAAGGAGTTTCAGCTGGAATCTGCGACTGAATCTCATTCACCTGCATTTTGACATCTTTACTGCCCGCCAGTAATCGTCCCCACAAGCGTTGCTGGTTGGTATCAAAAGCTAAAACCGGCTGCTGGTAGGCAAAACTCAAAATGGCGTTGGCGGTGTATCTCCCGATTCCTGGCAAGGCCACGAGATGGGCAAAGTTGTCTGGAAATTTCCCATTGTGTTTTTTCATCACCGAATCAGCTGTCTTAAGCATGTTTCGACCCCGGCGGTAATAGCCTAAGCCGGCATAATAGGGCAGAAATTCCTCCCAACTGGTTTGAGCCAACGTGGACACGTGAGGAAAACGAGTCACAAACCGTCGGTAGTACTCAATAACCCGGGAGACTTGCGTCTGCTGGAGCATGATTTCGCTCACCCAAATTTTGTAGGGATCGTTAGCTTTTCGCCAGGGAAGATCATGTCGGCCATGGTCTTGGGACCACGCCAACAGTTGGGGCGTCACGAAAGAAAAAAGTGAAGCATCAGATTGCACAGGCTCATTGTAAACGGTTTGGTGACTTGGTTTTCATTTTTAGTCATTGGTTTTTCACTCTTGGTCAGAAGATGCGATAATACCTACGATGTCCAACGAAAAACCATTTCAACCTCGGAGCAACCGCTCTTTCGGGAGCCGCCGACCCAAACGCAATTTTAACTCGCAAGTTCGCTCGAGTTGGGATCCATTGGCCGAGTGGTATGACGGCTGGATGGGCCAAGAGGGCAGTCGCCACCATCAGCTGGTTCTCCCCACGGTCATGGAGTTGCTGGACGTTCAATCTGGTGACAAAGTCATTGATCTTGGTTGTGGCCAGGGAGTGTTAGCCGAGCCCATTGCCAAAGCCGGCGGCCGCATTACCGGCATCGACGCCAGTGACAAGCTCATTGCCATTGCGCAGCAGCGCCACGGGAAAGACGGCGAGTTCTACGTGGGCAACGTCACCAAACTCTCGCAGGAAAGTGGTTTTGTGCCCGAGAGTTTTGATAAAGCCGTGTTCCTGTTAAGTATTCAAGATATTAATCCGTTGTTGCGCGCCCTGCAGAGTGCCGCCTGGGCCTTAAAAGCCGACGGAACCCTGGTGATTCTCATGACCCACCCGGCTTTTCGTATTCCACGCCAGAGCGGCTGGGGTTTTGATGAAAAGCGCAAACTCCGCTATCGCCGCGTGGATGCCTATCTCACTCCTAATGAAATTCCACTCAAGCCCTATCCAGGCCAAACCGGTGTGAGTGTGAGTTACCATCGTCCACTGCAGGAGTATTTTAGTGCTCTTAAACAAGCCGGTTTTGTGGTGGAAGATCTGCGTGAACTCTCGACCGCGCAGTGGCTGAACGATCAAACCGTTCGAGCCGAGGCTCGAGCCGTGCGGGAAATTCCGCTGTTTTTGGCTTTGCAGTGTCGAAGGTGTCGCCTCACTCAAGTGTGATCGTTGGCACTTGAGTAACCTCTCTCCCTGGACAATAGTGTTGGAGCACATTAAGATCGAACTCGATCAGTTAAATTAAAAAATAGACAAAAAGCCTCTATAGTTTAATGGATAAAACAGTGGTTTCCGAAACCACCGATGTGGGTTCGATTCCCGCTAGAGGCACACAAAGCAAAACTCTGCAGAAGCATTCCTCAAGTAAGCTCAACGGTTTTTGAGTATCCTCTCACCCAACCAACATGTGGCCAACAATGTAGACCAGCTTTAACTGGATTCGCAAAGATGTAATTAATTGTCCGGCAAATTGCTTGGTGGGATTGCAAAAATCTCGCTCTATATGTGCCTTCCCAAAGATGACCGCTGTGTCTCGGATATTTCTTCTTGAAGTAAAGAGAGTAACGAATAAGTAGTCGCTGCATAAATTGACTCATTGCTTCTGGGTTCTTCTGAAAAACTAAAAGATGAAAATGCGTTGGCATCAAACAAAAAGCGATAAGTTGTAAATCTGGAAACATCTTTTCTTCTTCAGAGATAAGAAAAAAAAGAAACTTTCTATAATCATCATCGTCCAAAAAAGCAAGTTGCCTGCGAGCAGCACGATTGAAAACATGATAATACCCGTTTTCGATATAGGGTTTTATTGTATATTTTGGTGGCACGTGTTCCACTCTAAAATGAAAAACAAACAAACTGCTATCAAAAAAGAATGAAAAAGGGAGAGATGTTACTCAAGCGCCAACGATCACACTTGAGTGAGGCGACACCTTCTAACTCATTTTTTCTCAACACTAAACAACTTACTTTTAATCGCTATCCGGCCAGGAGCGCGCAAGTTGAAGATTTCCTTGAACTCACTGGCCGAGATCGAAACCTCGCCACGGTTGGTTTGGAGAACCACTTTGGAAGTGTATCCATTGGAACCATGTTCGGTTCGGACAGAGGAAATACTGGAGTATTCTTCACCCAATCCGGCGGCCTTACTACGCATTTCGTCCAGACTGTATGGATTGCCACCCCAGCAACCACCCAGAGGAGTGATACGACTGGCATCATCGCCACTGCCTTTTCGACGGACAACCCACGAGTTCAGGATATCGGCAAATTCAGATTGAGAGAGCCACGGGTTATTGCGGCCACAGCTGTCACCGCCTCGATCAGCGTACCAGGCCTTAAAGAACCACGGACTGGCCTTTTCGTAGGCACCTTCGGCCCATTTGCTCCAATCGCTGGTGGTGTCCCAAAATGAAGGGGTAGAGTGCCCCAGACTGGAATATCCCAGTTGGTGTCCACCCGAAGTACTGGCATACATCGTCGAGAAAACATTTCCACTGCCATTGCCGACCAAAACCATTCCTTTGGTATCGTTCACGGCGTCATGCCAGCGGCCACCCGCCTGGAATTTAGAGGAGCGGTACACTTGGCAGCCTTCGGTCGCGCAAATACTTTTTTTAATGTTCCGATCACTCATACTCCAGCCGGTATAGGCCAGAGCGTAGGTTCGAGCAGCGATCGCTTGGGCTTTCAGAGCTTCATACCCACCATCATCGGCCCAGGAGGCCGGCATTTCAGCAATACCTTTTAAGTACTGATCTTCGAAGGGAATGGAGCCCACGCCATCAACGGAAATGGAACCTGGAGAATCAACTTTTTCAATCTTCACATCACCGTAGTACGTTTTCAAAATGGCTTCATAATTTTGCCCTGCCTTGGCCCGGCCATAGGCACCGTACTGACTCATGCCTTTGAAGTGGGGAGCGCCAAAACTAAACACCGCAAAAGCGGGGGAGAAACCTGGGTTGTAATCAATGCGGGACGCCGGATCACCAACGAGAGGGACATCGCCAACTGAAGTCTGAGCAGTGCCTGTTTTAGAGGCGATAATTTCCTTTTGACGAGCAGAAAGTTCAGCAATCTTGGTTTCGAGAGTGGCCTGGTAGGCCTTGGCACCCTCGATTTCTTTTTCAAAAAAAGCCTTTTGGGTGTTGAGTTGTTCTTGGAGTCCCTTAAGCTTTATTTCCTGAGCGGCGGCAGCGACTTTAGCTTGTTGAAGTTCGAGAATATTGCCACTGATGTCATCCAGAATTTTTCGATCCCGCTCAGCGAGTAACAGTGTGTATTTCCAGGCTTTTTGACCTTGGCTGGCGTGCCAGGAACTCAGAAGAGTGACTAGAGGAGAGAATGTTCGCCCCTGACGATACTGTTCATCCACTCGACTAGCAAAAATCTCATATTGGTCGGCCATATCAAGTTCTTTTTGCTGAATCTCCTTTTGTTTTTGCTCCTGTTGGTTTTTGAGGTTTTGAATCGTGGCTTGGGCATTCTGGAGACGTTGTGAGAGTTTAGCGACTTCACTTTCCAGTGGTTTGGTCGCGTTGACCGAAAGGTCGAGCAGATGCTGAACTTCATTCATTTGTTGTTGCAGCTCATCAACAGGATCAATCGCCAAAACACTGATGGTAGCCGCAAAAAAAACGATCATTCCAACCAATGAAAAGAACAGAAGCGATAACAGGGAAGGCCACTTTCTCACCTCTCCATAATAACCTAAACCAGAATGGTTCGGGGTCTTCTTTTTGTTTTCACTGATTTTGTTTACACTGATAAAGTGCGACAGATAGTTTTTAGCTTGGGAATGATAATTATTTTTTTGTTTTTCCCTTTTTCGGTGGCTGCCCAAGATTATGGACAACCTTGTAGCAGTCTTGATAATTGGCCAGAGAATCATTTTGATTGTCAGGTCAATGGGAATCGCTGGGATTATTCTAGTGGTCAAGGGGAGGCTGGCTGTAGCGATGGTTATGTGCTTAATCTTGCGCTCTGTGATGGCACGTGGCCAACTCGCCAGATCTGCAACACGCTAGATCCGGTTACGCATGAGGTACTCAAGGAGAATCAGTCTTGTTGTTTGGCCTGTATTCCGGCTAATGACGGCTTAACGCTGAATTGGGGTGACGCCTGCGGTCCGACAATTCCAGGGGAGTGTGATTCGATCTTAGAATGTCGCTCGAACCGCTGTTTACGAATTAAAAGTACCATTACTTTTGCGAGCGAGTGTCTTGATTCGTCTGAGTGTGTTCAAGGAACAGCCGATAATCCGTATGAAGCTCTTGTTTGTCGGGAGGTCAGTGGGCATGGCCGCATCTGCTCTTTTCCCACCGATTCTCGCTACTGTTCATCAGATGAGGAGTGCGTTGCGAGTACCGGTAACGCTTTGGCAACTTGTGTCGCTGATCTTTGCCAGACGCCAGCCCCAGATCCAGATATCATTGGCACAACTGCCGAACCAACCAAAGGCACGCCCTTTGACTATTGTCGTCAAATTCCGCTTGATCAACGTTCCGCGTGTTCCGCCTGTGTCGCTCGCGGAGCCGAGGGTGACTACATTTTTACCGCCGTTGGTTGTATCCAGGTGAGTGGTGCTGGTCTGGCTGGCGATGTCATCAAACTGTTGTTGGGAGTGTCAGGAGGTGTGGCTTTGCTTTCTTTACTCGCCGCCGCCTTTAAACTCTCGATTTCTCGAGGTGATAGTGGAAAAATTAAAGAGGCAAAAGAACTCATAACCGCCGCCGTTACTGGTTTGCTGTTTTTGATTTTCTCAGTGATTATCTTAGAGTTTATTGGTGTTGAGATTTTGCAGATTCCAGGCTTAGGGTAAGAGGTTGCTCAAGCGCCGACGATGACGCTTGAGTAGGGTGTCACCTCACTCAAGTGTCAACGATGGTACTTGAGTGAGGTGACACCTTGTTGAAACCCACTTTCAGCTTTTTTCGGTTACAATAGGAATATGCCAGAACCCATCAAGTTTCTTGAACTCAATCATTCCATCTGGGGAGATAATCCTGGCGCAGATAGTGGTGGGTTTTTTGGTCAGTTAATGGGTTGGGTTCGATCAGCTTATACCGACTGGCGTATCTCTGGTTTTGAAACTCCTGGTGCCTTTATTACGACCACGTTTCCGTTGCTCTTTGGTTTTGCAGGCTTGATTCTATTTGTGATGCTCATCTGGGGCTCAATGGAAATTCTCATGGCCGCGGCGAATCCTAAGTTAGCGGAATCAGGTAAAAAACGCATTACCAACGCCATTATTGGATTTTTAATTTTGTTTTCTGCCTTCTGGATTGCTCAAATCATGACCACTATTTTTGGCTTGGACATTGGTTTAGCGACGCCGTAAGGTAAAATAAAGGACTGGGTTTTCCAGAATAGTACAATAAGAACCTATGCACCTTGATTTACAAAAACTCCCTCGACATGTGGCCATCATCATGGATGGGAACCGTCGTTGGGCCAAGGCCAAGGGGAAAAATCCGGTTGAGGGTCACAAGTACGTAGTCGATAACGTGATCGAAGCCTTAGCTGATCGCTGTATTGAACTCGAGATACCATACTTAACCCTCTGGGCCTTTAGTACCGAAAACTGGGATCGTGACCAGTCGGAACTCAAAGCCCTGATGCAGATTTTCCGTCTGGGATTTCAAAAAAAGACCAAACAGTGGATGATCAACAAGGGTATTAAGATTCAGATTCTAGGCGAACTTGATCGTTTCCCCAAGGATATCGCCGATATGTGTCGCGACTGGATGGAAACCTCCAAAACCAACACCAAACTCACCATTACTTTTGCCCTGAACTACGGTGGTCGTGATGAAGTCCGCCGGGCTTTCAATCGCATTCTCGAAGAAAAACGCCAACTGTTAGAGGTTGGCGAACTCGCCCTAGAGGATCTCCAGGTGACGGAAGAAGAGATTGGCATGAACCTTGATACCGCCGCCACTCCTGACCCCGACTTGATCATTCGTCCTGGTGGACAGTTCCGTCTGTCGGGGTTTATGCCTTGGCAGTCGGTGTACTCTGAACTTTATTTCTCTGATGTGCTGATGCCAGATTTTTCTCCTGCGCAGCTGGACAAAGCTTTATTTGATTTTACGGAGCGCCAGCGTCGCTTTGGAAAGTAGTCGTATGAACTCCACTTTTTCTTGGCAGGCCCTGTCACCTTCAGGAGTGACCAAGGATCAGATTGCGGCTCGCCAAAAGTGGATACAGCAACAGAGTTCGCCTAAAGCAGACTATACCCAACTTTTTTCTACGCAACTCGATGTTGATACCATTTCCCGCAAGAACTGTGAGAATGTCATTGGTTCTGTGGAAATTCCCGTGGGCGTGGCCGGTCCTTTACCCTTGCGTCTCGACAATTGGCAGATTGAAGCGCTTATTCCTTTAGCAACTACCGAAGGGGCTTTAGTCGCCAGTGTGAACCGAGGTTGTAAATCGCTGGCTCTCGCTGGTGGTGTAGACGTCATGGTGGAAAAACGAGGGATGACTCGTTCACCGGTGTTTGAATGCCCTTCTGGTCTTGAGGCAAAAAAGTTTCAAGTCTGGTTTGAAGAGCACATCGACACTATTAAAAAAGTGGCGGAAAGCACCAGCAGTCATCTCCACCTTTTAAGCCACCACACCTGGATTCGCGGTCGCTTCCTGTATGTTCGGTTTGCGTTTGATACGGAAGAAGCCATGGGTATGAACATGGTGACGATCGCTTTGCAAAAGGCCCTGGAAGATGCTCTCCAACGCCATCCAGAAATTAAACTACTTTCGCTTTCCAGTAATGTTTGTACGGATAAAAAAGATTCTGTAGTGAACTCGTTACTGGGTCGTGGTTGCTGGGTGCAGGCGGAGGCGAAGCTACCTAAAGAGGTAATTGCTTCGGTTCTCAAGAGTACGGCCACCAGAATGTTCCAGGTGCATGTTCAGAAAAATCTCATCGGCTCTAATTTGGCTGGTTCTTTTTCCCAGAATGCCCACGTGGCCAATGTTTTATCAGCCATGTACATTGCTACAGGCCAAGATCCGGCTCACGTTGTTGAGGGAAGTAAGGCTTTCCTGACCGTTGAACCACAGGGTGAGGATTTGTATGTGGCTTTAACCTTGCCAAATATTAATGTGGGAGCGGTTGGTGGTGGCACGAATATTGCCGCCCAACAACAAGCTCGATTACTCGTTAATAAGGGAACACCTTTGAACGCCGTTCAGTTAGCGGCCACCGTTGGAGCAGCCGCTTTGGCTGGTGAGCTCTCGTTGTTAGCTGCTTTAGCGCAGCAACAATTGGCTTTTGCCCACGCCAAACTAGGTCGCGATAACCGGGAGGCCAAATGAGCGCCGGCATTGTTTCCTACGGAGCGTATTTACCCAGTTTAGCCATCAGTACTGAGGCCATCGCCCAAGCGAACAGTCACGCTCACGCTCCTGGTTTGGGTGTCTCCCAAAAAACAGTTCCAGAAGTCGACGAAGACACTATTACCATTTCGACCGCTGCCGCTTTTCAGGCGCTTTCCCGTTTGGAAGATAAAGAAAACATTCAATCGAAAATGGGCGCATTGTTTATTGGCAGTGAAAGTCATCCCTATGCTGTCAAACCAAGTGGTACGGTGGTGGCGCAAGCCTTGGGTTTACCGACGCAAATGGCCTTAGCTGATTTACAATTTGCTTGCAAGGCAGGCACCCAGAGTTTTCAAATTTGTTTGATGTATGTGCAAGCTGGTCAAATTGAGTATGGCTTGGCCATTGGGGCCGACACCGCTCAATCTGCTCCCGGAGATGCCTTGGAATATACCGCTGCGGCCGGTGGCGCTGCCTTCGTGGTTGGCCAACATGAGGTCATTGCTACTTTATTGGCGACGACTTCCTACGTTACCGATACACCCGACTTTTGGCGTCGCCCGCGGCAATCGTATCCGCAGCATGGTGGCCGATTTACCGGTGAGCCAGCCTATTTCCATCATATTACGCATGCCACGACGGCTTTGCTTGCCAAGACACAACTGCAATCCAAGGATTTCCAACACGTTATTTTTCATACTCCCAACGGAAAATTTCCGGTGACGGTTGCCAAACAACTCGGTTTTACCAGTCAACAAATGGCTCATAGTTTGGTCGTGGAAAAGGTTGGCAACACCTACGCAGCCGCCTCATTGTTAGCCTTAGTCAACGTTTTGGATCACGCCCTGCCAGGCGAAAAAATCCTCCTCACCTCCTATGGGTCTGGTGCGGGTGCCGATAGTTTTGCCTTTGAGATCACTCCGGAAATTTTAAATTTCCGGGCGCGTCAATCGAGTGTTCTGGCCGATTATATTGCCAAACTGCAACCGATCACCTATACGCAATACTGCCAGAGGAGCGAGTCTTAATGAAAATCTTTATCGCCGGCATCGGTTTAACGGATTTTGGTGAACTGTGGGACAAAAGTCTCGAAGATCTATTGCGTCAAGCTAGCGCCGCGGCGATCGAAGATGCTCAGCTCGATTTTTCTGATATTGAAGCTATTTATGTAGCCAACATGGGCGCCGGTACCTTTGAAGGTCAGATGCATTTAGGTGCTTTGGTCAGTAGCTGGTTTGCCCATCACCCGCCGGCCATGCGCATTGAAGGCGCCTGTGCTTCTGGTGGGTTGGCTCTGATGGCTGCCGAGGATGCTTTAGAATCTGGTCGCTACCAAACCGTTTTAGTCGTCGGTGCTGAAAAAATGACTGATGTTTCGGCCGCGGAGGCCACACAAGTTTTAGCCGGTGCAGCCGATATTCAGGCTGAATACGGCAGTACTTTCCCAGGTCTATATGCCTTACTAGCACTTCAGCACATGGAAGCGTACGGCACGACTCGCGAACAACTTTCGGCGGTCAGTGTCAAAAATCACAAACATGGTTTAGATAACCGTCACGCCCAGTACCATAAAGAATTTACTTTGGATCAGGTCAGCAAAAGTGAGCTCGTGGCTGCACCGCTGCGTTTGCTCGATTGTTCGCCCTTAACCGATGGCGCCGCGGCCGTTGTTTTGACGAGCAAAAAAACCGCTCGGCAGACTGTGGAAGTTATTGGTCGCGGTCACGGTATGGATAGTTTGACGCTGGCGCAACGCGAATCCTTAACATCCATAGGAGCCACCAAACGGGCGGCCAAACAGGCTTTCGCTCAGGCTGGTTTGAAGCCAACTGATATTCAGGCAGCCGAAGTTCACGATTGTTTCACCATTGCCGAACTTTTGGCCCTCGAAGATCTGGGTTTTTTCAAACCTGGAGAAGCCGGCCAAGCCACTCTGGAAGGGAAAACAACCTACGGCGGCCAACTGGTCGTGAATCCATCAGGTGGACTGAAGGCTTCTGGTCATCCGGTTGGCGCTACCGGAATTAAACAGGTCGCCTATCTCACCAAACTTCTACGAGAAGAAAAATTTTCCACTGTTTTAACCCACAATGTTGGTGGCAGTGGCGCGACGGCTGTAGTGCATATTTTGCAATCTGTTGAGGCAACCAAGAAAAAGAGGAAATCCCTATGAAACCAGCCATGTATTGGCGAGCGAGT
>Ga0265297_10007907_pt1 | contig 14470 bp, 10 predicted proteins | sample Munlanlwell13791_FD_192502 | JGI IMG/M metagenome (GOLD analysis project Ga0265297, IMG submission 192502) | Leachate microbial communities from a municipal landfill in Southern Ontario, Canada - Leachate well 137-91 | ecosystem: Engineered > Solid waste > Landfill > Unclassified | place... | reverse complement strand
CACTTTTTCCATGAGAAGATTTTGATTGATAGTAGCAGGTGGTGCAATCATTAATTTCTGAACGGTAAATCGCTGATACAATTCGGGTCGGAACATAATATTCCTGACTTCGTCTAGTAAAACCACACCAACCAAAACACGGTTGTGCGGATTTACAACCGGAAAAATATTTCGTTTAGACAGTGAAATAATTTTCACCAGCTCTCCCAGTGTCATTTGAGGAGATAATTCCGTCAAATCGGTTTCAATCACATTTTCCATTTTGAGTAAAGTAAGAACTGCCTTGTCTTTATGATGAGTCAGCAATTCTCCTTTTTGAGCCAACCGCATGGCATACAAGCTATGAGGTTCAAACAATATTATAGTCAGATATGAAACAGTTGAAACAATCATCAGGGTCATAAACAAGCTATAACCACCTGTCAATTCTGCAATTAAAAATATCCCTGTTAAAGGCGCATGCATAACCCCGGACATCAAACCCGACATACCTGCCAAGGCAAAATTTGCTTCGGGTACAAAAAGGCCAAAATAATTCAACACACGTGCCACCACAAAACCTGTCAAACATCCGATGAACAAAGAAGGAGCAAAAATTCCTCCGACACCACCCGAACTTGTTGTAGCAGCAGAAGCAAATAATTTAAAACCTACAATCAGACTTATATAAATAATTATGATCCATGGATTATGTCCAAAACCCAAAAAGAAACTTCGATCGAGTGTAGAAGCTACATTTCCGTTAAGTATTGCCTCAATTGTATCATAACCTTCACCATAGAGCGGAGGAAAAAGAAATATCAACAAACTTAAAATTGCACCACCAATGGCCATTTTCTTATAGCTATTATTTACTTTTCTGAACATGCCCTCCAACCAGTTCATCCCTCGTGTAAAATAAAGCGAAACCAGACCGCAGACGATACCCAGTATAAATAAATACGGAATTCTATTAATTTCAAAAGGTGCGTAACCATAAAACTTAAACATAAAAGCACTTCCGGAAAAGAAATAGGACAGGGCTGTAGCAGTGACAGATGAAATAAGCAATGGAACTATGGCGGTAAGTGTCATATCAAGCATCAACACTTCGAGTGTAAAAACCAAACCGGCTATGGGTGCTTTAAAAATTCCACCAATGGCTCCTGCTGCACCACAACCAACCAAGAGCATCAAGGTCTTTTGATCCATCTTGAAAAAATTGCCAAGATTAGAGCCTATGGCAGCACCCGATAAAACGATTGGCGCCTCAGCTCCTACCGATCCACCAAATCCGATGGTAAATGAACTGGCTACAAGTGAAGTCCATACATTATGGAGTTTCATAATGCTTTTCCGTTGCGAAATAGCATACAAAATACGGGTCACTCCATGACTTATATCGTCTTTGACTATATATCGAACGAATAAAAATGAAATTAAAATACCAACGAGGGGGAAAACCAGATACCAATAATTGACATCGAAACGACTAAAACTTTCGGTGAGTAACCGTTGAATGTAATGAATGCTCAGTTTTAGAATAAATGCTGCTATTGCAGCAAAAATACCGACAAAAAAACTCAACAGAAGAATAAACTGGCGTTGCTTAATATGTTGCTCCCGCCAGGTAAGCATTTTCAAATACCAACTACTATTTTCCATACCTTTTTTATATACCGGAGACAAAGATACAAAAAATAGAGAAAGAAGTACTTAAATTATTGTTTCGAATTTGAATAACCGGGATACAAAATAATTTTTTATCCAAACTAATCAATCATTGAAATTAACTTTAAATATCAAATTCCTTTCCCTTTAAAAATTATTTCCAGCGTATAAATCAGTATTTTCAGATCCGTAATAAGAGACATATTATCCATGTAGATAATGTCGTAGTTAAGCCGTTCAATCATTTTTTCAATCGTATCGGAATAACCTATTTTTATTGGGCCCCAGGATGTCAAACCGGGTCTTATTTTGTAGAGTAAGCAATAGTAGGGAGCATCTTCAATAATTTGGTTGATATAATATGCTCTTTCGGGACGTGGACCGACTAAACTCATATCCCCCTTTAAGATATTCCAAAACTGAGGAATTTCATCGATACGATATTTTCGAAGAATTCGGCCTACTTCCGTGATTCTATTATCGTTTGCACTACTTAATTGAGGTGTACCATTCTCTGAACCACGATACATCGTCCTGAACTTAAGTATATTGAATGGTTTACCCAGCCTGCCGATACGTTCCTGCCTATAAAAAACAGGGCCTTTGGAATCTCTTTTTATCTGAATCATGAAATAAAACAGAAATGGAGAAAGCAGAAAAAGTGCCAAAAGTGAAATCACAATATCAAGAAATCGTTTAACACTTGCCTCCCAATCGGGCATAGATGAGTTGGTAATACTCACCAATGGAATAATTCCAAGTTTACTAATCTTCGCACTACCTGTTAAAATTTCATAAAGGCGAGGCGTAAACTGGATATTAATATTATACTTATACAACAGGTTTATTATGGAAAATAATTGATTTTCATCAGCATTATCGAGTACCACGATGGAATCTTCAATATGATTATTTGCTATTATGGTCGAAAGTTGATTCATATTCCCTAAGACCCTTTCGCCTGGTACTGCAACAAAATGGTCGGTAGCAATAAAACCAACCAGCGTGTTTTGTATTGCATTCTTTTCAAAATCATGGGCAATTTTCAGGGCATTATTCCCGGTTCCAACAATAACAGTACTGATAGTCCATTTTTTGGTTTTAAAATTATACCTTACCTGCGATGCAATAATAGATCTGAATATGAGAGTAATAGAAAACAATAATCCAAACAAAACGAGTAAGGAATAATAATAATATTCGTATGATACTACGACGTCATCAAGCATCAGTACAAAAAAGATGGTAATAGAAATAATAGCTGATGTAACCAGTGTAGTAAAAATGGATGTGAGTCGGGTTTTATTATACAAATTCAGGTAAAACCCCGACAAATAATGTACAAACACACAGGCAACCGGAAAAAAGAACAGACTTTTATAATAATCATAATTTGGAAAAAAAATATGTATTCCATCGAAAATCTGACCATCATTCACTATTTTTCTAAACAGCATAAACAGCACCCATACCATGATGGCAGCTATTATATCGAAAAAAACGTATGTCAATAAGAGTCCTTTTTTGTTCATTTTTCCTTAGCTTATTCTCTGATAATCTGGACAAGATTACCTTTCCCTAATTTGATAATTGATGACGGTTTGGGTTTCGTGAGTTCATCCTGCCTGAAATTAACCACATAATCGACAGCCGATTTAATTTTATCCGGAATTTCACTGAAATTCGCCGGAGTAGGTTCTCCACTTTCATTAGCCGAAGTAGATACAATTGGCTTTCTGAATTGTGCACATAAACTTTTAGAAAACACTTCACTTGTAACACGAATGCCGACAGATTTATCATCAGCTATCAAATTGCTAGCCAGATTCTTTGCGTCGGGATATATAATCGTCAATGGTTTTTCTGCGAACTCTATTAAATCCCAGGCCATATCAGGGACTTCACTAATATATGCTTCTATTTTTGCAGCACTGTCAACTAATACCAACATGGCTTTTGCATCAGCCCGTTTTTTTATCTCAAAAATTCTCTTGACGGCCTTTTCATTCGTGGCATCGCATCCCAAACCCCATACAGTGTCAGTAGGATAAAGAATGACACCACCATTACGTAGGATTTCAAGCGCTTTTTTTATTTCTTCTTTCATATTAACTTCAAAGATAATACTTTTTTTTATCATTAAACCCAAATAGTAGTTAACGGGAATTATTAGAAATTATTTCATAAAACAACAAAGTCTTTTATACATAAAATTCCGGGTTAATTCACTTAAAAAGATGTAATTTGAGTCTCTGGTTAAACAATCAAAAATGTATTCTTGTCGTATCAAAAACTTTTCTATACTTTTACAACGCGAATAAAATAAGTCGGCAAATGCTGTTGATTCAGATTCAAAACAGTTGATTAGATGGTACTTATTTTAAATATGGAGATATGACTGTCTCCTCCTGAAGTGGAAAAAAAATATACAATGATAAATACCTGGATTTACAGATCACTAACCGAACAACAAATTGAGATACAAAAAAAAATAACAGACGAATTGAGTATTAGTCCAATACTCTCCCAATTGTTGGTTCAACGAGACATCTTGACATTTGAAGATGCCCGCAGTTTTTTCCGCCCTGATCTGGCCGATTTACATGATCCGTTTTTAATGGCCGATATGCAGAATGCCGTCAACCGTTTGACCACAGCCATGCAGAAAAACGAGAAAATTATTGTTTACGGCGATTACGATGTAGATGGAACAACTTCTGTTTCATTAGTTTATAAATTTCTCAAGCAATTTTACGCAAACATTGAATTTTACATTCCGGACCGTTACACGGAAGGCTATGGGATTTCAGTACAAGGAATTGATTATGCGGCAACTAATGGTTTTAAATTAATTATTGCACTCGATTGTGGTATAAAAGCAATTGAAAAAGTAAAATATGCCACGGAAAAAGGTGTCGACTTTATTATTTGCGACCACCATACGCCTGATGACACATTGCCTCCGGCTGTTGCAGTACTTGATCCAAAACGTATTGATTGCCAATATCCCTATAAACATCTTTCCGGTTGCGGAGTAGGTTTCAAATTAATGCAGGCCTTTGCTATTACCAATAATATCGATTTTTCAAAACTAACTCCCCTACTCGACTTGTTGGCTTTAAGCATTGCTTCCGACATAGTACCAATTACCGGGGAAAACCGTATTTTGGCATTTTTTGGACTCAAACAAATTAATTCAAGTCCCAGTGTCGGAGTGAAAGCAATACTCGATGTATGTAGTCTGGCAGACAGAGATATTACCATAAGCGATATTGTCTTTAAAATCGGTCCGCGAATAAATGCTTCCGGAAGAATGAAACAGGCATCGGAAGTTGTTGAGTTATTGGTATCAGGCGACCATGCATTTGCAAAAGAAAAGAGTGATACAATTAATGATTACAACAACGATCGGAAAGATTTGGATAAAATTATTACCGACGAAGCCATTGCACTTATCGGAGCTGACGATCGTTACAAAAACCGTAAATCGATTGTAGTTCATAAAGCCGACTGGCACAAAGGAGTCATCGGAATTGTAGCCTCCCGTTTAACGGAAGAGTTTTATAAACCATCCATTGTACTGGCAAATTCAAACGGCTTAGCTTCCGGTTCGGCTCGTTCGGTTCCGGGTTTCGATATTTACAAAGCCATAGATTCCTGTCGTGATTTACTCGAAACCTTTGGAGGTCATATGTATGCTGCCGGTTTATCTATGAAAGAAGAAAACATTCCGGCATTTACCGACCGATTTGAACAATTTGTTGCTGAAAATATTCTGGAGGAACAAACCTATCCACAAATTGAGATAGATGCCGTACTTGAGTTTAAAGATATTACACCAAAATTTTTCAGGGTATTGAAACAATTTGCACCTTTTGGACCGGGTAATATGAAACCCATTTTTGTATCCAAAAAAGTACTGGATTTTGGTACAAGCCGTCTGGTGGGGAAAGAGCAGGAACATTTAAAACTGGAGCTGATTGATACCAGTTCGGAAAACGTGATGAATGGCATTGCATTCAGAATGCACGAGTACAATGCGCACTTAAAAGCATTAAACCCACTCGATATTTGCTATACATTGGAAGAAAATAACTTCAATGGAAACACATCGATTCAATTGATGATCAGAGACATTAAGATTGATGAAAATTATGTACAACAATAACAGTATATCGTTGAGTTATTAATTTTTATAAAAAGAACCGCCTTAAAAATAAAATTTCCAAGGCGGTTCATTTTAATTATTTTGCTGGAAAATACAATTAGTTTACTTTGAACCTTGTATTTCCATTTTTCAGAAAATCAACAATCTGTTTGGCTGCAGCAATACCTGCGTTGATATTGGCTTCGGAAGTTTGTGCACCCATTTTCTTTGGAGTTGTAAAATAACGTCCACCCACTTTTTCTTTCATTTCAGCATCATTCCCGGGAACAATATCAGTTACATATTTAAAATCAGTACGAGCAATCATAAAATCAAGTAGTTCCTGTTCATCGATCACTTCTTTCCTGGCAGTATTGACCAACACAGCTCCTTTTGGCATACGGCTGAGCAATGCTGTATTAATTGATTTTTTTGTTTCAGTAGTTGCCGGAATATGCAATGAAACAATGTCGGAAACAGAGTAAAGTTCTTCAACTGACGAAACAGCTTTTACCCCATCATTTTCAATAACTTCGGCTGGACAAAATGCATCAAAAGCATATAATTCCATTCCAAAACCTTTAGCTATACGGGCTACATTACGACCAACATTTCCGTATGCATGAATACCAAGCTTTTTACCCATCAATTCTGTTCCTGAATTTCCATTATAGAAATTTCGAACGGCAAAAACCAATAATCCAAAGACCAATTCAGCCACTGCATTGGAATTTTGGCCCGGTGTATTCATTACACAAACACCGGCAGCAGAGGCAGCTTCCAAATCCACGTTATCGTAACCGGCACCGGCACGAACAACTATTTTCAATTGTTTCGCAGCAGCAATAACTTCAGCATCGATCAGATCGCTTCGAATAATAATGGCATCGGCATCGGCAACTGCATCTAACAACTGTTGTTTTTCGGTATATTTTTCGAGCAAAGCCAATTCGAAACCGGCTGCTTCTATTTCCTTACGAATTCCATCAACCGCTATTTTGGCAAATGGTTTATCGGTAGCTATTAAAACTTTCATGGCTTTATATTTTGCAACAAAAGACACGAATGTGCCTTTTGTTTGATTAATTTATGCGTGTAATTTTTCAAATTCCTGCATGCAGGTTACGAGCGCCTGTACACTTTCAATCGGCATGGCATTATAAATAGATGCCCGGAAACCACCAACCGAACGGTGACCTTTAATTCCATCCATTCCTGCAGCCTGAGCAAATTTCTGGAAATCAGCTTCTAATTCCTGAAATTCGGGTTTCATAACAAAACAAATATTCATACGCGAACGGTCCTCTTTAACCGCTGTCCCAACAAACATTTTACTGTTATCTATTGCATTATAAAGTAATTCCGCCTTGGCTATATTTTTCTTTTCCATTTCCACCAAACCTCCATTCGCTTTCAACCAACGCAAGGTTTCCATGGCGCTGTAAATCGGCAAAACCGGAGGAGTATTAAACATAGAGCCTTCAGCTATATGAGTTTTATAATTAAGCATAGTTGGTATATAACGCGAAACTTTACCAAGCAATTCATCCTTAACAACGACGAAAGCCAACCCGGCAGGAGCCAGATTTTTTTGAGCACCACCATATATTAAAGCATATTTCGAAACATCCATTGGACGGGAGAAAATGTCAGAAGACATATCGGCAATCAATGGCACCGGAGAATCCATATCGGTCAGAATTTCAGTTCCGTAAATGGTATTGTTTGTAGTAATATGAAAATAATCGGCATCGGCAGGAATAACAAAATTTTTAGGGATATAGTTATAATTTCTATCTTTAGAAGATGCAACCTCTACAGTTTCACCAAATCCTTTGGCTTCTTTCATAGCCTTATTTGCCCAAACACCTGTATTCAGATAAGCTGCTTTCTTTTCAAAAAAATTGAACGGAACCATGCAAAACTGCATGCTGGCACCACCACCTAAAAATAGTACAGAGTAACCTTCGGGTATAGCTAATAATTCCTTAAAAAGGGCAACCGCCTCATCCATTACCGCCTGAAAATCTTTTGAACGGTGGCTGATCTCCAAAATAGATAATCCCGAACCATTAATTTCCAACACCGCCTGAGCTGTTTTTTCGATAACTTCACGAGCTAAAATAGAAGGTCCTGCACTAAAATTATGTTTTTTCATACACTTATAATTTATATTTGTTTGATAGTTTTATCCCCAAAAAATGGAAGTACAAAAGTACTATTTTTTTTAGTTTCAACCACCAAAAAATGGCTTTTTATGTTGTTTCAAAACATAAAATTTATACTCATACATTTATTCAACTGAAAATGCATTTTAATGCAAAATAAATGACACAGAATAGCTTAGTGTGTGCAATTTATTTCCCCGTGATAATCCGTTTGACTTCATTCAACTTGTTCAATGCTTCCAGTGGGGTCAGATTATTGACATCCAAATTCTTTATCTCATCACGGATCTGTTCCAATACCGGATCATCCAGTTTAAAGAAACTCAATTGGTATCCTTCACGGTTCTCTGCAATTTCACCAATGGGTTTAGCAATACCAGATTGGCGGTTATCGGTTTCCAGTTGTTGAAGAATTTGTTCGGCACGCTTTACAATGCTTTGCGGCATACCGGCCATTTTGGCCACATGAATACCAAAACTGTGTTCGCTTCCGCCTTTAATCAGTTTACGGAGAAAAATCACTTTTTTGTCCACTTCTTTTACCGACACATTGTAATTTTTAATGCGGTGGAACGATTTTTCCATTTCGTTCAACTCATGATAGTGCGTGGCAAAAAGTGTTTTGGCTTTGCAATTCGGGTGTTCGTGTATGTATTCCACAATAGCCCAGGCAATGGAAATACCATCGTAAGTACTGGTTCCACGGCCCAACTCGTCGAAAAGAATCAAACTGCGATTCGAAAGATTATTCAATATGCTGGCGGCTTCATTCATTTCCACCATAAAAGTGGATTCACCCTGCGAGATATTGTCACTGGCACCTACACGGGTAAAAATCTTATCCACCACACCTATTTTAGCACTTTCCACCGGTACAAAACATCCGATTTGAGCCATCAAGGTGATCAGGGCTGTTTGCCGCAGCAAAGCCGATTTTCCTGACATATTGGGACCGGTAATGATAATAATTTGTTGGGATTCATTATCCAGATACACATCATTCGCAATATACGTTTCGCCCATCGGGAGTTGCTTTTCAATCACCGGGTGGCGACCTTGCTTAATTTCCAGTACATCGGTGTCGGTAATCTCCGGACGAACATATTTATTTTCGGCAGAAACTTTTGTAAACGAAAGCAAACAATCGAGTTGAGCAATCAGATTGGAGTCCAACTGAATAGCGGTAATATAATCAATCAAACTCAAGACCAGTTCGTTGAAAAGCCGGGTTTCTATAGCCAGTATTTTTTCTTCCGCACCCAGAATTTTTTCTTCGTACACTTTTAGTTCCTGAGTAATATAGCGCTCGGCATTTACCAGTGTTTGTTTGCGAATCCAGGTTTCCGGGACCTTGTCCTTGTGCATGTTCCGCACTTCGATATAATACCCGAAAACATTATTAAAGCTGATTTTCAAACTGGGAATACCTGTTGCCGCACTTTCCCGTTCCTGAATTTGTTGCAAGAAATCTTTTCCCGAAAAAGCCAGTTGACGCAACTCATCCAAATCGGCATCGACATGAGGTTTTATAACGGCACCACGATTAATCATTGTGGGTGGATCATTGGAAATTTCCTTTTCAATTTTTTCAGAAATCACCGCGCAGGCATTGAGTTGATCGGCAATTTTCTTCAAAGTCACATTATCAGTTTCCAAACAAGCTTGTTTTATCGGCTCAATGGCTTTGAGTGCAACTTTGAGTTGCAAAACTTCGCGCGGATTGATACGACCCACCGCTACTTTTGAAATAATCCGTTCCAAATCACCAATTAAAGCGATATTTTGTTCCAATAATAATCTTAATTCCGGATTTTTGAAAAAATACTCCACCACACTCAAACGTTCGTTGATTGGTTTCACATCTTTCAACGGGAAAGCTATCCAGCGTTTCAGCATACGGGCACCCATTGGACTGATTGTTTTATCAATTACATCCAGCAACGTTCTGGCCCCCTCGTTTATCGAACCGTACAATTCAAGATTACGAACAGTAAAACGGTCAAGCCACACATAGCGTTCTTCTTCAATGCGCGAGAGTTGGGTAATATGACCCGTTTGCTGGTGGTGCGTCTGATCCAGATAATGCAAAATAGAACCGGCAGCCACTACTCCATTCGGCAAATTATCGACTCCAAATCCTTTCAGAGTCTTGGTTTCAAAATGTTTGAGTAGCCTTTCGTTAGCCGAATCAGGTGTATAAGCCCAGTCTTCGAGAGCGTAAGTGAAGAATTTAGTCCCGAATAGAGTTTCAAAATCTTTCCGTTTACTTCTGTCAAACAGTACTTCTTTAGGACTGAAACTACTTAATAGTTTATCGGCGTATTCGGCAGTTCCTTCAGCCACCAGAAATTCCCCGGTTGAAATATCAAGAAATGAAATACCCACTTGGTTTTTATTCAGATAAACACTTGCCAAAAATGTATTTTCTTTGTGATTCAAAGTTGTATCGCTATACGAAACCCCGGGCGTAACCAACTCCGTAACACCACGTTTGACGATTTTTTTAGTCAGTTTCGGGTCTTCGAGCTGGTCGCATATAGCTACACGCATCCCGGCCCGTACCAGTTTTGGCAAATAAGTATCCAAAGCATGATGCGGAAAACCGGCCAGTTCAATGGTCTTTCCGGAGCCATTCGCACGTTTTGTAAGTGTAATCCCCAAAATTTGCGAAGCTTTTATAGCATCAGTAGAAAATGTTTCGTAGAAATCACCGCAACGAAAGAGCAAAATTGCATCGGGATGCTTTGCTTTAATCTCGTTGAATTGCTTCATCATTGGCGTTTCTACTATATCGTTGGTCATAATATTAATATATAAGAACTCTCAATCAATAAATTGGATTGAGAGTGGTTTACAAGAATTTACTATAAAAGGAAAAAACATCTCAAAAGTTCAACTTTTTAGAAATGTCTGTAAAATTTATGTGTCGAAACAAACTTTCTTTCCCTGAATAAATTCAAAATTTAAGGTATGAAGTTAAGACTGAATCAAATGGTAACAAACAATCCGGCTATCGCCTCAGTCATACGCGACCAGTGAAATTTCTGCTTTTCGACAAGAATATTTTCGATCATTTTCTCCGCTCTGTTGTTTATATAAAAGTCCACCATCGCGTTTGCAATCTGGATCGGCTCTACTTCAGTCACATAACCGACCTTACCATCAGGAATTGTTTCGGCAAGTCCTCCAACATTAGTTACCAACATCGGTGTATTAAAATGGTAAGCAATTTGGCTAACTCCACTTTGAGTGGCAGTTCGATAGGGTTGAGCAACCAAATCGGCAATACTGAAATAGTTTCGCACCTCACTGTCGGGAATAAATACAGTTCGTAATTCGACCAAACCTTCCAATTTCAATTTAATAATCAAATCCAGATAGGGCTGTGGGTTTTCGTAAAACTCACCGGCTATAATCAATCGAACCGGAAATTGCCTTAACCTTGCATCGGCAAAAGCCTCAAGTAAAAGATCCAGGCCCTTGTAATGGCGGATAAATCCAAAAAACAAAATATAATTTTTTTGTTCGTTAAGTCCCAGTTTTAAAGCAGCATCTTTTTTCATTAACGGATCACCGTAATGATCATATATAGGATGTGGAGAAACAGCCTTCGGTTTATTCGTTTTATCAAACTGGTTAATATCTGCAACCACAGATTCAGTCATGGCAACAAAGCCATCCATTGTATTAACAAAATACCGGGGGAAAATGCGATCGAGTATCGTTTTTTCATGTGGAATCATATTATGAATCATTCCCACCATTTTTGTTTTGGAGGAACGGGCATATCGGGCAATCGTACCGAAACATGGTGCCATAAATGCCATCCAATAACAGAAGATAACTATGTCGGGTGATTTCTCCTTTATTTCACGTCCTACACTAATCCAGTTCAAGGGATTAATGGCATTTATCCTCCGTGTGATTTTCAAATCTCCGGGAACAGGTTCGGTTGAATACTGGGTACTTCCGGGAAACAGGAAAGAAGGATATTGAAGTTTAAACGTAATGATTTCCACATCGTTTCCTTGCTTAACGTATTCTCGAGCCAATCGCTCATTGTAAGCGGCTAATCCACCGCGATAAGGAAAAGCGGTTCCAACAATAACTATTTTCATACTAAATATGTATTCAATTTTATTCTGAATTTTTACCAGGAAAAAACCTGTAACTATTTAATGTTCAGATAATTTAAAACGTTCTTAGTCTGCAGTATATTTACAAATTAAATTTGCTGTTTATCTCCTGCAAAAGTACTAAATAATTCAGCGTGTTGCGGTTTTTTCAAACATTTTTTTCCCTTCAAAAAAGAGAATTGGAACGAATGATTCAACAAAAACAGTTTTTTTTCGAATATATCTTATTTTTTAATCTGAAAATTTTATTTGTCGGCGAAAAATGACTTAATTTGTGGTCTGAAAATTTGAACAAATAAATCTACGTGGCAATGAAAGAATTTTTGAAATACCTGGGTTCCATTCTTATTTTAGTAGGAGTAGCATTATTAGCATTTTATTATTTCGGCAAAATGCCATCGAATGTGATTTTGGCTTCCGCCGGTATCATCATGGTAATAGGTTTTATTACACACATTGTTATCAACAAACGTATTGATTAGGTACGGGTTAAAATTATCAAAAAAAAGGATGTCATTTATGGCATCCTTTTTTTTGATAAACCATAATTAATTAAAATGAAAAATATAGACCGCCGTAGAGACTATCAGTAAACTTACTAAATATCGGTTCTGTACTAAATCTGTCAAGTGGCATAATAGCATTATAATTTATTGCCAATTCAAAATCGTAATTCAAAGTCAGATAAATATTTTTTGACAATTTTAGCATACATCCTGGTGAAGCAGTTAAAGTTGAAAACATATTTACAATATAAAAATTATAAAAATTTAATCCAAATCCAATTCGGGGTCTGAATATTCCTTTAGGATATTGATATTCGAACTGGAAAGGTATTTTCGTAAATGGCGATATAATTCCAGTTCCGGGAGCACTTAGAAAAATCAACCCTGTTTTAAAATAATATCTTTCATCTACACGAGGCATCCAAACATGTCCAACTACACCAAATTGGAAGAGATTTAATTGATTATCGGGATTTGATATATTTGCCAGAAATAATCCACCAACCAATTCAGGATTAATTTTAAACGCCGGTATTTTTTTCTCATAAGTTATACATTTCTCCCCATCACAAACGACATAATGGTAATCGGTTGCTAACTTAATTAAGTTTTTATGATCCGGTTTCTTTATACTTTGAATTTCATCTGCCAGTTTTGGGGCATCCTGCATATAATAGGTCAGCAATCCTATGTGATTCGTTGATGTATATGAGTATTTTACATTATTTTCCATTTTGACCCCCTCAGAATAGGGTAATTCGGTTAACGGGACATTCTCTTTATCAAAAAAATAATGACTGTCAATTCCTTTTTTCAAATAGTAAACATTAAATTTACCTTTAATAAGAAACTCCAAAAAAACATCATTCCCATCAACCATTTTTGAAATGAAGAACTTACTATCATTGAAGCGAAAACCAAAAATTTGACCCGGATAATAATGGTGAACAGTATCGGTTGAACTTGCACGATACGAACAGATTTTACTGAGCGAAATATCATTTTGATAATCAACTTCCCCAAACAATGTATCTTTTTCACTTTTAAGAACATACCCGGGCCTGAAATCTGTTTGTGCCTTTAAAACAACTATTACAAAAAATGCGATCAAAATTAGTATTAAACGTTTCATATGAAATTTATCTTTAAAATATAAATAATTGGTCAAAGATATATATTTACATTTAACTTAACAATAAAATCGTATTTTATTTTAAACTGCAGAAAAAAGAGACCAGAAATGGAACGGAAAAATCCATAACAAATCCCTGATAAATGGAGACAACGGCAAATTCTTTTCCTGAATTTCGGACGATCACCGGAAAAGTAGTATCCATGGTGGTTGCTCCTCCCGCAGAAATGGGAGCCAGTTTGCCAAAATACTTCAGCATCCACGGAGCAAAAAGCAGCGTTATAACTTCACGCATAATATTCGAAAGGAGTGCAATAGTTCCTAATTCAACTCCCTTGTATTGTGTTATCAGGATACTGGATAGCGAATAGTATCCAAAACCGGAACCAACAGCCAGACAATCGGCTAAACTGCGGTCATTCAGAAAAAAACCGACTGCAATCACGCCCAGCCACGTTCCCAATATAGTCATAAGCGGCAAAAAAATGAGCCTTGGATTTAAACTTCGAAACTGCCGGAATGAGTTCGGATCGTTCCCAATGCTGATTCCAACCGAAAACATTAGCGCACACAACACATAAAAGCTGGTATTATAATGTAGAATATCAGCAGGAAACAAGCGGAAAATACCAAGAAGTAGTCCGGTGGCAAAAAACGAAAGTATAATCAGACTCCCTTTCATTTGCTTATCGATTTATTTCGGACGGACAACCAGAGCAACCAGGCAGCAA
>Ga0265297_10007906_pt1 | contig 14471 bp, 11 predicted proteins | sample Munlanlwell13791_FD_192502 | JGI IMG/M metagenome (GOLD analysis project Ga0265297, IMG submission 192502) | Leachate microbial communities from a municipal landfill in Southern Ontario, Canada - Leachate well 137-91 | ecosystem: Engineered > Solid waste > Landfill > Unclassified | place... | reverse complement strand
CGATGGCGATGTTGGCGAAAGGCCCGGCATGAACGAAGCAGGGTTGATATTCCGCGGTGGAGCAGAGGGTGGGGTTGATAGTGTTCTTCATCCAGGCGGTCATCGCGCCGGCAACTTCCAGGTCTTCGCAGGTTACAGGGTTGCCTTTCTTATCGTAGGCAACGGTAATTTCGCCCAGCCTCTTGCGCAGGTCGGCAAGGTCGGTGATGATGGAAAGGATGGCCATCAATTCGGAACTGACGGCGATGCCGAATTTGCTCTGCATCATGTAGCCGTCGGTCTTTTGCGTCCCCATGCCGATGATGATGTTGCGCAGAGCTTGCGCGCAATAGTCCATAATCCAGCCCATCTCCACGCGTAGCGGGTCGATGTCCAGGCGCCGCATATGAGAAAGACGAGCTAATTGCTCGTCATCATAATTGCGTTCGTGCTGCATTCTGGAGGTGAGGGCGACCATTGCCAGGTTGTGGGCGTTCATAATGTCGTTGATGTCGCCGGTCAGGCCCAGGGAGAATTCGGTGTGGGGAATCAGCAGGGCGTTGCCGCCGCCGGCCGCTGTGCCTTTAACGTTCATCGTCGGCCCGCCCGAAGGCTGCCTGATGGCGCCGCCGGCATTCTCGCCCTGGTGGCCCAGCCCCTCGATGAGGCCCATCGTGGTCGTGGTTTTACCCTCGCCCAGTGGGGTGGGAGTGACGGCCGTGACTTCGATATATTTGCCGTCCGGTTTGTTCTTTAGCCTTTCCATTACTTTCAGGAAGTCAACCTTACCTACCTTGCCGTAGGCTAACATCTCATCCTTTTTCAAGCCCAGCTTTTCCTGCCATTCGGCGGGAGTGGGCATGTGTTCGCAGGCTGCTTCGGCTATCTGCCAGTCTGCCATTTTTGATACATCGTAAGCCACTTTTCAAATCCTCCTATCAGTATTTTCCTGCTTGAGTGACTTTAGCTTGCTTTTTGCTCGATAAATTAACCCTCCTATTTTAGCTTATCTCCAGTTTTAATACCAACTTGCCTGCTCCTTATCTTGTTAAGCAGGGAGCCGTGTATAAGAAAGCAATCCCAGCTGCTGGTTTACGTCCAGCCGGTCGTAATGTTCCCATGTTTCTGCCAGCTTACCGTTTTCAAAACGGTCGATAATCATGCTGGACATCGCTACCTTCTTGCCCGTTGGGGTCACGGCGTCAATCTGGCCGGTGAAAGTGAAGGTGGAAAGCGTTCGCGTCGCCACAAAATCGTCCTCGGCCACGATGTCTTTTACGTCCACGTGGATGTCCGGGTAGGCGGTGCGCAGCAGGGTGAGGAACTGCTTGTAGCTTTCAATCCCCTTGATGTCCCCCGTCGGCCCGTGGTAGGTGAAATCGGGGGTCAATATTTCGTCAATTACGGTCATATTTCCCTTATTCAACGCCTCGGCTACCAGCAGGAGTTCGGTGGCTTTGTTAGCTTCCTTCCCCGTGGCATTCATCCCCCTTTTCCCCCTTCCTTTCCTATGGTATTACGATTATAAAGCAGATGACTTTATGTTTAATCGGCTATTTTACTTATTCACGATTGTCTTTTATACGGTAAAAATCTAGAATAGGTATGTACACATCAAACCGGGGAGGGATTATCACCATGGCAATGATAGATATCAGCGTCGTCCCGGTGGGGACGGCTAAACCTTCGGTCAGCGAATACGTTGCCGGCGCGGTGAGGATTCTTAAAGAGTCCGGCGTTAAGTACCGCCTGACCCCCATGAACACCATTATCGAGGGCGACCTGGAAAAACTCCTCGCTTTAGCCCGGCGGATGCACCGCTCCGCCTTCGACGCCGGCGCCAGAAGGGTCGTCACTACCATCCGCATTGACGAACGTATCGACAAACCTCTTACCATGGAAGGTAAAATAAAAGCAGTTGAAGAGAAGCTGGGTTAGCGTATTTTAATGTCTGCTGTTGATATTGTCATCCTCGTTGTTACCGGCATTGTCGCCGGTTTTGCCAGCGGCTTATTGGGGCTGGGCGGTGCATTTATAATGACCCCCCTCCAGTACCTCGTCTATACCAACATGGGCGTTTCGCCGGACGTTGCCGTCAAAACGGCTTTCGGAACGAGTTTGTTAGTGGTGCTGACCACCGCTCTCAGCGGCGCCTGGCGCCACCACCGTGAAAAAGCCGTTAACTGGAGGGTCGCTTTTGTTATGGGTGGCTGCGGCTTTGTTTTCGGCCTCATTGGCGCCACGTTAACCGAGTATATCCCCACCGAGGCTTTAAAGATAGCCTTCGGTGTCATCGGTATCCTTAGCTGTATCCGCATGTTCTTCGCGGCTAATGAACATGCCAACGGCGAACCGGAAAAACGCTGGTGGGTCTGGACGCTCTGGGCAATCCCCATTGGTTTGATGTCCGGTCTGCTGGGCGTTGGCGGCGGCGTTTTGATGATTCCTATACTCGTAATCATCCTTAAATTCAAGATGCACCATGCGGTCGCCAACTCTTTAGCCATTATGATTTTCGCCAGTATCGGCGGCATCATTGGCTACGTAATCAACGGCGTTAACGCCGCTGACACCATGCAGTACTCCGTCGGCTATATCAACCTCACGTCCTGGGCGTTGCTGGCTGTCCCCGCGGCCATCATGGCGCAGGTCGGCGCGATGACCGCCCACCGTATTCCCCGCCGGTTGCTTATCTACATTTTTACTGTTATTCTTTTGTATGTCGGCTTAAGGATGATAGGCGTTTTTGAGTGGCTGGGCTGGCCGATTTAATAATCCGCTCGTTTACCCCTCTCAGGCGTTTTTCGGGGTATTTCGTCCTCCTTTGAAAAAGGAGGAGTGAGGAGGATTTTAAGATGGCAATGGAAATAAAAATTACCACCCTGGCGGAAAACACCGCCAACGTTAACTTTCTGGCGGAGTGGGGCTTGAGCATGTTAGTCGAGGTGGGCGGCGCCACCATCCTCTCCGATACCGGCGCCGGAATTGCCGCCGCGCATAACGCCCGCCTCTTTAAACTCGACCTCACCAAGGTGGATAAAATAGTCATCAGCCACGGCCATTACGACCATACCGGCGGACTGTTGGAATTCCTGACGATGATTGGCAAACCCGTCGAGGTCGTTGCCCACCCCGATATCTTTGCGCCCAAGTACGGCAAGTGGGGCGCACAGCCGGAACATTATGCCGGCATCCCTTTTAAACGTGAAGAACTGGAAGCTTTAGGGGCGCGCTTTAACCTCACGGCTGAACCGGTAAAACTCGCCGAGAATTTCTACACCACCGGCGAGGTTCCCATGGTGACCGGCTATGAGCAGATAGACGAAGGGCTTTTAGATAAAACAACCGGCGCTCTGCTCCCCGACGAGCTTAAGGATGACCTCGCCTCGGTCATTGATACGGATTTTGGATTGGTGGTCATTCTCGGCTGCGCCCACCGCGGCATCGTTAATACGTTAAAACAGGCGCAGAAGGTGACGGGTAAGGAATTTATCTACGCCGCCATCGGCGGCACCCACCTCTTGCAAGCCAGCCAGTCCCGCCTTGAAAAAACCGTCGCCGACCTTAAGGCGATGGGAGTTCAATACCTTGGTGCTTCGCACTGCACCGGCTTTAAAGCCTCGGCCTATCTGGCTAAGGAATTTGGGGACAACTTCTTTTTGAATAATGCCGGCTCGCGCTGGACCCTGCCGTTTTAGTTTTTCGTTAACGTCATTCCCGCGAAAGCGGGAATCCAGGGGTGGTGGGGATTATTAAGTAGCGATGATTTTTCCAGGCGGTAATGTGCCGGACTTCGGCATGGCAAAGATGAAGGGTATCGCGCCTACCAGAATTACCGCCATTCCGTAAAATACCCAGGTGAACCCATCCCCGATGTTCCCGAAACGTTCCAGCACCAGCGTTGTTAGCGCAATACTCACCGCGCCGCCGCTTTGCCGGAACATCCCCCTCACGCCGGTAATCGTCGCTATGCGGTTCGGCATCAGGTCGATGCAGGCGTTGTTCGCTGCCGGCGCGGTAATGCCCATCGCCACCCCTGCCAGGAACATGATGATGGATAACGATACCATGCCGCTCGTCCCCGCCCCGAAGATACTAATGCCCATGGATTCCATCCCCAGCATAATCATCGTGATAATCGTAATAATGGCTCCTACCAGCATCGGCCAGCGGTAGCCCCACTTTGGCAGCATCATGCTCGTTATCAGCGAAGCCGCTATCATGCCTATCGAGCGCGGCGTTAAAACAAACCCGCTCTCAAAGGTTGATAGCCCGAAGATTGATACCCCGAATAGCGGAATAAAGCCCATTAGCCCCAGCACCGTCGCCCCGTAAAGGAAGTTATAAGCGTTGGCGGCAAAGAACGGACCCTCTTTGAGCAGCTTTAAGTCAATCACCGGGTCTTTCATTCTGGACTCGCGCCGGAAGAATAAAATGCCCATCACCACCGATGCCGCGAATAATATCCCCGCCACCAGCCACGGCGAGCCGGTATCGTTATTCCCTATCTCATTCAGAGCAATCAGGAAAGCCGAAAGCATGCCGGTGAAAAGCCCCGCCCCGACCAAATCCAGCTGCCCCTTTTCCAGCTTCGATTCTTTAAGCATGATGAGCATGGCGATGAACACCGCTATGCCCAGCGGTATGTTAATCCAGAATACTGATTGCCACCCGTAGGCTTCTACCAGCCAGCCCCCGATGTTCGGCCCGATTATCATGCCGATGGGGAAGATGCTGCTGAAAAGCCCGATGGCTTGCTGCCGTGAGTTCGGGAAAAGGTCGCTGGCGATGGCCGTCATCAGCGGCAAAAAGCCCCCGGCGCCTATCGCCTGGATGAACCGAGCCCCGATTAAGAAGTAGATGTTCGTCGCCATCGCGCAAAGCAGCGACCCGATGGTGAAAACGGCGGTGGAAATTAAAAAGCATTTCTTTGCCCCGAAGATATCCCCGGCCTTGCCCGCCAGCGGCATAATCGCTGTCCCCGCCAGTTGCTGGACGTTTAAAACCCACCCCGCCAAAACCAGCGAAACGCCGAAGTCCTGTGTAATTACCGGGAAAGCCACCGATACGCTGGTGCCGCTGATGGATACTAGTAAAAATGAAAGGCTGCCAATGGCGAATACGATATATCGGGACATATGAATTAGTCTAGCATAGAATATATTCTTAAATAAAATCTTCACAGCTCTGTTTGCTTTGCCGCTGTATCTGGCTTATAATCAAAAAAGACACCGCTAGGGGTGCGCCAGGCTGAGAGTTCTTCCTTGGAAGAGCGACCCTTGGAACCTGAACTCGGTAATACGAGCGGAGGGAAGCGGCAAGCCTGCCAAAGCCTCGTGTGTCGGCAGGCCCGAAAAACCAGGGGAACTGCCGTAAAAACCCTTGGTTTTATGTTTTTTAGGGGGTGATTATCATGACACAGTTGGAAATAGCCGTCCGGGGCGATACCTCGCCGCAAATGATCCAGGTCGCCAAGGCCGAAAGTATTGACGTTGAAATCCTGCGTGAGAAAATAGCCAGCGGCAAGGTGGTGATTCCGGCTAATATGCGCCACATCGGGCTTAAGCCCTGCGGCGTTGGTGAAGGATTGTCCACCAAGGTCAACGCCAACATCGGCACCTCTTCCGACTACGGCGATGTCACCACCGAACTCGTTAAGCTCAAGACGGCTTTAGACGCCGGGGCGGACACTGTCATGGACTTGAGTACCGGCGGCGATATCTCGGCTATCCGCAAAGCCATTGTCGCAGCTTCTCCCAGTGCCATCGGCACCGTGCCCCTTTATCAGGCGGGCATAAAAGCCATTCAGGACCACGGCGCTATAGTTAAGATGACCACCGACGATTTTTTTAAAGCTATCGAAGATAACGCCCGTGACGGCGTTGACTTTGTTACCGTCCACTGCGGCGTCACCCAGGGCGCCATCGCCCGACTCAAGCAGCAGGGCAGGGTGACCGATGTTGTTTCCCGCGGCGGCGCTTTCACGCTGGGGTGGATGCTCCATAACGATAAAGAAAACCCCCTCTACGAGCAGTACGACCGCCTGCTGGAAATTGCCCGTGAATACGATGTTACCTTATCTCTGGGCGACGGTATGCGCCCCGGCTCTTTAGCCGACGCCACCGACCGCACCCAGATTGAAGAGCTTTTAACTTTGGGTGAGTTGGTGGAGCGCGCCTGGGCAGCCGGCGTGCAGGTTATGGTGGAGGGCCCCGGCCATGTTCCCATCAACCAGATTGAAACCAACATCAAGCTCCAGAAGTATATCTGCAAAGGCGCGCCGTTTTACGTCCTTGGCCCACTGGTTACCGACATCGCGGCGGGCTATGACCATATCACCGGCGCCATCGGTGGGGCGATTGCCGGAATGCACGGCGCAGACTTCCTCTGTTACGTTACCCCCTCCGAGCATCTTGGCATCCCCGATGTTGCTGATGTCCGCGAGGGCGTTATCGTTACCCGCATTGCCGCCCACGCCGCCGATATCGCCAAGGGCGTCCCCGGCGCTATGGAGCGGGACAGGCAGATGTCCATGGCGCGTAAAAAGCTGGATTGGGATGCGCAGGCAAAACTTGCCCTCGACCCGGAAAAGTTCCAGCGGGTCCGCAAAGAGCGTGGCACGGAAGGCGCGGCATGCAGCATGTGCGGCAAGTATTGCGCCATGGAATTGGTGAGTCAGTACCTGGACGTTAAAGCCGATAAGTGCTAGCGGTTTTTCAACTGCTGTTTGCGCAGGTATATCACCCAGTAAACCAGCGCGACGAAGAACACGCCGCCTATCATATTGCCGATGGTTACCGGTATCAGGTTGTTCACAAAGAACGAGCCCCACGTTATGTGGTCGTAGCTGCCGGCGGTTGTTCCAACGCTCTGCCAGAAGCTTTCCGGTGCGCCGAACTTAACCAGGATTGCGTAAGGCACCAAGTACATATTCGCCACGCAGTGCTCGAACCCCGCCGCCACAAATCCGGCAATCGGAAAGATAATCGCTAAAATCCTCCCGATGACCGTGCGCGCGCTGTAAGTCAGCCAGACCGCCATGCACACCATCGCGTTACAAAGGATGCCCAGTATTATAGCCTGCCCGAAGTCCAAATTGACCTTTGTCAGGGCTATGTCCAGTGACGTCGTTCCCATTGCCCCGCCGGCCATCTCGTAATGCTGCCCCCAGAAAACAAACAGGGCCGTTGCCACCGCCCCGCAAAGATTGCCGATGTAGACGATTCCCCAGTTGCGCATTATACGCCAGGTTGAAAGCTTGCGGCTCGCCCACGCCATGATAATCAGGTTGTTGCCCGTGAACAGCTCCGCCCCGCCCACAATCACTAAAATAAGGCCGAGGCTGAACGTAAAACCGCCGATTACCCGGCTGACGCCCCAGGGCAACGCTGACGCCCCCGTCATTGATACCGAAAAAAAGATGCACCCCAAAGCTATGAAGGCTCCTGCCAGTACTGCCAGCGCGAAAGTGGTTAAGAAGTCCATGTTGGCTTTCTTAATGCCAATGTCCTGCGACTTCGAGGCCATTTCTGCCGGCAGCAGCTCGTCGTAGGTGCTCATTTGTGTATCGTTGGAGTGATCGTCTGGCTCTACCATATCTTCCCTCGTTTTCTCTAATTATATTCCCCGTTGTCAAGCCCCACAATACGTTTTAACTCTATAAATGTTAAGTATTAACGGCAAAAATATTTAAGTAAAAACAACATATTCCGGCTCGTTGCGCCGTTTTTCGTTAGGCCGCTTACCCCTGACTTGTATCAGGGTTAACTTGGTTGACATTTGTTATGGTCGTAGTAGAATTAATGTAACATGCATCTATTTGGCTCGTCTGGAATACGTACTATATTTAATAAAGACTTGCTGGATATAGCTTTTAAGGTGGGGCTGGCGGTCGGCTCAACTTACCGCAATGTGGTCGTTGGCCGCGATACGCGCACCTCCGGAGTAGCTATGAAGCACGCCGTTATTAGCGGTCTCTTGGCATCCGGCGCTGTCTGCCGCGATGCCGGTATAATCTCCACTCCCACCCTCGCCTATGTTACCCGTGAATTTGCCGCCGGTATTGAGATTACTGCCTCCCATAATCCCCCCGAATATAACGGCATTAAGCTCTTTAACCCGGACGGCTCATCCTTCACCCTTGAACAGCAGGAAAAGTTGGAAAAAATGATTCTGTCCGGCGGCGGCGTTACTGCCGACTGGCAGAAGCTGCTGGTTGACGAGCCTTATGCCGGCGCTGTTGAGAAACATGTTGAAGCTATTGCCGCCCACTTCCCCGATAATCTTCGCGCTAAAGTCGTCGTGGATGCGGGATGCGGCGCCGGGTCAGAAATTTCGCCCCTCCTCCTCAAAAAACTCGGCTGTAATGTCATCCAGCTGAATTGCGCGCCCAGCGGTTTCTTCCCCCGCGGTATCGAGCCGGTTGCCGCCAACCTTGTTGAGCTGATAAAAACGGTTAAAGATGAAGAAGCCGCCGTTGGCATTGCCCATGACGGCGATGCTGACCGCATGATGGCGGTTGATGATAAGGGCAGGTTCATCACCGGCGACGTTATGCTGGCTATTTTGGCGCAGGCGGTCATGGCTAAAGATATGGTCACCACGCTGGACGCCTCGATGTATATTGATGAAATGGGTTTGAATGTCCGGCGCACCAAAATTGGCGATAGCTTTGTCTCTGAAGAACTGCGCAAGGGTGGCGACTTTGGCGGCGAGACCTCCGGCGCCTGGATTTTCCCCGATATTTCGTTTTGCCCGGACGGTATTTACGCCGCGGCGGTTATCGCCACTTTAGCGGCGGAGCAAAAGCTCTCTGGCCTCGTTGACGCTGTTCCCGTTTATCCCCTTATCCGCGGCAACGTTGATAGCAAGGGCATTGATATGTCGGAACTGAAAGACAAACTGCAAACCCTTGAGCCGCTTTCGGTCAATGATGAAGACGGCATCAAGATGAATTTTACCGATGGCTGGTTGCTGGTGCGCCCTTCCGGCACCGAGCCTAAAATCCGCATCACCGCCGAAGCCAAAACCAAGCCCCGCGCCCGGGAGCTTTATGATAATTGTTTACATCTGCTAAATGAAATAAAAGAAGCCGGAGTTAAATCGAATTGAAAGCTGTAATATTAGCCGCCGGCGAAGGCCAGCGGATGCGCCCCCTCACCGCCACCCGCCCCAAGGTGATGCTGCCCATCGTCGGCAAGCCCATTTTGGAGCACCTCCTCGCCGAGGTTAAGGCGGCGGGTGTCACCGAATTTGTTTTTGTCGTCGGCTACTGCGATAAGCAGGTGCGCAGTTACTTTGGCGACGGTAAAAAATGGGGCGTTAAGATTGCCTATTCCGAACAGCGCAAACAGCTCGGCACCGCCGACGCTATCCGCAATGTCTCCAGTGTTACCGACGGCAGCTTTTTAGTCATTAACGGCGACGTTATTATCAGCCGCGCTGACATTAAACAATTGATTAAGTCCACACACAACACCATGTGCGTCTTTGAAGTTAAAGACCCCGCCGGACTGGGCATCGTCGAGCTTTCCAAGGATAAAGTCGTCGGCGTCTATGAAAAAACCAAGCGTCCCCCCTCCCTCATGGCTAACGCCGGTATGTACCTCTTTACGCCGGATATCTTCGATGCTATTGAAAAGACGGAAAAGTCCCCCCGCGGTGAATATGAGATTACCGATTCGTTAAAAATCCTGATGCAGCAAAAAACCGGACTCTACTATCATCAGCTTAAGTCCTGGCAGGACTTCAGCTACCCCTGGGATTTGCTCCGCGCCAACGAGGCTATGATGCAATCCCTGAAGCCCAGCATCCTCGGCACCGTTGAGGAGAACGTGATTATCAAAGGTGCGGTGCAAATCGGCAAGGGCACCGTCGTTAAGTCGGGCTCTTACATTGAAGGCCCCGTCATCATCGGCGAAGATTGCCGCATCGGGCCCAACTGCTATATTCGCCCCGCCACCACCATCGGCAATGACTGCCATATCGGCGCCTCGGTGGAAATCAAGAACTCTATTATTATGAATGAAAGCGATGTGCCCCATTTTAACTACGTCGGCGATAGCGTTATCGGCGAGGGATGCAACCTCGGCGCCGGCACCAAAATCGCCAACCTTAGGCTCGACGAGAATAATATATTCGTCGGTGGCGTTGACACCCGGCGGCGCAAGCTGGGCGCCATCATCGGCGATAACGTTAAAACCGGCATCAACTCCTGTATCAACGTTGGCACTGTTATAGGCAACAATACCTTAATCGGCCCGGGTGTGGTAGTGCGGGGCAATATCTTGCCCAATACAAAGCTATTTTAGGGGTGGAATATGAAACAGGCGATAATATTAGCGGCAGGTGAAGGACAGCGGTTAAAACCGTTTACGGTTACCCGTCCCAAGGCGATGATATCCATCGCTGATAAGCCCATTCTCCAGTTCATTATAGAATCGTTGGCTAAAGTCGGTATCCGCAATATCGTGCTGGTCGTGGGCTATCGCAAGGAGCAGGTCTACGATTACTTTAGCTCCGGCGAAAAATTTGGCGTCAACATTACCTATGTAACCCAAAAGCAGCAGCTGGGCACCGCCCACGCTCTGATACAGGCGAAGGATATCGTGCAAAACGAATTTCTCGTCGTCCCCGGCGATAATCTCATCGAGGCTTCCACCATCGCCGAGTTTACCGAGGTTAAACCGACCGCCGTCCTCGCCAAACGCGTTGAAGACCCCCTGCGTTACGGCGTGGTGAGTACCCTGCGCGGCAAGGTCTCAAGCATTATAGAAAAACCCAAGGAGGCCGGCAGCAACCTGGTCAACACCGGCATCTACGCCTTCACTAAAGAGGTCTTCGACCACATGGAAAACGTGTTGGATATCCCCGACGTTTTGAATAACATGCTCAAGGACGGCCACTCCATCAAAGCCGTGGAAACCGACGGCACCTGGCTCGACGTTGTCTATCCCTGGGACGTTATCAGCCTCAATAGCGCCATCCTCCAGAACATTGATACCGGGCTTGGCGGCACAATCGAAGACGGTGTTATCGTGAAGGGTAAAGTGGTCGTGGGAGAGGGCACGGTTGTCCGCGCTGGCTCCTGCATCTACGGCCCGGTGGTTATCGGCAAGGGCTGTGATATCGGCCCGATGGTCTGTGTCATGCCTTCCACCAGCATCGGCGACAATGTAGTGATGGCTTCCTTCACCCAGGTTAAGAACAGCGTCATCGGCGACGATGTTAATATCGGGCCGGGCTGCTTTATCAGCGACTCGGCAATTGATAAGGGCTGCCTGATTCAAGGGCGGTTTACCGCTTTCAGCGGACCCTCCAATGTCAGGATTAACGATGAAAGCCGGTTGGTCAACATCGGCGTCATCATGGGCGAGGACTGTAAAATCGAGAGCAGCGTAACCGCCCAGCCCGGCGTTATTGTCGGCAACTACTGTCAGGTGCAGCATATGAAACTCATTAACACCCCGCTGCCCGACCGTTCGATGGTTATTTAAATAAGGTAAGGACTTAATAGATAAATGTGCGGCATTGTAGGTTATATCGGAGATAAAAAAGCCCAGCCCATCCTCCTTAATTCCCTGGGCAAGCTGGAATACCGCGGCTATGATTCCTGCGGCATCGCTATTGCTAATAACGATATCGAGGTTTTTAAGGACCTCGTCCGCGTTAAGTCGCTGACGGAATCTTTAAAGCCCCACGCCGGTAAGGCTGGCATCGGGCATACGCGCTGGGCAACCCACGGCGAGCCTTCCAAAATCAATGCCCACCCCCACACCGATTGTAAAGGTAAAATTGCCGTTGTTCATAACGGCACTATTAATAACTTCATGCAGCTGCGTGAGATGCTGGCTGCCGAGGGGCATAACATCGTCTCCGAGACCGATACCGAGGTTATTCCTCACCTGATTGAAAAGTATTACAACGGCGATTTTGAAAAAGCCGTGACGCGCGCAGTTAAGGACATTGACGGCGCCTTCACCATGATTGCCATGATGGCCGGCGAGCCCAAGTTAATCGCCGCCCGGCAGGAAAGCCCCCTGATTATCGGCGTCGGCGACCGCGAGAATTTCCTCGCCTCGGACGTCCCGGCGCTTTTGGACTATACCAGCCGCGTTATCTATCTGGAGGACGGCGATATCGCCGTCATTACCGCCTCTGACGTTAAAATAACCCGTGACGGCGTTCCCATCGAGCGGGAAGAGCAGAAGATATCCTGGAACATCGAGGACGCCCAGAAGGGCGGCTACGAGCACTTTATGCTCAAGGAAATTCACGAACAGCCCAAGGTTATCCGTGATACTCTGACCGATTTTCTTTCCAATTCCAAACCGGTCGTCGAGCTTGCCGGCGTTGAAGGCAGTACGTTGGAAAGTATGATTATCATCGGTTGTGGCACATCGTATCATGCCGGTTTAGTCGGCAAGTATGTTATTGAAGAATTGCTGGATATCCCCGTCCGCGTTGAGATGGCTGACGAATTCAACTACAGCGGTCAGGCGTCTCCCGGCACCCAGGCTATCGTCATTACCCAGAGCGGTGAAACCCGCGACGCTTTAAAGGCTATTCAGCGCCTTAAGGGTAAAGGCTGCCGCGTTATCGCTATTACCAATGTCATCGGCAGTACCGTCACCCGCGTGGCCGATAGGGTGATTTATATGCGCGCCGGGCCCGAAATCAGCGTAGCCGCCAGCAAAACCTTCACCGCCGAGCTTATCTCGCTTTACTGGCTGGCGTTGCCTTATGCCCGGGTGGACACCGCGCGGCTGGATAAGCTGGTCCGTGATATCCGCCAGTTGCCGGTCAAAGTGCAGCAGGTTTTGGACAAAGAGGACGAGATTGCCGCCTTCGCCAAGAAGCTGGCTAAGTTCGATAACGTCTTTTACATCGGCAAGGGCGTCAACTACCCGGTGGCTTTAGAGGGCGCTTTAAAGATTAAGGAGATATCTTACATTCATGCCGAGGGTTATGCCGCCGGCGAGCTTAAGCACGGCCCCTTCTCTTTACTCGGTGAAAAAACCCCGGTGGTGGCTGTTGTTACCCGCGACGCTACCTACGAGGCAACCGTCACCAGCATTAAGGAGATTAAAGCCCGCCGCTCGCCCGTTTTCGCTTTTATTGGGGAGGACGATGATTCTACCGGCGACCTTGCCGACTACGTCTTTAAGATTCCCGGCGTTGACCCCTTCCTCTCCCCGATAGTGAACTCGGTGGCGCTGCAGCTTTTAGCCTACTTTACCGCCAAAGAGCGCGGCTGCCCCATAGACTTCCCCCGCAACCTCGCCAAAAGCGTGACGGTGGAGTAGTCCTTGTCATTCTGATCCTTCCGAGTAAGGAGAAGAATCCGTCTCCTCCACTATTTTCCTCTCCTCTTCCGTCAAACTATAAAGATCGTAAACTAGGTTATCTATCTCTTTATCGGTTTTTTCGATTTCTCTTTTCAGTTCTTCACTCTCATTTGAATGTGTATTACGTATTGGTGTGAGTTTCATATTAAGTTCCAACATTTTGTTAACATGTGATATTAGATTATCGTGTACATTCTTTTGAGTAGAGTTACTAAAATCGATAATGGGTATAGGAAGTTGCTTAACTTGTCTAGCCTGTATTTCTGAGAACACTCTTTTTGTTGATTTTAAGAATGACGTATAGTAAGTATTTAAGAGTGCCGAATTAATAAGCGCCAGAATGAACTTTAAGCTAACCTTTGCATCCTTTGCAGTTATCACGACAAGCGTGTTTAAGGCATAATATTGCTCAGTATCCAGCGTTGCTATTATTCTATCTCCGACTCTCCTAAATAATATCTTCTCAGAAGCAAGAAAAATATCTTCTCTTTTACAACTGTGAATTTTATCTTTGTCATACAACAGATAATTGTTTGGTGAATACAATGCATAACGCCCAATATCCCGTCCATCAAGCACCTTCTTGTAATTAGAGTTCCTTGATTCTTTGAATAGAGAACTCTTACGGTCATATTTCAGCGCTATGGCTTGATTAATATTTGTTAAGACTCCTAATTGCGTAGATGCCGTATCAACCCGTTTCTTTAGCCTTTTTAAGTTCGTGGATGATTGTAGAATGAAACTGGCATTGAAATTATTTCTAAAAGTGCTTTGCTTAATATGGTAGCTTTGCCTTTTCCCCAATACTTCGACCTTTACTCGATTATCACTACGACTCTTTATGTCGCTTATTTTTCGTAAAATAATAACCACATTTTCAACTATGGCAGACTCAAAAGGCATTTCTTCAAGTGTAGCAACAACCATGATTTGACAGCTATCAAGCATGAATAATCTCAGTGTTTGGTAGTATTCTTGGGTGAGTAACGTATTAGGCACTATAAACCCCAATATACCACCTTCCTTAAGCAGAGAAATACCCCTATGAATGAAAAAACCAAATGTATTCAGCCGACCCATTGACGAACTGAATTTCTTAACAAGGTAGTCTTTCATGCCTATCTCTGCGTATGCATCCATAGACAT
>Ga0265297_10007905_pt1 | contig 14471 bp, 7 predicted proteins | sample Munlanlwell13791_FD_192502 | JGI IMG/M metagenome (GOLD analysis project Ga0265297, IMG submission 192502) | Leachate microbial communities from a municipal landfill in Southern Ontario, Canada - Leachate well 137-91 | ecosystem: Engineered > Solid waste > Landfill > Unclassified | place... | reverse complement strand
AGGCCTTGCCCGACTCGCGGATGACGCCGATGGCTTCGTCCATCAACGGCTCATCCGAATCGCCGAAACCACCGCCCATGCCGCCGCCGACGGCTGCCGTCACGCCTAATAATTTCTCATCGTATTCCGCCTCGCCGTGCGACTTGATGAATTTGACCACGTCACTGATCTCCTTATCCGACAAAAAGACGCCTTGAATACGTTTGGGGCGGGACATCTCCGGACCCAAATACAACATGTCGCCACGGCCGACCAGTTTCTCCGCGCCGGCGCCGTCCAGGACTGTGCGGGAGTCGATCGAAGAGGCGACGGAAAAAGCGATCCTCGCCGGGATATTGGCTTTGATCAAGCCGGTGATAACTTCGGTCGACGGCCGTTGAGTCGCCAAGATCAAATGGATGCCGACCGCGCGCGCCATCTGCGCTAAACGGACAATGCCGGCCTCCATATCGTTGCCGGCTGTCGCCATCAAATCGGCCAACTCGTCGATAATGATCACAATATAAGGCAGCTTGTCGCTGTGGGTCTGATTGAAAGAGGCGATATTACGATTGCCGAACTTGGCCAGCAACTCGAACCGCCGCTCCATTTCCGTAATCGCCCACTTCAGAGCGCCGACGGTCTTTTTGACGTCTGTTATAACCGGAGTCAGCAGATAAGGAATGCCGTTATACATCGGCAGTTCAACGCGCTTGGGATCGACCAAAACGAATTTCAATTCATCCGGAGAATTCTGATAGATCAATGAGACGATGATGGCGTTGATGCAAACGGATTTGCCAGAACCGGTCGCGCCGGCCACCAGCAGATGAGGCATCTTGTCCAGCTGGCCGAAAATCGGTTTGCCGGACACGTCTTTGCCCAAGGCCACGAACAAATTATTTGTTCGGGTCTTGAAATCCTTGGACAACAGGACCTCGCCCATCGTCACTTTGGCTGATTGGACATTCGGCACCTCGATGCCGACCAGCGATTTGCCGGGAATCGGCGCTTCGATGCGGATGGGATGAGCGGCCAAGGCCAAGGCCAGATCGGCATTAAGCGTCGAGATTCTGGCCAAGCGGACGCCGTCAGCCGGACGCATCGTAAACTGTGTGACAGTCGGACCGATATTGACATCGCCCATTTCCGCGGCAATGCCGAAATTGCTTAAGGTTTTCCTGATGATCTCCTGATTATTCTTGATGTCGCCGGGAGTCGGCTTGCCGGTCTTGCTGTTTAATAAGCCGATCGGGATGTCAATCGGGCCGTATTTCTTGGCTTTGGCCGGAACCGCTTCTCCTAAATCGGACTCCTGATTAAAGCCCATTTTTATTTCCGTTCTGACAAAACCCGGGATCTCCTCCTCCGCTTCAGCCGACTCAGCTTCCGGCTCGGCCGATTCCGGCGCCGCTCCCTCTTCCGCCGGCTCTTCTTCGTAATTATCAGCCGATTGGCGGGACAGCAGGCGTTCTTGCTTTTTTAATTTTTGATAAGCATGCCAGTCCTTGAACTTGGCAGCCAGCCAGCCGAACAATTTGATCGGCCACATGATGCCGTAAATCGAGGTCTCCAGCGCCAACAAGAGGCCGATTAAAAACGCGGCTATCAAGACCACCAAAGCGCCCCAAAAATTCATCAAACGCAGCAGCGGCAAAGCCGCCAAAGCGCCGAGATAACCGCCGCCCTGGCCCGCCTTGGCGACCTCCAGCGATTGCCAGGACTCATAAGGCAAATGGAAAATTCCGGCTAAGCCGAGGAGCAGCAAAATGACGCCGAAGTAATTGATCAGCCGGACCGGATATTTTTCTTCATTCAACAAGCAAAAAATCCAAGCGCCCAGCAAAATCGGGAAAACCCACTTGAGATTGCCCAAACCGATGGCTAGGGTGTAATCAGTCAATTGGCCGAAACTCCCGGACAAATCAAATAAGCCCATGACGCTCAAAGCCGCCAAAGCGAAAAGAAAAATGATAAAAATACCCTTTCTCACTTCCGGATCAAGGTTGTCAATCGTTTCCCGCAAAGCGCTCAAACCATAACCGTCGGAATCGTCCGATCGGTAACGCCGGCTTTTCGGCTGGCGCCAAAAACTGAACCATTTCGACCGCCTTCGATATCTTCTGCTCATAAAATCTGTAAAGTTATGCTCTAATTATAACATAAAACCCCGTCCGGATGAAAGCGAGGATAAAAAAACCCTTCGCGATAACCACGAAGGGGGAAAAACATCAAGTTATGAATAATAAAGATCAACTAGCTATAAGATCTAAGCTATAAACTACTTGAAACTGCGGGAGAGACGGCAACCCAGGTTGTCAAGGGCACCGCCGGCGTCACCGGCACTGACGTCGAGCTGGCGGCTGCCGGGGCTCCAGTACGAGAGGGCCAAGCGGCTGGCCGAATAAGACGACAACAGCCAACTCCAATAATCAGAATCAAGATGACCGTCCCCCTCAGTCAACCATTGACGCTGAAAAATAGCATACTCGTCGAGTGTCAACCCTTGGGCTTTAATGAGAGTTGAGGTGCCGGAAGGTTGGAAATTAATGACGAGATTGCCGCCTCGCCTGATAATCGTCTCAATCTGCTGGCGACTCTTGCCGGTCAACACCATTGGCGACAAACCAAGTGTGGCTTTCAAGACCGGATGCTGATCTAACTCCTTAACGCCATGCACCAGCACCAAACGACTACTTGAGTCGCGACTGCTGGCGTTTCTGACACTAGCAAATGAACCGCCATCTTGAAAGTTTCTTCCCTGCCAGGTCGGCTCGAAGCCCCGAGCCATCACTTGCCAAAGCTCGGGTAGCGGCGGCAGTCCCTTAGGTATCATCAATAAACGATCATAGCCAAGAATGGCAACTTCCCGCTGTATAGCCGAATAATGCTTCCGCCAAATTGACCGCATCTGATCGGCATCAGGCACTGGTAGGTCAAATTGATTGAAAAACGCCTGTTGTTTGATTAGAGTGGAATCGAAATCAATAACTATTGGCAACGACTGCGGCCAACTAAAAGACGCTACCACTACGGAGGGACGCTCTTTCTTAATCATGATACTGGGTCTCCTTTCAGGGTTGGTTTTGCCTGTTTTTAATCTCTCACTATTTAATTAATTAAAAGAACTGATTAATACGGTATTATATAGGATGGGGGGAAAAATGTCAAGGGGGGAATTTCTCAGCTAACAACTACGTTCAGACGAACAACGGCCATGGCTAAACCGCCCAAGCCGCGAAGACGATCAAGAGCGCAGCGAGCCACAGCAGCTGCCACAGGACTTTTTTGAAATCCCGGCGCGGGCGATAAAGTTCGATGGTTAAGAAGGTCATATATTAATGAAATGTCAAATTTCCAATATCCAATTTCCAATCAAGTTCAAAGATTAAAGACCAAATTTAATATTCTGATTTTGATATTTATTTGACATTGGGAATTGGAAATTTGATATTTACTTCAATTTCTTCCTAATCTCCTCTACGGTCAAACGCTGCTTCTGCTGGTATTTCTTGATCGTTTCCAGCCGCCTGAGCGCTTGTCCCCGGTGATACAGCCGATAGCCGCCTTTGGTTTCTTCGGCGAATTGAAGCAGACCCTCCCGAGTATAATAATGGATGGTCGACGGCAAAACCTTGGCCAAACTGGCCAATTCGCCGATTTTCAACAGATTCTTATCCCCCTGGTAGGCCATGGCCGGCTATTTCATTAAGTATGAAGTGTGAAGTGGCAATTTATAGTTCATACTTTATATGATAGCACAAACCATCGCCAGCCGGCAAATCATTTTATCCACAACAAAAAAAGAAGGGCTGACTGGCCCTTCGTTAATAGACAAAGCAATGTACAAAATACTACGGAGAAATCCTTAAGAAGTTACGTAATCATACTCATCGAGCCGCCGCAAGTCACCATCGGGAAGGGCGGGTGTTAACATAAAAACGCAGTGATTACGCTCATGATCTTTTGGAACATAGACCATAATCGTATAACAATGCCGATCATCAAGAAAAATAAGCACCCCCTGCAAATACTTTTTGACTTGTTGAATCATCCACCCCTCAGCGCGCGGCGGAATGCAATCATGCAACAAATCACTGATCAGTTCCCTAAGCAAGCCCTGGAGTTCAGTCGGCAAATCCTTAATCTCGCCAACCTCCTGCCACCAATCATTAGAAAAATGCAGTTCATCGGGAATCACCGCCATGACATCGGCTGCGAAAGTGGATTCACCGCGCCCATCATGATCCAGAACAAAACTTACTTCTAACTCCTCGCGCAAAACTGTATCATGATGGGTTGATCCAATTGGAAGGGGGCCATCTTCTAAAACATCACCATTAACCGTAAGCAACCACAAATCTTCATTATTGGGAGCCTTATGGATACAACCCCTATACCTGACTTGTTCCCCTACTGCATCCATATTTACCACCCCTCTCCTTCCAAATAACTCATTAATAATTGTTAGACATCTTTCACTACTCCAACTAGCGATAAGAGAATCATCGCGCTCGCTTTGGGATTCATCGGTCATAATACCTCTCCTTTCGGTCGTTTTTTTATCAGATTGACTCTCAATCGAAAAATCAAACAACAGCCAAATGCCAATAATCAATTGTAATGAGCAACACTTCAGTATAGCACACATTACTATTTTTGTCAAAACAAAATTTTAATCTAAATTTAAACAAAAAATCACCCCGAAATCGGGGTGATTTTTTTAGATTAGATTTACCACTTGCTGAGATTGAAGCCGGTGCCGGCGGGAATCTTGCGGCCGATGATGATATTTTCCTTCAAGCCGGAAAGATCATCGGTCTTGCCGGTGATGGCGGCGTTGATTAGGACTTTGGCCGTCTCTTGGAAAGACGCGGCAGCCAGCCAGGAACGGGTCGAAAGCGAGACCTTGGTGATGCCCATTAAGAGGCGTTCATATTCCATCGGTTTCTTGCTCTTGGTCAGGGCGTTATTGGCAAAAATCGCATCCATGTATTCGATGACTTCGCCGGGCATAAAATCAGTATCGCCGGCATCGACCACATAGACCTTGGAGAACATCTGGCGGATGACGACTTCCACATGCTTGTCATTGAGCTTCTGGCCCTGGCTGGAATAGATATGCTGGATTTCTTTCATGATGTATTGCTGGGTGAACTTCTGGCCCTTCAGCTTATAAATCTGATGCAAGTCCAACGAACCCTCAGTCAACTGATCGCCGGCGGCGACTTTCGAGCCGTCCTTGATCATGATCGATTTGACCGACGGCACGAGATATTCCTTGACGCCGAGTTCGCGGCCGTAGATGAACAAACTGTTGCCGTCGATCTTGGCCGTGCCGGGCAACGGCGCGGTGATTTTATTCTCGCCGTTTTCAATAATGATCTGGCCTAAGGCGATTTCATCGCCGTCTTTAACCAAGACGACCGTCTTCTTGCCCTTGGGGACGGTGATTTTCTTTTCCAAAACCTTCTCGTAAGTGATTTCAAGAATGCGCTCTTTGCCGGAGGTTTTAATGACCGATTCGCCGTCGGCGGAGATAATCTCGCGCTCGCGCGGCTCCTTGATCTTGACGATACCGTCGACTTCGGCGATAATCGCTTTATTTTTCGGCGCGCGCACTTCAAAAATTTCTTCGACGCGGGGCAAGCCCTGAGTGATATCGCCTTCGGAAGCCACGCCGCCGGTGTGGAAGGTTCTCATGGTCAGCTGGGTGCCCGGTTCGCCGACGGATTGCGCCGCCATGACGCCGACCGCCGTGCCCATTTCCACTTCTTTATTATAAGCCAAATCATAGCCATAGCATTTGGCGCAGATGCCGCGGACATTCTTGCAAGTCATGACCGAACGATAAGTGGCGCTCTCCAAGTCGCCATCGCCGATCTTCTTCACTACTTCCTCAGTGACCAATTCGCCGGCCTTGGCGATGACTTTATTTTTAATCGTCAAATCCTTAGCCAAATAACGGCCGAAAACGCGATTGATTAATTTATCGCCCATCTGTTCGGACTCGGCTTTGGTGATCGTAATGCCCTCAGTATCGCCGCAATCATCAATGGCAATGATGATTTCCTGCGCCACATCCACCAAACGGCGGGTCAGGTAACCGGCCGAAGCGGTTCTTAGGGCGGTATCGGACAAGCCCTTTCTGGCGCCATGGGATGAGATGAAGAATTCCAAAACATTAAAGCCGTTTTTGAAATTGCTCTTGACCGGCAACTCGATGACTTCGTAATTCGGGTTGACCACCGGGCCTTTCATGCCGATCATCTGCGATAACTGGCCCCAAGAACCGCGGGCGCCGGAATCGATCATGCTCAAAATGGAATTGCCTTCGGTCATGCAATGCTTGACCAGATCCAAAATCTGCGTGTTGATCCGCAGCCAGTTCTCGACGATTTTTTCGTGGCGTTCGTCTTCGGTCAAAAGGCCCATCATGTATTGGCTGTCGATCTTGTCGACTTCGCCGTTGCCCTTGACGATCAATTCGGCGCGGCCCTCGACATCAACCAAATCAGCCATGCCCAATGATTGGGCGGACAAAGTCAGATATTTGAAACCGGCGTTCTTCATCCGATCCAAAACCAAAGCCGTTTCTTCCGGACCGAAATTATACAGGATGTCGGCTAAAATCTTGGACAGATCCTTCTTGCCGCAGCGCTTATTGATGAAATCAAACTCCTCCGGCATAATGTCGTTGAAAAAAATGCGCCCCAAGGAGGTCTCTAACAAAACCTTCTTGGCTTTTTTGCCGGTTGATTTGGCATAGAAGATCTTGATTTTCGATTGCAGGGTGATCAAACCCTTGTCGCGGGCCATAATGGCTTCATCGACCGAGGAAACGAATCGAGCCGGCCGGTTCTCATCCATAGTCGTGAGATAATAGCAGCCCCAAACGATATCTTGATTAGGCGTGACAATCGGCTGGCCGTTGGCCGGCTTCAGTAAATTATGGGAGGCCAGCATCCGAGTGGCGGCCTCGTCATTAGCGTCTTTGGAAAGCGGCACATGGACGGCCATCTGATCGCCGTCGAAATCAGCGTTAAAAGCGGCGCAAACCAAGGGATGGACCTGGACGGCCAAACCCTCGATCAGAATCGGCTTGAAGGCCTGGATGCCCAAGCGATGCAGAGTCGGCGCGCGATTCAATAGCACATGAGCGTCTTTGACGACTTCTTCCAAAATATCCCAGACCTCGTCGTGTTTGGCGTCGATGTAACGATTGGCCGAGCGGATGTTATGGACAATGCCGCGGTCGATCAATTTAGCGATGATGAACGGCTTGAATAATTCTAACGCCATGATTTTCGGCAAACCGCATTGATCCAATCTTAATTTCGGCCCGACGACAATGACGGAACGGCCGGAATAATCGATGCGCTTGCCCAGCAGGTTCTGGCGGAAACGGCCTTGCTTGCCTTTCAAGATGTCGGCCAAGGACTTCAACATGCGCTTCTGGCCGGTCGAGGCGACCACGGTCTTGCCGTGCCGGGCGTTATTATCGATCAAAGAATCGACGGCCTCCTGCAACATGCGTTTCTCGTTGCGAGTAATGACTTCGGGCGCGTTAAGTTCCAGTAATTGCTTCAAGCGATTATTGCGATTAATGACCCGTCGATACAGATCATTCAGATCAGAGGTGGCAAAACGGCCGCCATCCAGCGGCACCATCGGCCGCAGATCCGGCGGGATGACCGGCACGGCGGTCATGACCATCCATTCCGGCCGCAACTCGTTCTTGATCAGATTGTTGAAAAATTTAATGCGTCGGGTAATCTTGTCTTTTTTGGCGCCGACTGTCTCTTTCAACTGCGCCTCCAATTCAGCGACGGTCTTAGCCAAATCGATCTTAGACAGCAGATCACGGATCGCTTCCGCGCCGATGCCGGCCTCGAAAATATGGCCGTACTTGAGAGACAACTCGTGGAAAGAGTGCTCGGTGATGATCTTCAGGACTTTGATTTCTTTCAATTCGCTTTCGGCGATCGCCATGGTTTCTTCCAACTCTTTCAATTTCTCGTCGCGCGCCTTGGCGAACTGCTCGATCGCTTCCAATCTTCCCGCTTCCGGCTTGCCGGCCGCGTCCAATTGCTTGACGCGGTTGTCATAATCGCTCTCGATCTGCTTGCGGTATTGCTTATATTCCGCGCGCAGCTGTTCGAAGGTCTGATTCTTCAAATCCTCATTGACATTGGTAATGATGAAATCGGCGAAATAAATGACTTTCTCCAAATTCATGACCGACATGTCCAAAGCCAAGCCGATCTTCGACGGAATGGATCGCAAAAACCAGATATGGGCGACCGGCGCGGCCAAATCGATATGCGCCATGCGTTCGCGCCGAACCACCGCACGGGTGACTTCCACGCCGCACTTGTCGCAAATGATGCCCTTATAGCGGATTTTTTTGTATTTGCCGCAATAGCATTCCCAATCCTTGATCGGACCGAAAATATGCTCGGCGAACAAGCCGTCTTTCTCGGGCTTATGCGTCCGATAATTGATCGTCTCCGGCCGGGTGACTTCGCCATGCGACCACTCGTGGATATTGTCGGGGCTGGCGATCCTCAGGCGGATCGAATCGAATTTGATGTTGGGAACTTGTTCTTGGTTGAACATAATGTTATTGAAATTTTAAATTTCCAATTTCCAATGTCTAATTGGAATGAATATGTCGGGGTTTTTATTTGCTATTTATTATTTTTGGAAATTGGATATTAGAAATTTGACATTTTCCTACTCTATTCTCCTTCCTCATCTTCTTTAATGAAGGCATTCTCGATTTTTTTGTCCAAATCAGTGACTTGATTATTCTCGTCCAAAAGTTCCACATTCAAGCCGAGGCCTTTCATTTCTCGAACCAAGACATTGAATGATTCCGGAATATACAGATTGTCGATCGGCTCGGACTTGATGATGGATTCATAGGTCTTGCTGCGGCCGAGGACGTCGTCGGATTTGATCGTCAGAATCTCCTGCAAAGTCGCGGCGGCGCCATAGGCCTCCAGGGCCCATACCTCCATTTCGCCGAATCTCTGGCCGCCGAATTGCGCCTTGCCGCCCAACGGCTGCTGCGTAATCAATGAGTAGGGGCCGATGGAACGGGCGTGAATCTTGTCTTCCACTAGATGATTCAATTTCAACATATAGACATAGCCGACCGTGCTTTGCTTGTCGAAGGACTCGCCGGTGCGGCCGTCGTACAATTGGATGCGGCCGTCGCGCGAGAAGCCGGCTTTTTCTAATTCGTCGCCGATATTCTTTTCCGTCGCGCCGTTAAACACATTGGTCGCTACTTTATAGCCCAAGGCCTGGGCGGCCAAACCCAAATGGGTTTCCAGAATCTGGCCCAAGTTCATGCGGGAGACGACGCCCAGCGGGGATAAAATAATATCGACTGGCGTACCGTCGGCCAAATGCGGCAGATCCTCCACCGGTACGACTTTCGAAATAACGCCCTTGTTGCCATGGCGGCCGGCCATCTTGTCGCCGACTTGCACTTTGCGCAAAGAAGCGACTGTCACCTGGACCATCTTCAACATGCCGGCTGACATCTTGTCGCCGTTCTCGCGCGAGAATATCTTGATATCGATGACTTTGCCGGACGAGCCATGTTCCAAATAAAGCGAAGAATCGCGGACGTCTCTGGCCTTCTCGCCGAAAATGGCGCGCAACAATTTTTCCTCAGCCGACAATTCGGTTTCGCCTTTCGGCGTGATTTTGCCGACCAAGATATCGCCGGATTTGACGAAAGCGCCAATCCGGACAATGCCCTCTTCATCCAAGTCCTTCAATTTCTCTTCGCTGACATTGGGAATATCGGAGGTGATAATTTCCGGTCCCAGTTTGGTCTCGCGCACTTCGCAAATGTAATTTTCGATATGGATCGAGGAGTAGCGATCTTTCTGCACCAAGCGCTCAGACAAGATAATGGCATCTTCGTAATTGTAGCCCTGCCAAGGCATGAAAGCCACCAGGACATTCTGGCCCAATGACAACTCCCCTTGATCAGTCCCCGGACCGTCAGCCAGCACTTCGCCCTTTTTGACTTCTTGATCAATCTCCACTACCGGTTTCTGATTGATGCAGGTAGAAGCGTTGGAACGGATGTATTTATTCAAACGGTAAGTATCGATCTTATTGTTAATATTGTGGATCTCGATCCGATCGCCATGAAGCCCCACCACCTTGCCGGCTTCTTTGGCAATAATGACGTGGCCGGAATCCTGAGCCGCAATCCTCTCCATGCCGGTGCCGACGAATGGCGCTTGCGGCCGGATGCAGCAGACGGCTTGCCGTTGCATATTCGTGCCCATCAAGGCGCGGACAGCATCGTCATGCTCTAAAAACGGAATGCAGGAAGTGGCGATGGAAACGACTTGATTGGAACCGACATCCATAAAATCAATCTGTTCGACCGGCGCGATTGTCGGATTCAACTTGACTCTGGCCTCCAGTTTCGGCACGGTGAAATAGCCGTGCTCATCGACTTTGGTCGTGTAGGGAGTAGTCGTTGATCGGGATTCAATGATGGCATCAATATAAACGGCCTCATCGGTAACTCGCGATTTGACGGCGAGGGTTTTTAATTCATTATTATGTGACAACTTTTTGGCCGCCTCAGCTGTGATTTTTTCTCCGGCAGCGGCTGCTGTCTGGCCGTCGGCAGCCTTAAGATCGACTCTGGCAATTTCGCCGACCGCTTCTTTGCCGTCATTTTTAACATCATGTTTGACACGGTAATAAGGCGCTTCGATAAAGCCATAATCATTAATGCGGGCATAGCCGGCCAAATGGCCGACCAAACCGATATTCGGGCCTTCCGGCGTGGCGATCGGACAGATGCGGCCATAGTGGGTTTGATGCACATCGCGGACCTCGAAACCGGCGCGTTCGCGCGACAAGCCGCCCGGACCCAGCGCGGAGATTCTCCGCTTATGCTCGAGTTCGGCCAAAGGATTGACTTGGTCCATGAATTGCGACAGCTGCGAAGACATGAAAAATTCCTTGACCACGCTTAACAACGGCCGGGCATTGATTAATTTAGTCGGAGTCAAAGTCGTGACATCCAAAGTGGACATGCGATCCTTGATGATCCTCTCCATGCGAGCCAAGCCGATGCGGAATTTGGCTTGGGCCAATTCGCCGACCGCTTTGACGCGGCGATTGCCCAAATGATCGATATCGTCGGCAGCGCCTTGAGTCAAACTCAAACGGATGATTTCCTTCATGATGTCGACTATATCTTCCCGAAGCAGGACGCGGGTGTCTTTATTGATCTCGCGTTCTTCCATAAACCGCTGATTCATCTTATAGCGGCCGACAGCGCCGAAATCATAACGGGAAAAATTAAAAAACATGTTATCGATCAACGACTTGGCATTGTCAGGCGCGGCCAGATCGCCCGGACGAATACGCTTGTAAACCTCGATCAAGCCCTCGGCCTCGTTTTCTGAAGCGTCTTTGCCGATCGTCGCTTCCAAAAATTCCGGAGCGCCCTCAAAGCCCTCGAACAAGGCCATAATCTGCTCATCAGACGAATAGCCGAAAGCGCGCAATAAAGCGGTCGCGGCAACCTTACGTTTGCGATCAATCTTCACCCAAATGACTTTATTAGTATCGGTTTCGAATTCCAACCAAGAACCGCGATTCGGAATAACCTTGGCGCCATACAATTTGCGGTCGACTGAAGGAATAGAAGTAAAGAAAACGCCGGCCGAACGGACCAATTGCGAGACGACCACGCGCTCGATGCCATTGATAATGAAAGTGCCGCGATCAGTCATCAGCCATGGCCTGGCCGGTTTTCTTGTTTTCCAGCTTGATATTGACTCTCAGCGGCGATTCGAAAGTGATATTCTTGTCCTTGGATTGGACTTCATCGAACTTGGGCTCATCCAAATAATAATCAGCAAAATAAACTTCTAAATCACGACCGATAAAATCAGTAATCGGCGAAAATTCATCGAATAACTCCCTTAAGCCGGCCTTCCAAAACCAGTCATAGGACTTTTTCTGCAACTCAATCAAATCAGCCGGTTGAAAATTTGTTTTCGACAGGGGAGCGAAATTAATGCGCTCAGCGCCGATTTTTTTTCGTGTAGACATAAAAAAGCTCTCATTTCTCTTAATTTAGCCAAATTATCTTGGCTACTCCAATCTTGGAAATGAGGTTAGGCGATTAATTATTAAGTTTTGCTTGAAAATAAAGACACTAATGTGGGCGTTATTAGTGCAAACTCCCCCGGCCCCAATTAACAAGGACTAAGGGGAGCTGTCCGATGCAAGGACAACAAAATTTCTGTTATAATTATATTAACAGAAACAAAAAAATAAGTCAACACCTTTTTGACACAGTAGCAAGTAAATAATTTTTGTCAAATTATTTAATATATTTGCCTTATTTTAGATAAATTTTGCCTCTACAAGAATAATTGTAAAAAAGTTATCCACAGCCGGATTAATGAATATTGTCCGGATATTAAAAAACAGCAACAGTCGAAAAAAATCGCCGCTGAGCCGTATCAATCGCCTCAACCTGCTTGCCAATCATTGCTTTTTGGATTATAATGCCCCAAGGTACTTTGTACCTACATTTTAACAAAAAATCGAGCACCTTACAAAAAGTTGTCAACAATCTATCCGCCAACCAACAGAAAGGGAGAAAAAGATGGTTTACCAAGCTCGCCTCTTCCGACTGATTATTCCGGCTCACCCACGCCCGAGTTCTTCCGACCAAATAATGCGTCAAAGCACTTCGCTCGGTCCGATTCTGATGGCCTCAGCCGCCGCTCAATTGCCCGGCTGGAATGTGGAAGTGATCGATGAGAATAATTGCGCTCGACGCCACTGGCCGCCCCAGACCAACAACGGCCGATTAGATCATGAAATACTACAGCAACGTTGCCCGGCGGCTATAGTCGGTTTTTACGCCGGCCTGAGTTCCACTATTCCCCGCGTTTATGAACTGGCAAAACTTTACCGCCAAGCCGGGGCCTTCACTGTCGCCGGCGGCTATCATGCCCGAGCTCTGCCCGAAGATCTAATCCATCACGGCTTGGACGCCGTGGCCATGAGTATTGCCAACTCTGAAAAAATCATCGCCGAATTATTGAAGCAATATGATTTGTTTTTGACACATTGCCCAGTTCCGCCTTATTTGTCTGAATGGGATAAATATCAAGAAGCCCTAACTGACCAGCCACCGAACCATCTAGCCCAATGGATTGAGTGGCGGAATGAATATTTAGCCGCCGTGCCGGGACTAATGTGGCGAAAAGACGACGCCCGTACCTACAGCATTATCATCACTAATCCGATCGGGCCGCTCGAAGCGACTGAAACGGACCGATGCCCGAAACAACTCCTGCCTGATTTCGGACTATTGCATTATGCCCGGCTCAAGGTTTTCCCGATCCAATGGCGGCGCGGCTGCCATCGCCGATGCGAGTCCTGCGTCGTGCGGGAAAAACCAAATTCGGCTCGAGCTGAAGATTTGTTGGCCACAGTCAAACACTGCTTTGAAAATTTCCAAGCGACCAGATTCTTCATTGTCGACGATTGTTTCGGCGGCAACCTTAATCTGGCGAATGAGCGAACCGAACTGATTGAAGCGCTCCGTTTACTGGTTGATTATCAAAAAGAGATCAGCCGACGATTAAAATTCACCGTCCAAATCGGGCTTAACACCATCGAAGACAACGAAGTTACCGAGCTGATGCGCCAAGCCGGTATCACTAATGTCTGTATTAGTTACCAGGTTTTGCTCAGCGAAAAAATGAAAGTGACGCGCAGAGAATATTTGATGCTTTACAGAACTAAAAAATGGCGCCAAGCCGGTTTTTCTGTCCAGGCCATGTACATCTTTAACTACCCGGAAGAAACCGGATCGATCGCAGAATTGGAAAGATTCCAACCCCTAAGCCATCGCGTCAAAAAAGTCATGAAGTTTGTTCAAGAGGAAATGCCGCGACTTAAACAAGACCGCGGATTATCCGTCAAAAAACAAGTTGTCGCCATTGGAAAATGGTTCAGAAAAGCTGGAGTAAACTCCTTGCGAGTGTCTTTGGCCGTGCCCCTGCCGGGATCGGACTTGAGAAAACGGCTGGAACAAGAAAAACGCTTATTGCCGTTCAAGGAAAACGGCTGGGAATACTACGACGGCCAATTTCCACTCTACCAACCGGAAGATTGCTCGCCGGAAGAATTGTTAGAGGGACTGCAAGCCGTCCAAAACGGTTTTGCCGGCTGGATCAGATTTCTGCGGCCAAGCTTTTACCGCCGCCGGCCGCCAACTGAGTTTTTGGCCAAACTAAAAAGAGCCCGAGAGTCGGCTCATTAGCATTAATAGTCCATTAGACCGTTCGCCCTGGCGAACGGTTTTTTTCTTCGGCGAAAAATCAAGCCAATAGTTCCCTCACGACTTGGCGTTCATCCCAAGGAATCTTCCGGCCATTAGCGGCGCAGATCGCCTGCTCCGAACCCTTGCCGGT
>Ga0265297_10007904_pt1 | contig 14473 bp, 10 predicted proteins | sample Munlanlwell13791_FD_192502 | JGI IMG/M metagenome (GOLD analysis project Ga0265297, IMG submission 192502) | Leachate microbial communities from a municipal landfill in Southern Ontario, Canada - Leachate well 137-91 | ecosystem: Engineered > Solid waste > Landfill > Unclassified | place... | reverse complement strand
CTATATCAACGACGCTGTCCAAAAAGGCGCGGTTGCGATTTTAGTTCCCCAAGGCTCGAAAATCTCTATGCCGGTTACGGTCATCGAAACGGCGGACATCCGAAAAGAAACATCCGCTTTTGCGGCCGCTTTCTATTCGCGGCAGCCGGAAACTGTTGTGGCTATAACGGGAACAAGCGGCAAAACATCAACGGCTCAATTTACGCGTGAGCTTTGGCAGGTTTTGGGGTTTGAATCGGCCAGCATCGGAACGCTCGGTTTGGTGACAAAAGACGGGACGCACTACGGCGCCTTGACGACGCCCGATGCTATTACACTTCATCGCTTGCTTGACGACTGTGTCGGGCGAGGCGTTACCCATGCTGCTATGGAAGCGTCAAGCCATGGCATTGAATTCAATCGTCTTGATTGCGTGCGACTGAAAGCAGGCGCTTTTACGAATTTGTCCCGCGACCATCTGGATTATCATAAAACGATGGATGCCTATTATGATGCGAAAAAAGGCCTGTTTTTGCGACTCTTACCCCCAAAAGCCGCCGCTGTTTTGAATGCCGATATCCCCCAGTTTGAGGCTTTGTCTGAAATTGCCAAAATGCGCGGCCTTAAGATCATTTCTTTCGGCAGAAATGGCAAAGACTTGCGGCTCTTGGGGGCGCGCGCGAATTCGCGAGGACAGGTTTTGAATATCGAGGCTTTTGGGAAAAAAACGGAAATCCTTTTGCCCGTTGCCGGAAACTTTCAGGCTTGGAACGCTTTGTGTGCCGCCGGACTCGTGATCGGCAGCGGCAGCGATGCAGGCGCCACGATCGGGGCGTTATCCAAGATTTCCGGCGTTCCGGGGCGTTTGCAATTTATCGGTACGTCGAAAAGAGGCGGCGAAGTATATGTTGATTATGCACACAAGCCGGATGCGTTAGAAAGCGTGCTTCGCGCCATGCGTTCTCGCGTTGCGGAACATAAGGGGGCAAAGCTCGGCGTCGTTTTTGGTTGTGGAGGCAATCGCGACAAAGGCAAAAGGCCGGTTATGGGGGACATCGCGCAAAAGAACGCAGATTGGGTCATTGTGACAGACGACAATCCCCGCGATGAAGAACCGGCAACTATTCGAGCCGAAATTCTTGCTGGGTGCGCAGAGAAATCCAATGTGCAAGAGGCAATAGATCGAAAAACAGCGATTATTGAAGGCGTTAATAAACTAAATGCCCACGATGTCTTGATTATCGCAGGTAAAGGACATGAGCCGGGACAAATTGTCGGCGACAAAGTGTTGCCGTTCGACGATGCTGAAGAAGCGAAGAAGGCGCTGAATTCATGAACAACGAACTTCTTTGGCGAGCGGAAGACGTTATGCTTGCGGTGCAAGGCCGGGGCTTGCATGAACAGTCGTGGACGGCCAAAGGCATTTCCATTGATAGCGCCACAACGAAGCCCGGCGATTTATTCATAGCCCGGCAAGATCCTTTGCACGATGGGCATGATTGCGTTGGGGATGCTTTTGCTGCCGGAGCCGTTGCGGCATTGGTTGCGCGTCAGCCGTCGCAGGTGCCTCCCGACATTCCTTTGGTTTTTGTCAGCAACACGTACGAAGCTCTTCTGAAATTGGGGCGCGTGGCGCGGGAACGCATGTGCGGCAAAATCATTGCCGTAATGGGTTCCATCGGCAAGACAAGCACGACGGAAATGATGCGGCTTTCGCTTGGCGCCGTCGGTAACGTCTATGCGTCCGTTGGTGCCGCCAACGCTTGGGGATTGGCTTTGGCCATGGCAAGTCAACCGTGGTCTGTCAATTACGGAATATACGAGATGAGTGACGATTCAATAAGCGCTCTTGCCCCTATTATCCGTCCGGATATTGCGGTTGTTACGCTAATAGAAACGGCTGCTGCCGTTAAGGCCGAGCTTTTTAAGAGCATGGATAAAAACGGCACGGTTATCCTCGATAACGATAGCCCCTGCTATGATTATCTTGCCCGTGTTGCCAAAAAAAGCGGTGTCAAAAATATTTTGACTTATTCCGGAAAAAACAAGGCAACGGCTTGTCTTCTGAAGGCGCTTTCGACAAAAGAAGGAAGCGCGGTTAACGCAAAAATTAACGGGCAAGACATATCTTACTTAATCGGAGCCTTTGGAGAGCATCACGTAAAAAATTCTTTGGCCGTACTTTTGGCCTCTTTTGCAGCGAGCGGCAAGCTCGAAGAATGTGCGGCGTCTTTGCCCCATTATCGCCCGCCTGAAGGCTGCGGCGATTTACATGAAATCATTCTTTCCGATGGGGGGCGCATTAAACTTTTTGACGAAAGCCGCAGTGCCTCCCCTGTTTCCGTTCGTGCGGCAATCCGCGTTTTGGCTCAATCCGAAATCAGCGGCAAGGGGCGTCGCATTTTTGTCATAGGCGATATGGATGATTTAGGCATTACGGCTCCCGATCTTCATATGGAGCTGGTGCCGGATATTCTATCGGCGGGGATCTCGCTTGTTTTCTGCTGTGGAGACACGACCCGATATCTTTTCGATGCCTTGCCCGAATCTTTGCGCGGCGGCTATGCTGTTGATAGCGAAGAAATGGCCTCATTATTGGCTCAGACTGTACAGGACAGCGATGTCTTGACTGTTAAAGGTTCAAAGGGCATGGAAATGGGGAAGGTTATTGATGCCCTGACTGCCTCGCCTCAACAAAAAACCGCCTATGCATAGGAATATGTAATGCTTTTTCATCTGTTATCTCCTTTTGCGCATGATTTCATTCTGTTTAATCTGTTCCGCTACATCACGTTTCGTACCGGCGGCGCGATGGCAACCTCGCTTCTTATTTGCTTTATCTTTGGGCCGGCGATCATCCGTTGGCTGAAGACAAAGCAAGGAGAAGGTCAGCCAATCCGCGACGACGGGCCCGAAACGCACCTCAAGAAAAAAGGCACGCCGACAATGGGCGGTCTGATGATTTTGGTTTCTGTCGTTGTCAGTACGCTTTTGTGGATGGACTTGTCGAATCTGTACACATGGGCCGTCCTTTTTGTTACGGTAGGCTTCGGCCTTGTCGGCTTTTTTGACGACTACAGCAAATTGACAAAGCGCTCGGCTTACGGCGTGCCGGGGAAGGTGCGGCTTCTTATTCAGGTCGTCATTTCGGGATTGGCGATTTATGCCGTTGCTCAAACAATGCAGCCTGACATGGCAGAGTCTCTCGCCATACCTTTCGTTAAGGACTACATGATTCCCCTTGGTCTTCTGTTTATGCCTTTTGCGATATTTGTTGTTGTCGGAGCCAGCAATGCTGTCAATCTTACGGATGGATTGGATGGACTGGCGATCGTTCCTGTTATTATAGCTTCATTGTGCTTCATTATTATTTCGTACCTTGTCGGCAACGTTATTTTTGCCAATTATCTGCAGCTTCATTATGTGCAAGGGTCAGGAGAGTTGGCTGTATTCTGCGGAGCTTTGGTCGGAGCCGGGCTTGGGTTTTTGTGGTTTAATGCGCCTCCTGCGCAAGTATTTATGGGTGATACGGGGTCGTTGGCTTTGGGCAGCGCTCTGGGGGCGATATCCGTCATCGTTAAACACGAGCTTGTTCTCGCGATTATCGGGGGCTTGTTTGTGGTGGAAACTCTCTCCGTCATCATTCAGGTGGCTTCCTTCAAGTTGACGGGCAAGCGTGTATTCAAAATGGCGCCTATTCACCATCATTTTGAAAAGCTCGGATGGTCCGAGCCGACGGTTGTTATCCGTTTTTGGATCATTGCGTGTATTTTGGGATTGATTGGGCTTTCAACTCTAAAATTGAGGTGATCCCATGGGCAGATCAAGTTTTGCGGCTCTTTTGGCTGCGCTAATCCTTGTCGTTTTCATATCTTTCCCGCAAAGAGGAGAAACAAAAGCAAGCCAGCGTGTCGCCTATTGGGAGAAAAAACTGGATGAGGTTGTTCCCCTTAATTCATCGAAAGAAAGTCTTCTTGAATGGGCAAATAAAAACGATTTTGAATTCGTCCCAACCGAGGATGGCCGTTTGTCCGCCAAGGTCGAATGGGTGTCTGGTTTTGGAAGTCCTTATCTTTTTTGTTCTGAGTGGAGCATTATGCTTGATGTCGAAATTAATCCCTTTGGAGATGTGCAGAGCCGAGCCGTCCGAAAAGTTCTTGAGTGCTCATAGTATTTAAAAAGCAATGACTTCAATAACGATCAAAACAAAAGTCGAAGACTGGGCGATAGACGGCGATTTTTCGATCAGCCGCGGGTCAAAAACGAAGGCTATAGTCGTCGTTGCCGAAGTCGGCAACGGAAAAGTCAAAGGACATGGCGAATGTGTGCCCTATCCTCGTTACGGAGAGAGCGCTGAAAGCGTTGACGCCATAATAAAAGCGTGGCGCGGCAGAAACCGTAGCGTTCTACAAAAAGAAATTCCTCCGGGCGCCGCGCGAAACGCGCTTGATTGCGCTTTTTGGGACTTTGAAGCCAAAAAATCCGGGCGCCCGGTCTATGAACTGGCGGGACTTAATAAGCCAAAACCCATCATTGCTTCTTATACAATCTCTCTTGATACGCCGCAGAAGATGGCAGAAAACGCGCATCGGGTTGCATTAAGGCCCCTTCTGAAAATCAAACTTGGAAAAGATGGCGATGCGGAACGTCTAGCGGCCGTTCGCGCAGCCGCGCCGAAAGCGCGATTGATTGTCGATGCTAACGAAGGATGGACGGCAAAGAATATTTCCGAGAATCTTGCGGCATGCAAAAAAGTCGGGGTTGAAGTTGTCGAACAGCCCCTGCCTGCAAAAGACGATGCCGCTTTGGCCTCCGTGTCTCGAGATATCCACGTTTGTGCCGATGAAAGCGCGTTCGATCGCGCTTCATTGCCTTCCTTGGTTGGCAAATACGATATGGTCAATATCAAGCTCGATAAAACCGGCGGCTTGACCGAGGCTCTGGCGACGGCAGCGCTGGCTAGGCAGATGGGGTTGGGCATTATGGTAGGCTGCATGGTATCGACGTCACTATCCATCGCTCCTGCCTTTTTGGTGGCGCAGCATGCAGATTATGCCGATTTAGACGGATCCTTATTATTGGCTAAGGATCGCGCCCATGGCGCGCACTATGCCGATGGGCTAATATATCCTCCAACCAGAAGCTTGTGGGGATGATGCCTCTTGGCTCGCTTGCGGAAGGCGTATATAAAATCGTCCTATAATGACAGATCAGCCCTTCATCTTCGAACGCTACGATTTTGACGCCAAAAAGGGCATTTTGGCTTTGCATTATCGTTTTAAAGGAGGCGAAAGTTTCGAAGAACAAATTGTCTTTCCGCAACCAATCCCATCTCTGCCGGAGGATCGTCTTGCCGCGCTTGATCGGGCTTTTCGACTGGTATTCTTGTTAGCTGGAGTCAGTTATTACAAAGCCCGTGTGCCGAAGGATCTGATTTGCGAAGCGTTTCCGCTCGACAAAAAGACGGCCGATTTTGTCGCCTGCGTTTATCGCGAAGGACTCGGAGAATTTTCTTATCGTAACGAAATAGATCTCTCCGAAAAAATTCAATTCAAAATATCCGAAGCGCAAGCATTGGCTTCCGTGCCCTTATCTTTACCCCATCGTTTGCTTGTGCCTCTTGGTGGGGGCAAGGATTCCATCGTCGGGTTCGAGATGTTGAAACAGGCCGGTTATTCGGTTGCTTTAATTGCTGCTGGAAAGTCAGCCGAGGCTCTGCCGAGCCCCATACAAGCAACGATGGATGTTTCCGGCCTTCCGTCATTGAGGATAGGGCGCGTTCTATCAAAAAATATTCTTGAGCTGAACAAGGCCGGAGTCTTAAACGGTCATGTGCCCATCACGGCCATTTTAAGCAGCATCGTTGTCGCTTGCGCGATTCTTTACGGCTATGACGCCATCGTTATGTCGAACGAGCATTCTGCCAGCGCGCCAAATCTGAAAATAGGCAAAACAGAAATTAATCATCAATACAGCAAGTCCTTGGCGTTCGAGGCGGATTTTTCGGACTTTGTTGCCAAACGTATCTCTCCGGACGTGAAATATTTTTCTATTTTGCGGCCGTTGACCGAGGCGGCCATTGCAAGCCGTTTTGCAAAACTGGACAAGTATCATGCGGTATTCCGCAGCTGTAATACGGCCTTTCGCCAGGATGAAAAAGCACGTGGAAAGAACTGGTGCTGCGATTGCCCCAAATGCCGTTTCGTTTTTCTTGCGCTTGCGCCGTTTCTTGATAAACCCTGCCTCATCAAGATTTTCGGCAAGAATCTGCTGGACGATAAAGCCCAGGAACAAGGCTTTGCCGAACTATGTGGGCTTGCTTCCCATAAACCCTTCGAATGCGTGGGCGAGATTGAAGAAAGCGCCTTGTTAATGGAAAAACTCTATCAAAATGAGGCGTGGAAAGACGACGCAGTGGTAAAAGAATTAGGAAGGCGCCTCACTTTTGCGGAAAAAGATTTCGAGAAGCGCTATAATGCCCTTTTCGCGCTGCATTCGGACCATAAAGTTCCCGAAGAATTTTTAAGGCTCCTTCATGCGTAAATCAGACCTCAAAGGCAAAAAAGTCGTAATTTGGGGCACGGGCCGCGAGGGCAGAGCGGCGGCGGAATATATTCGAAAGCAACAATCCGATCAGGTTTTTACGTTTGTTGACGAAGACCCGAAAGCGGATATGTCTTTCCTTGCTTCGGGCGACAAAAAGGCCGTCAATTCTGTCGACATCAAATCGGCGTTGGATGGAGCCGACGTTATTATCAAATCGCCTGGCGTTAGCCTGTATCATCCGTTGCTTCGCGGAAAGACGACGACATCGCTTCTTAATCTGTGGTTAGCGGAACCTCACGAGGCCAAGATCATTTGCGTGACCGGAAGCAAAGGGAAAAGCACAACATCGTCTTTATTGGCGCATACGCTGAACGCTTTGGGCGAAAAAGCCGCGTTGCTCGGCAACATCGGCGTGCCGGTTACGGAATTTTCGGCAGAGGAAAAAGGCTATGCAATTGTCGAGGTGTCTAGCTATCAAGCGGCAACCTTAAGCGAAGCGTGTGACATAGGCGTAGTGACGTCATTGTATCCCGAACATCTGGATTGGCACGGCTCCCTGAAAGCGTATTACAGGGATAAACTGAATCTGCTGACCTACAGCGGTAAAAGCATCGTCAATGCCGAAGCGGCTCAAACAGCGAAAGAAAACGGCATTACTATTGATAAGGCGATACTTTTCAATACTCCGACAGGGTTTCATATAAAGGATGGGCAGGTTTTCGATAAAGAAACGCCGCTTCGTTTTCTCAAAAACACATATCTATCGCGTGCGCATAATCTCGTTAATGTTTGCGCCGCATTGACGGTTCTAAAGGAGTTAGGAATCGCCCCGAAGAACGCTTTGCCAAAGATGGAATCTTTTCAAGCCTTGCCCCATAGGCAGCAGGAGCTTGGCGAGAAAGACGGCATAACTTTTGTTGACGACAGTATATCAACGACGCCGCAATCCGCTATTGCCGCAATGGAAGCATATACAGGAAGGCCCCTGACCCTTTTAGCCGGAGGGTTCGATCGCGGCATTGATTACGCGCCCCTTGTTGACTACGTGCAAAAAATGGAGATCAACGCCGTTGTCTGTATGGGGCCGAGCGGAGAGCGTATATACAAAGATCTTCATACGCCCAATGCATTCTATGCGCCGACGCTGCAGGAAGCCGTCGCCATAGCTCTAGAAAAAACGCCTTTGGGCGGCGTCATCCTTCTTTCTCCAGCGTCGCCGAGCTACGGCATGTTCAAAAATTTTGAAGAAAGAGGAAATGTCTTTGCCGAACTTACAAGTATGGAAGGAACCCCCTCATGCCGACGCTAGCGCGCTCCGATCGCTCGGTTCTTGGCCACTGGTGGTGGACGGTTGATCGTTGGGTATTGGCGGCGATTGTCATTCTTATCGGCTTCGGCATTTTGCTTATTCAGGCCTCGACGCCTGCCGTTGCCGTCAAGCACGGATGGAGCAATTTCTATTTTGTCGAACGGCACTTGGCGATGCTTGTTCCTGCCTTGGCCGTTCTTTTTGGAGCCTCTCTTCTTTCGCCAAAGAAACTCCGCATCCTTTCTGTCGTGCTGCTGGCTGTATTTCTGCCGTTGTTGATTGCTACACCTTTTATAGGAGCTGAGATAAAAGGGGCTGTTCGATGGATACGTGTCCTGGGCCTTTTCTCGATTCAGCCGTCAGAATTCATCAAACCGTTGTTTGTCGTTACCGCTGCGTGGTTGTTCACGCGCCAGTGCGAAAGGCGCGGATTTCCGGGGCTTAGCGTCAATATTTTTCTTTATCTGACGATAGTTGCGGCTCTTCTGATGCAGCCTGACATCGGCATGGTTTTTCTCGTATCGGCGATCTGGTTCGGACAGTTTTTTCTGGCCGGATTGCCTATTGCGTTTATAGGGATCAGCGGCGCGGTAGGCGTTGCCGGGATGTTCGTTGCCTATTATTCCTTCCCGCACTTTGCCTTGCGTATGGACAAGTTTTTAAGCCGTACGGGCGACACGTATCAAGTTGATCGCGCGTTGAACGCTTTTGCCAACGGCGGCTTGTTCGGAACGGGCCCCGGCGAGGGCACCGTCAAGATGTCGATCCCCGATGCGCATGCCGACTTTGTTTTTGCCGTTGCCGGAGAAGAACTCGGCCTTTTGTGGTGTCTTTTAATTATCGGCGTTTTTGCTTTTATCGTTTTGCGCGGTTTGCGCCGGTTGAACCAAGAAAATAGTTTGTTCGTCGTTCTGGCCGTTAGCGGTCTTTTGATCGAGTTTGGTTTGCAGGCGGTTATTAATCTGGCTTCGACGATGCGTCTGATCCCCACTAAAGGTATGACGCTGCCTTTTATTTCCTACGGTGGATCGTCGCTATTTGCCCTTGCCTTTGGCATGGGGATGCTGCTTGCCTTAACGCGAAAGCGATTTGGATTAGGAGACGAAGACTAAATTGCTTCCTCTAAAGCATTTTTAACGTTTTCAATCATATTCGCCCAATCGCCCGGCGATTGTTGCCCAAAGATGCGCGCTGTTGGGTACCACGGACTATCGGGGCGATTTTGAAGCCAGCGCCAGCATGCGTCAAAGCGCGACAGTATCCAAACAGGCTTTCCCATGCCTCCCGCTAAATGTGCAACGGAAGTGTCTACGGTTATTACAAGGTCAAGATTTTCGATAATCGCTGCCGTATCCTCAAAATCCTCGACGCCGTCCATTAAATTGATGATTTGTTTTTCCAAACCGCTGAGCTTTATTTGCTCAACCTTGGCGTCTTTCTGCAAACTGTAATATTTGACGCCCTTGATGCCAAACAAAGGTTTCAAGGTGTCCAAATCCATGCTGCGGCGATTGTCAGTCAGGTGCGCGGCGATAATTTTTTCTCGCGGGTTGCCTGCCCAGACCAGGCCAACCTTAAGCCCTTTTTTACCCCTGAATTTTGGCGTCCATTTTGCGCGCGTGCCGTTGCTTACAAATAAATAAGGAACCTTTGCCGGAACGGAATCCAAATCGGTTCCAAAAGCAAAAGGCATGCTCATCATCGGTGCGTGATAATCAAAATCCTGTTCTTCGATGCTGTCAATATAAGGACAGTTCGAAAGAAGCCGTTTCAACGCAGGCTGGCAAGAAACGATAACGGTAGCGCCCCGCGACTTGCACACTTCGGCATAACGCACGAATTGCATCGTGTCGCCGAGGCCTTGTTCGCTTCTAAGCAGCAATCTCTTTCCCGTTAAATCCTCGCCGTTCCAACGGCGCTTCGAATCGTAATCCCCGCGCATATGAGGAACACCAAGTCCGATTTCGTGCAGCTTCCAGCCTTCCCTGTATTGCCCTAAAGCTAGAAGCGATAGGGATTTATTCCATTGCGCGTCAATAGAAGAAGGTTTGCGCTGCAGGGCTTCGTCGAACAATTGAAGAGCCTCTTCATGTTGCCCTTTTTCCTGCATCAAAGTGCCGAGATTGATGCGTGCTTCGGCAAAGTCGGGCCTCAGGCGCAGGGCAAAGTGGCAGCTCTCGATGGCGTCGTTTAGACGACCGAGATCGCGCAATGTCGTGGCGAGATTGACAGCAGCTTCGGCGTAATCGGGACGCAAGGACAGGGCTTTGCGAAAGATACTTTCCGCTTCGGCGGCCTTTCCCTGCTGGCGCAAAATATTGCCGAGATTGTTCATGGCTACGGTGTTATTGGGGTCGGCCTTTAATGCTCTTTTGAACAACTCTTCGGCGCGCCCGAGCCATTGATGCGATAGGTCGTTTTTCCCCGCGAGGCTGTAGGCAATGCCGAGATTGATAATGGCTTCCAGATAATCGGGTTTTATCTTTAAAGCCTGTTCATATTCAGCTATTGCCTCGCCGATCTTTCCGAGCGATAAAAGGCTGTTGCCGTGGTCGAAGTGCGCAGGCGCATGAAGAGGGTTGATCCGCGAGATATGTTCATAGGCGGCCTTTGCCTCGTCCATACGGCCGATTTCATAACACAAATGGGCAAGATTATGCAGGGCGGGGATATAATCCGCTCTGTGCGTCAGCGCTTGCTTAAAGCGCGTCACAGCCTCCTCCGGTTTTTTAATGCCGCGTAAAGCGATGCCCAAATTGGTCAAGGTTTCAGGGTCTTTGGGCAGCAGGCGGGCTGCTTTTTCCAAGAACTCCGCCGCTAAAGCTTTTTGCCCCGTTTGCAGGTAAAGAGCGCCTAAAAGGCGCAATCCGTCGGGGCTGACATAGCCGCTATCCAAAAGCTTAAGATAGGCTTTTTCGGCATCATTAAAATGCTGAGCCTTATGAAGGGCGATGGCATTTTGCAGCAGAGTCGCGGCTTGGGACATAAGTGATACAAGAAGAGCCTCTGAAGATTCTGTCAATAGCCCCCTTGATAAAGTACGATAAAAGGGTTTTTATCACCGGGTTACAAATTCATACCGGAAAAAGAACAAAATGACCGAACGTTACAATCCCAAAGTTGCCGAAGCTAAGTGGCAGAAAATATGGGATGAAAAGCAAAGTTTTAAAGCTGTTGAAGACGAAGCTAAGCCAAAATTTTATGCGCTAATCGAATTTCCGTATCCGTCGGGCGAGGGGCTTCACGTCGGCCACCCGCGCAGTTATACGGCGCTCGACATCGTGTCGCGCAAGCGGCGCATGGAAGGATTCAATGTTTTATATCCGATAGGTTGGGATGCTTTTGGGTTGCCCACCGAAAACTTCGCCATTAAAACGGGGCAGCATCCAAAAGTCGTTACGCAAAAGAACATTGCCAATTTTCGCCGTCAGCTCAAAAGCCTCGGTTTTTCTTTCGATTGGTCCCGCGAAGTAGATACGACAGACCCGGATTATTACAAATGGACCCAATGGATATTCCTGAAATTGTGGGAAAAGGGGCTTGCCTATAAAGCAAGCATGCCCGTCAATTGGTGTCCTTCATGTAAGGTTGGATTGGCTAACGAAGAAGTAGTCAATGGCGAATGCGAACGCTGCGGAGGCGTCGTTGTTCAACGCCAGCGCAGCCAGTGGATGCTCAAGATAACGGCGTATGCCGAGCGGCTTCTCTCCGATCTCGATACGGTGGATTATCTCGAGAAAATTAAGACCCAGCAGCGCAATTGGATCGGCAAATCTATCGGAGCCGAAGTTGATTTCTCCATACCGGCTCTTAAAAACAAAGCGATGCGTATTTTTACGACGCGTCCGGACACACTGTTTGGCGTAACTTATATGGTGTTGGCGCCGGAACATCCGTTTGTGCAAGAACTTCTGCCAAAATGCCAAAACCCCGATGCCGTGAAAGCATATATCGAAGCGACGACGCGCAAATCCGATTTTGACCGTACGGAAGGGGCCAAAGAAGTGTCGGGCGTTGCGCTTGAAGGCATTATGGCAACCAACCCCATAACGAAGAAAAGTGTTCCGGTATGGATTGCGGACTATGTCCTTGCGACATACGGAACGGGCGCGATTATGGCTGTCCCCGGACATGACGAACGCGATTGGCGCTTCGCCAAAAAATTCAAACTGCCGATTATCGAAGTCATCTCCGGTGGCGATGTCACAAAGGAAGCTTTTATCTCGACTTCCGACGACGCCGTAGCCGTTAATTCAGGCCCGCTGAATGGCCTCAGGCCGTCCGAAGCCATCGCGAAAATGATCCAGATCATCGAAAACGAAGGCTGTGGCAAGGCTTCCGTGAAATACAAACTGCGAGATTGGGTGTTTTCCCGGCAGCGCTATTGGGGTGAGCCGATCCCTATGGTGGATTGCCCCAAATGCGGATGGGTTCCCTTGCCGGAAAGCGAATTGCCGCTACGTTTGCCGGAAGTCGAAAGCTATCAGACGTCCGACACCGGAGAATCTCCCCTTTCGCTGATGACGGACTGGGTCAATGTCAAATGCCCGCATTGTAACGGTTCCGCCAAGCGCGAAACCGACACAATGCCGCAATGGGCGGGGTCGTCTTGGTATTTCCTGCGTTATTGCGATCCTCACAATGATAAAGAGCTTGCAAGCCGCAAGTCTTTGGAGTTCTGGACGCCCATAGACTGGTATAATGGCGGCATGGAGCACACGGTTCTACACCTGTTGTATTCGCGCTTTTGGCATAAGTTCCTCTTCGATATAGGCGTTGCGCCGTCGCCGGAACCATATTCGCGCCGCACGTCGCACGGCCTTATTTTGGGCGAAAACAACGAAAAGATGTCCAAATCGCGCGGCAATGTCGTTAACCCGGATGAAGTTGTAGAAACCTATGGTGCCGATACGCTTCGTCTTTATGAGATGTTCATGGGGCCTTTCGACCAGGCGATTCCGTGGTCAACGACAGGGCTGACAGGCATGTGGCGGTTTATATCCCGCCTTTGGACGTTAAGCGACAAGGTTGATGTTTCCGATGATGCGTCCGCTTCCCGGCGCGTTCACAAAACTGTGCAAGAGGTCAGCGAACGTATCGAAGCGATGAAGTTTAACACAGCCATAGCTTCTTTAATGTCGCTGACGAATGATTTCGGCGAAATGGAAAAAATTCCGAAAAGCGATTGGGACATATTTCTGAAGTTACTGTCGCCCTTTGCGCCCCATATTGCTGAAGAAATGTGGGAGAAGTTGGGGAATAAAAAGCTTGTGGCGGAAACACCGTGGCCGAAGGCTGATCCCGCAATGTTGATCGAGGACACCGTGACAGTCGCGGTGCAGGTTAACGGGAAACTGCGCGCGACGATCATCGTTGCTCGCGACAAGCCCGCAAAGGAAGTTGAAACGGTGGCTTTGGCCGAAGAAGGCGTCGCGCGCGCGCTGGGAGGCAAGGCGCCGAAGAAAATCATTGTCGTTCCCAATCGCATTGTTAATGTGGTCGTATGAAAAAGCTTTTGGCCTTCGTCCTCGTGCTCTCGCTTTCCGTTCCGCTTGGCGGATGCGGTTTTCGCTCGATCTATGGCATTGAAGACCAAAACGGCGATTCGCAAGTTGCGACACAACTGAACAATATCGCTATCGCGAATATTCCCGACAGGGAAGGCCAGGTATTGCGCAATTATCTGATTGACCGGCTGTATGGCAAAAACAGACCCGCAAAACCCGTCTATACGCTGCAAGTCAACATCCGAAAGGTTGAAGAAGATTTGGGCATTCTTGCGAACGCGACGGCGACAAGAGCGTTGCTTGATGTGTATGGCGATTATTCTTTAATTGACGCCAAGGGGAAGCGCCTTTTAAAGGGGACTGCGCACAGCGTGGCCTCCTTCAACAGGCTTGATCAGATGTATGCCACAGTCGCCGCGCGTCAAGATGCACGTCAGCGTACGTTGCATGAAATAAGCGAGCAAATTGTCAACAGGCTCAGCCTCTATTTTTCCGAACAGGAATAAAACCATTCGCCGCAACCCGGCGTTAGGCAGAAACTAAAAAGCCCAAGACTTTCATCTTGGGCTTTTTGTTTGAGAAAAGGTGGCTTATTTCTTCTTCGCCTTCTTTTCCTTCTTCTCTTCAGGCATCGGCGATCCGTCAATATTGAACTTTTCAATCTTTGCCTTGGACGTCAGCTCTTTGACCTGATCGTTGGTCATTTCCTGTCCCAGCTGATTGGCAATTTGATCCTTCACTTCCGCAATCGGCGGAGGCGAAGATTTCCGCCTGTCTTCGATCTTGATGACATGATAGCCAAACTCGGTCTTTACCGGCTTTTCGCTGATTTCCCCGGTCTTCATGTTGAAGGCGGCATCGGCAAAAGTCTTGACCATGGCGTCGTGCACAAAATAGCCCAAATCGCCGCCCTGCTTGACCGAGCCGGTGTCTTTCGACTTTTCTTCGGCCAGCTTGGCAAAATCGGCGCCATCTTTCAGCTGCTTAATGACGGCATTGGCGTCGTCCTCTGTTTTCAGCAAGATATGGCGCGCGCGAACCTCGTCCTGAGGCTTGTACTTTGCAGAAAGAAGATCATAGCGTTCTTTGATTTTGGCTTCGGTAATTTTCGGCTCGACTTGCTTATGAACAT
>Ga0265297_10007903_pt1 | contig 14475 bp, 12 predicted proteins | sample Munlanlwell13791_FD_192502 | JGI IMG/M metagenome (GOLD analysis project Ga0265297, IMG submission 192502) | Leachate microbial communities from a municipal landfill in Southern Ontario, Canada - Leachate well 137-91 | ecosystem: Engineered > Solid waste > Landfill > Unclassified | place... | reverse complement strand
CGAGGAAGACCTGCTGTCAACTTAGTAGAGTCCCTTACGGGATACTCACTTACCAATATGATAGCAGATATCAGGAAATTTGTCAATGCTCTACTTTGGTAACTGATTTAAGAAACCTTCTAATTCAGTCGCAAAATCAGGATTTAGCTTTAATGCCTCCAAAGCCATTTCCCTGGCTTTATCAAACTGGCCCAAATTAGCGTATGCCACAGCCATTGCAGCCTTAAACTGGGCGTTATTTGGCTCTAAATCTATTGCAAAAGCATATAATGATATTAGCTCCTGATCATTTGCCAATTTTTGGTTAACATCAATAATTTTTTCTAAATCGTCTACAGAATTTTCCCAATCATACCCAAATTTTTTTGCGTTCTGCATATATTCCCAAGATAAATCGTATTTTCCCAATACCCTACAAACTAAAGCTGCATACCAATAAGAAGTACTGAATTTAGGCTCTAAATCAATGGATTTTTGCATATAGCTAAGTGCTTTTTCTCCTTGCCCGCTGTAAAGACTGTTTTGAGCCAACTCCCAATATGTCTGTTGGTTTTTAGGACTCAATTCCTTGGCTTTCTTTAGTGTCTCCTCAGCCAAAACAATCGCCTCTGTATCTCCAAGGACATTGTAAGTATTGTCGTATTGTTTTCCCAAAACAAGATATAGCCTGAAATCTTTCGGAGATTTTTCTATGGCTTGTTTTATTTCTGACTCAGCCGAATCAAGCCCTTCCTTCAGTAATTTTTTATCTATACCGGAAGAATATGCAAGCTCTGACATTTTTCTCGAAAACTGTTCCGAACCTTCATTTCTTCCAATGGGAGAAGTATTAATCGCTTTTTTAAAACTGGGAATCATTTCTTCTAAAGAAAGATATAGTGATTTAACCAGGCATTTAGAAGCTTGGGCGGGTTTTACATTCCCGAAATATATAGTCAATAAAGCAACAATCACGAGAATGGCGCTGATGAATATATATGGTATTTTCCCCCCAAAATTTCCTTCCGCTACCATTTTATTTCTCTCTTCTTCAATAAGAAAATAAATGAAAGATAAAGATAGAAAAAACATCATATAGCTGGAAACCATATCGAAAACCCAAATGTTCTGGGCAAAATAAACCGCCAGCAGAGAAATCATCCCCAATATAATAAATAAGTCATTTCTTCTTTTGAGATTTTTAAAAAGCTTCGACAAGCCGACTACGGCAACAATAAAAATGGAAAGGTAGCTTAAAAGTCCGATTATGCCCGAAGTTACCAGAACATCAAAAACTATATTGTGCGCTCTGTCATACCAAATATCACCGCTGATTGGCAAAGAGGGATCATAATATTTGGCGAAGGGAACATTAAAATTCTCCTCTCCCCAGCCCAACCAAGGTTTTTCTTTCCAAGATTGGAAAGACATATTCCAAACAACTTCTCTCGCTTGCCAGCTAGTAGACTCGGAGATGTCTTTTATTTTACTTTTAAAGAAGCTTGTCTGGCTGAAAACCGTGGCAAATAAAACAACAAAAAGAATCAATCCCACACCAACCATCTTCAAATTTCTTTTCCCGGAAGAGAATAGCTTAAAAAGCGCGTAACTAAAGACAAAGAGGAACAAACCTCCCCAGAAGGCGCCTATTGCTCCCCGTGTTGGTTCCTGGGAAAAAAATAGCAACCAAACCATTGGGATCAAGCTGAAGCCGTAAAAAAGTTTTGACCATCCTTTTTTCCCAAAGAAAAAAGCCACGGCAAAGAATATATTAAAAAGCAGGTAAGCCGACATAAAAGACGTATTCCCCAGCGTCCCTGCGCCCCTGGCGGTTGGATCGGTGGAATTGGAAATGTAAAAAACTAGGATTATTCCTATTGAAATGGAAACTGTCAGTATTCTTTCCCAATATTTTCTTTCTTTAAAAACGCTGGTTAAAACCAGGAAAAATGCGAAAAGATGAGCGAAGGTAAGTAACCCTGTCATTCTTTCAAAAACGCTCCAAAAACTCCTGATGAAATTAACCCCAAAAACGGAAGCTATCACTGAAACGGTAAAAAATACGATTATACTCCAAGACAAAGCGTTAAGTTTCGGCCTGTAACGGGGAAAAGCCACTATCAGTAAAAGATAAGCTATAAAAATAATATCAACTAAAATTCTGAAAAAAATAGTCTTGGGAACTACATAAGGAAAGAAAAAATCTTTGTTGATTATCAGCGGAGTCAATAAAATTAAATATGTTCCCCACTCTATAATGGAAAGATATATTTTTTCTTTTGAGCCCCTGCCTCTCGAAACTAAACCGGGCCTACTTACATCTTCCTGCTGCATTCTTTTTTCTTGTTTTTCCCTTGATCTTTTACCCATATATTAATTGTTTTTATATGTTGGAATGATCGTTTTTAGAAAATTTACTATTTCTTCTTTATTGTTCATTCTAGCTGTTTCTCTCAATTTTTCCAAAGCCTCATTTAATTTATATTCATCCACATTGGAAAGTTTAGCCATAAATATCTTTTTATTAACGGTTGAAACCGTCCCTTCCTCGGCTGTCAGCAATTCTTCAAACAATTTTTCTCCTGGACGAGAACCGATAAATACAATAGGAATATCTTTGTCTGGTTCTAACCCAGCCATCCTAATAAGGTCTTTTGCCAAATCCATTATTTTTACAGGATCTCCCATGTCCAAAACAAAAACCTCTCCGCCATGACCCATGGCGCCTGATTGCATAACTAACAAACAGGCCTCCGAGGTAATCATAAAATATCTTTCCATTTCTGAATTAGTTATTTTGACAGGACCACCCCTTTTAATCTGTTCTCTGAAAATTGGGATTACGCTTCCCCTGCTTCCCAAAACATTTCCAAATCTGACTGAAATAAATTTAGTAGAATTCTTTTGATTAAAAACTTGGCAAATCATCTCTCCAGTTCTTTTAGTGGCGCCCATAACCGAAGTTGGATTGACAGCCTTATCCGTAGAAATGAAGACAAACTTATCTGCCTTATTGGATAGAGAAACCGAAGCAAGATTTAACGTACCAAAGATATTATTTTTCACCGCTTCTTCTGGATATTCCTCCATTAAAGGAACGTGCTTATAGGCCGCTGCATGAAAAACTATATTGGGATTATATTGGCTAAAAATCTTGTCTAATTTATCTTTGTCTTGAATGTCTGCCACCAAAGAAACTATTTTTATGTTTGGGAATTCTTCGTTCAGATCTCCGGAAATATTAAATATGCCTGTTTCATCTTGGTCCAATACCAATAAAAGGAAGGGGTTGAATTTAGCTACCTGTCTGCATAATTCGGAACCTATGGAGCCTGCGGCTCCCGTAATTAATATTTTCTTCCCCTTTAAAAAGTTTTCTATTAATCCCCTATCCAAAACAATCGGTTCTCTGTTTAACAAATCGTCCATCTCCAAATCTTTAAGTATATCCATCCCTATCCTGTTCTTTCCGCTAATAACATCTTCCATAGCCGGAACTATTTTGATCTTTTTGATTCCAGCTTTTCTCCCTTCCTCAACGGCCAGCTTAATAACCTCGGCTCCCGCCGAAGGTAAAGCGATTATTATTCCCTCTATTTTTTCTTTTTTCGCCACATTAGCTATATCTTCTATCCTTCCAAAAACCCTCAAGCCATGAATTAATATTCCCTTTTTGGTTGGATCATCATCAACAAAGCCGATAGGATTATAAATTTTTGTTACTGAATTAAAAATATTTCTTAATATTTGCTCTCCAGCTCTTCCGGCTCCAACTATTAAAGTTCTTTCTTTGCCTCGTTTAGTATTAATTTGCAGATAAATTCTTTTACTAAATCTAGCTAAACCAGTAAAAATAAAAATGAAAAAATAAGAAATAAATAATGTTGAGCGCGGAAATCCGGAGAAAACAGGATGTTCCTTCAATACAAAAAATACGGCTGCTATCATTAAAAAGCTCAAAGCCATTGCTCTAATAAGAGAAACCAATTCCTCTGTACTGACATAAATCCAAGTAAAATGGTATAGCTTGGATAAATATATAATAGGAAGAGTCACAACTAAAGCCAAGATAATAATTCCCCAAATATTCGTATAATATTGGCTTGGAATGTCTAATTCAAACCTTACCGCAAAAGCCAAAAAGACAGAAACGGCTATAAAAATGGCATCTAAAAACAGAAAAAATATCAATCTTAGCAGAGATCTTTTTTCCATAAAAAATTCTTTTGATATATCAATCATAAAATGCTTTTACCTTATCGATAACGTATCCTATCTCTTCGTTTGTTAATTCGGGATACATTGGAAGAGAAATCACCTGTTCGGCTAATTTTTCCGTGTAAGGAAGTAGAAATTCGGATAACCCTACGCCTTTCTGCTTATGATTCGGCACCGGATCTTTGATAAGGGTTTCCACTCCTTTTTCTTTTAAAAACTCAAATAACTCATTTCTCCTTTCCGCTTTTAATACGTAATTCTGGAAAACATCAAAATGCAAGCTATCGGAATCTGGAGCAAATGGAAGCTGAACACCTAAAATATCTTTTAAACCTTCCTGATACATATTAGCTATTTCTCTTCTTCTTTTAATCCAGTTCGACAAATACTTAAATTTAACGTTTAAGATAGCTGCCTGCAGATTATCCAAACGGGCAGTCCAACCAAAACAGACTATTTCTGTTTTTGTTTTCTGACCATGATCCCTAAAAAGACGAATTTTTTCAGCAACTTCTTCGCTGTTTGTAGTGATAGCTCCCGCATCTCCATAACTCCCCAGTATCTTTGCCGGATAGAAGCTAAAACATCCAGTTAAACCAAAAGAGCCTGTCTTTTTCCCGTTAAATTCGGCTCCCAAGGCCTGGGCAGCATCTTCTATAACAATCAAATTATGTCTCTTAGCGATTTCCATTATCTTATCCATATTACAGGCCCTCCCGTTAAGGTGGACTGGGATAATGGCCTTTGTCCGGGGAGTAATTGCTTCTTCTATTCTTTCGGCATTAATGGTGAAATCCTCCCCGACTTCAATCAAAACCGGTATAGCCCCCACATGAACGATAGAAGCTATCGTAGCTATAAAAGTATGAGAAACGGTAATAACTTCGTCCTCTTCTCCGATTCCCACCGCTCTTAAAGATAAAATTAGGGCATCCGTCCCGGAATTCAAACCGACGGCGTATTTTGTCCCAACGAAAGAGGCTAATGTATTTTCAAATTCTTCTACGTCTTCTCGCAATATAAGATTCCCCTCTTTTAAGGTTTTTTGTATACTCTCATCTATTTCTTTTTTAAGGTTTCTGTATTGCTGTTTGTAATTTACGAAAGAAATTTTATTTTCCATATTATTGATTTCCCTTATATTCTTCTAAAATTGTTTGGGCTATACCCTCTTTATCCAATCCCTGACTCTTCAATAAAAAATCTGTTTTCCCAACAAGAGAGCAATATTTGTCTTTTACTCCTATCCTTTTGAATTTTCCCTGATAATTATTTTCAGCTAATACTTCCGCCACGGCCGATCCCAATCCGCCCAGAATATTATGGTCTTCCACGGTGAATATGGCTTTATAGTTTTTAGCGCAGTCTATTATCATTTCCTCGTCCAAAGGCTTTACCGTATGCATGCTTATTAAAGTAGGATCCAAATTGCTGTTTTTCAATAAATCCAATGCCTTATTAACGGTATGAAGCATTGTCCCTGTAACGATAAGGCACACTTCGGTTCCTTTATTTATATAAATCCCCTTTCCTATTTTGAAGTCAATCTCTCTTTTATGAACTAGAGGATCAAAATCCCTTCCGAACCTTATATAAAGAGGCCCCTTATATCCAACCGACTCTTTAGCTAATAATTCTGCCTCTTTTGCGTCTCCCGGGCAGACAATAGTCATGTTTGGTAGGGAACGCATTATAGCTATGTCTTCTATCGCATGGTGGGTTATTCCTTCCGCACCGTAGGCAAACCCTCCCCCAGCCCCTAGTAATTTAACATTTAAATTATTGTAGCAAATATCCACCCTTATCTGCTCCAATCCTCTCATTACCAAAAAGGGAATTATAGAATAGCAATAGACGTTTTTCCCTGACATTGCTAGGCCAGCGGCCACGTCTACCATGTTGGCTTCGGCCACCCCTGCGTTAATAAATCTTTTGGGGTCTATTTTCTGAAAATCCCCGAAAAACTTAGCTCCTAAATCAGCAACCAAAAGGAAGATGTTTTTGTCTTTCTCTGCCAATTCCTGCAGGTTTTTAAAAAATACCTTTCTCATTTTAATTCTTCCAAAGCTTTTTGATATTCCATTTCGTCCGGGCATTTATCGTGCCACCTGAAGTCATTTTCCATAAAAGATATTCCTTTGCCTTTTATCGTGTTCGCAATAATGCAACTCGGCTTTCCTTTTTCAAACGGAACGCTCTCTAAAGATTTTATGATCTCCTCAAAATTGTGTCCATCTATTTCCTTAACTCTAAAACCAAAAGATTCCCATTTTTCGGCCAAAGGTTCTAAATTTATTATCTTTTCTCCTTCGCCCAAAGCCTGAAGCCTGTTTCTGTCTATAATAACCGTTAAATTATCAAGCTTGTGGTGGCTGGAAAATAAAGCTCCCTCCCAGACAGTCCCTTCATCCAACTCTCCATCTCCCAAAAAAGCGAAAACCCGGTAATTAGCATTATTATATTTCCCGGCCAAAGCCATGCCGGCCGAAACAGATAAACCATGGCCCAAAGAACCAGAAGTAATTTCAATTCCTTTTTCTATATCTCTATTTGGATGCTGCCCTAAACATCCTCCGTCCTGAGCAAAAGTTTTTATCTCTTCTTCCTCTAAAAATCCTTTCTTTCCCAAAACGGCAAATAGAGTGGCACAGCCGTGCCCCTTGCTTAAAACAAATCTGTCCCTATTTTCGTTTTTCGGGTTTTTGGAATCTAGAGAGAGAATCTTAAAATAAAGAACAGTAAATAGGTCCACCATGGACAAAGAAGAGCCAATATGAGGGCTTTTAGTCCTATAAATCATATCTAAAATCTCCTTCCTCAGCTCTTTGGCCAAAGCTTCATATTTGGCAACTTCTGCCTTATCCTGAAACATATTATTAAGCTTATCTTAAAAAAAGGCTGATTTCAAGGTCTTGAAAATGATCTTTATATCTAGCAAGAAATAACGATTCTTGACGTATTTTTCGGCTAATTTTCTTTATTTAATTTTTGGAGTTCTTCGTTAATTTTTTTAGAAAGAATTTCTGCGCCATCAACAATTAAATGTTCCGGGTCATAATAATACTCTCCTTTATCAAAAAAATAATCATGCAAATCAAGCACTACATAATCATCCAACACCTTATTAACCTCTGTAAAAATATCATTGTAATAATTATTGATATCCACATTTTTATCAATTTCCAAATAGTATTCCTTTGAGATTGGATATTTTAAGAAAATAACATTAATATTATTTTCCTTAGTAAGCTCTAGAGTATCTAAAAAATATTCAAAAGTATCTTTGTCAATTATCGCTGAATCTTTGGGGAAATAATGCTCAAACGCTTCTGCCGCTGCTTCTTGTCTATTATCTATATGATAGGCTGTTTTATGATGGTTTGACCATCCTAGATACATTGAAGTTAAATCGTCCAGTTTTAATATACTGTCGAGGAAATGTTTTCCATTCCCAAGAAAAGGAAATTTAGTTCTCAAAAAAACTGAAACCAAAGATTCCCCTTTCAACTCTGCCATCTTTTTAATATCTACAAATTTTGAATAAAAATATATTTGGTCAAAAAGAAACTTTCCCCCTCTAACGCTTTCAGAAAAAGTATGTAAATCTAATTGCAAAATAATATTATTAAATTTCACATTATTATCCTCTACCAGCCTCTTTAACAGATAGTATGTCTCAGTATAGCTTTCGCCGCCTATTGCGAAATTAAATGAATTGCCATCAATGTATAATGGGTTTATTCCGCCTTCTATGTGAGAATCTCCAAAAAATATAAAATCTATGGCGGGTTCTTCCATGCTAGTTATAAGATTTTTATAGCTGACCCATCTTCTTTCTACGATTTTCTGAGGCTGAATAAATTTAATATAAGCTATGTTTATAAATGTAATAACAACCAACAAAATTGATAGAAATATTATTATTTTTTTAACGAAAGTCATTTTTTGTTGTTCCATATTTTAAAATTGGAAATAAATAAACGCTGTCCCATTAAATGCTCCAAACAATAATATCAATATTATTATAAGGATATAGGCCGACCACCTTACAAGAAGAGGTCTATTAGAAATAAAGTGCCTCATTCCTATATTTTCTTGAATGATATGCACTATTTCCATAAGGATTATTGAAGAAAGGATAATAATTAAACTTGACCATCCTGTACCGATAGATATCTTAGAAAGATCCAGGCTTATATTAGAAAATAAATGCTTTAAAATATAAAATGCATCTGAAATTGAGTTAGACCTAAAGAATATCCAACCCAAATTAATCAAAATAAAAGTAATAGCTATCTCTATTAGGGCATAGAGTTTTGGAACCCTGTTTAACCCAACTCTTTCCGCCATATTATCTCTCAAATTCTTTGTTAATTTCTCTATTATCAGATATATTCCGTTTAAGGCTCCCCAAATAACAAATGTCCAACTGGCACCATGCCAAAGACCGCTGATTATAAAAACAACTAATAAGTTTAATAACCATCTAGGAACAGAAACTCTGTTTCCTCCAAGCGGTATATAAAGATAATCTCTAAACCAAGAAGATAAAGAAATATGCCATCTTGTCCAAAACTCAGAGATTGATCGCGAATAATAGGGTCGCTTAAAATTATCCATTAGGCTAATACCCATAATTTTAGCCGATCCTATGGCTATATCAGAATAACCAGAAAAATCACAATAAATTTGAAAAGCGAAAAAAACCGTAGCAAGGATCAAGGGAATTCCAGTATAATCCCCAACGTTGTTATATATTGTATTAACAACTACCGCCAAATTATCGGCTATCACCACTTTTTTGAAGAAACCCCAAGCCATTAATTTTGCACCATTTATAACCCTTCCATAATCAAAATATTGTTTCTTTAAAAATTGGGGCAAAAGATTTGTTGCTCTCTCAATTGGTCCGGCAACAAGCTGAGGAAAAAATGATATATAAAGAGCAAATATTCCCAGATGTCTTTGCGCATTTATTTTCCCCCTGTATACGTCTATGGTGTAACTCATGGATTGGAATGCATAAAAAGAGATCCCAACCGGCAATAAAACTTTTAGGGTTAACGGACTTAAAGGAATACTAAAAAGACTTAAAATTTCTCTGACGGAACCGCTGAAAAAATTGAAATATTTGAATGCAAATAATAGCCCCAAATTACTCAGCAAACTTAATATCAAAAAAGCTGTTTTGGTTTTCTGATTTTGGGATTCAGACATTTTTATCCCGGAAATATAATCAATCAAAGTGGAAACCATAATAAGTATGATGTATTCTGGCTTCCAGCTCATGTAAAAATAATAGCTGGATATCAGCAGAAGAATCCATCTATATTTATGGGGAATAGAAAAATATAAAAAAACAACTATCGAGAAAAATATAAGGAAGGTGATGGAGGTAAATGACATCTTAGATAATGGCTGTTTTAATGGTCTTCAAAATAATCTTAATATCTAACCAGAAAGAACGGGTTTTGACGTATTCTTTGGCTAATCTAAGCTTCCCTGGCTGAATAAGCCTTCTGTAGGCCTCGTGGGGGTCGGAAGCACCCTTTAAGATCTCCGCTTCGTGAACATTTTCTAGGGTAGCCAAATCCGTTAACCCAGGCCTTACGGAAAGGATTATGTCTCTAGTATCCTTATCGTAAGTCTCCACTTCCGAAGGAACTTCCGGCCTCGGTCCGACAAAACTCATATCCCCCTTCAAAATATTTATGAATTGGGGAAGTTCATCAAATTGACGACTCTTTAAAAACTTTCCTATTCCCAAAAGCCTAGGGTCATCGGCAGAAGTAGATGGTCCTCCAATTTTATCGGCATTCATAACCATACTTCTGAATTTATACATCTTGAATATCTTTCCGTCTTTCCCGACTCTTTTTCCCATATAAAAAGCCGGACCCGGCGATTCCAATTTTATCAGAATCGAAAAAAGCAATAGAAGAGGCGAACTGATAACTAGCCCGATTAGAGAGAATATAATGTCAAATAGTCTTTTAAACATTTTTTATGGGATTTTTAAAAACAAATACAACTTTGAAAGAATATTTTCTTAAAAAGGGGAAAATAAGCAAAACCTTGTCTAGTAATTCAAAAATCCTCAGCAATATCTTTCCGCCGGGAAAAGATAAAAATGGAAAGGCTAAAAAAGAAATTGGATGAAAAAAATAAGTTTCTATCTCGGAAAAATATTTCTCGGCTTCCTTTATGTCTTTTTTCTGGAAGATATGCTCTGCCGCCCAAGACGTTCTCTTCCCAAATAACTTATTGAAACTCCTTTTCAAATTAGCCAAAGGATTATGACCGAAAGTTTCAATCCCTATCAAAATTCCCCCCGGTTTCAAAATCCTCTTCAGTTCTGGAAAAACTTTATTCAAGTCTAAGGAGGAAAAGGTACCAGCATCTAATATTAAATCAAAATAATTATCTGGAAATTCTGTATTTTCACAATCCATTTTCCTAAATTCAATCTTTTCTCCCAATCCTCCTTTTTCCAACCTGTTTCTGGCAATTTCCAGAGATTTTTCTGATAAATCAATAGCAATTACCCTTTTCGCCCCGGCTTTTAGGGGAAATGCCGAATGGATCCCATTACCACAACCGTAATCCAAAGCCAGCTTATCATTACAATAATCTTCAAGCAACTTATAGAAAAACCTGAAGCTGGAAAGATCTTGAGGCTTAAATCCTTCAAAATCGCCAAAAACCTTTTCTTTTGATTGTTCTTTTAAGACGCTCTCTGCTTTTTTGTCGTAATATTCAATTTCCTTTTGTTTTCTTTCTTCCATACTTTTTAAACGTAAAATCAATAAGCCCCGAAAGTGAGCCTAAGCCATATCCTATATGACGAGCAGCAAAGGCGACGGGAACCAGAAAAAAGACTTTGAAATCTTTCTTTCGGGGAACTATTTTAAAAGCGAAATAAAAACTGGCTACAATATAAATGGAAACCGCCAATTTAAGAATTCCCGAAAAGAAATTTGAGAAAAAGGAAAGAAACAATAAAACTATCAGCCCGGACACAAAAAACAAAGGCAGCAAATGGCGCCAGGAGAATATTTTTATTTCGAAATTAAGAGGAAAAATAGTCCAGAATCCATCGGTAAAATTGTGCTTCCAAAAATTAGCTATTGTCGCCTGCGGATAGTAATAAGCCACAATATCGGGGACTAACAAAATTTTGCCACCAGCCCGTTTAAGCCTCCTGTTAAATTCAATATCCTGTCCTCTTATCATCTTTTCGTTAAAAAGACCTACCCTGTCAAAAACTTCCTTTCTGTAACATCCGCCGAATACCGTATCAACCCATCTCGGTTTTTTCGACCCCAGCCGAAAATGAGACGTCCCCACTCCGAAAAAAGAAGATAATGAATAAGCTATAGCCTTGGCCTGAGGAGTCTTTTCTTCCGGTAAGGTTTTGATAATTCCCCCTACGTTATCAGCTTTATATTCTTCCAAATATTTTAAACACTTTGAAATATAATCTGGCCTGTAATCGGCATGGCTATCCATCCTTATAATGACTTTCCCTTTGGCGTTCTTTATCCCGATATTTAGAGCAAGGGGGGTAAATTTTTGGGGGTTATCCCAAACCTTAATGAAAGAATATTGTGAAGCGTATCTTCCGATCACCTTTCTCGTTCCGTCTTCAGAATTACCGTCTATAACCAAAACTTCAAGATCATCTTTCGGATAATCCTGCTTTATTAAAGATTCTAGGCATTTCCCAATTAATTTTTCTTCATTTCGACAAGGGATAATTATCGAAATCATACTTTTTCTTTTTTGCTTAGCTCCTTTTTAATTAACCGACAAATCCTTTCAATGTCTCTGGCAGAATAATCCAAAGGCAGTAAAAAATAATTATCGGGCAGTCTCTCTCCTGGCTTACCGAATTCAACTCTCTGAACCGGAAGATTATTTTTTTTAAGAGTTTCGAAAACATCGTTTTGGGCAAAAACCGGGAAAAAAAGATAGGCTGGTTGGGTGTTGGGAATAATTTCGGGAAAGCGGAATGTTTCCTTAAGTTCTCTCTGGTAAATTATGGCTGCTTTATTCCTTTTTTCTTTGTCTTTTTCGTAGCGTCTTATTTTTTGTAGGGCAACTTTAACTTCCAGGGAAGACAAGGAATCTGAGAACTCCCATTCGCTTTCCCTCCGTTGTCTCAGCTTGCCGTATCTCTCCACTAAATTGGCGAATAAAAAATATAAATATTTATTAAAAACGAGGGGGGCGAGAAATAATTCCAGATATTGTTTTAGGGGAAAGCTTCGTTTTCTATTTTGGGAAATGTTCTTTTTTATCTTTTCCATGTCTGGTCGATTCTTCAATAAAATGAATCCCCCACCTAAACCGCCGACATTCTTGCTGAAACCAAAAGTGAAAATGGCGAAATCGGCAAATGTTCCGACCAATCTTCCCCGATATTTAGCCCCCAAAGCGTGAGCACAATCCTCTATCAAAATAAGGTTGCTTTCTTTAGCCAATTTAACGAATTCGTCCAATTTAGCCGGGATGCCAAAAAGATGAGGAAGAATGATAGCGCGCGTTCGGGGAGAAATAAGCTTTTTGGCTGCTTCTATCTCCAGATTAAACCCTTGCTTTTCGATTTCGGAGAAAATTGGCTTTCCGCCAGCTCTTTGGATGGCGTCAATTAGGACCGGACAAATAAAAGACGGGATAATTACTTCATCCCCCTTCTTCAGATCCAAACTTTCAAGAATGACCTTAACCCCTTGACGACCCGACTTTAGAATTAGAATGTTTTCGTTCCCAAAATAGTTTTGGAGAAATTTTAATAATTTTTCTTTGGCCCAACCAACAAAAAGGCAATTAGGTAAATCTCCGATCTTTATTTTTTGATTGTAGAAAGGAAGTTTAAAAAGCATATCTATTTTTTTTCCTCTTTTGGTTTTTTAGTCAAGTATAAAAATAGGCCGAGCAAACCAATTAAAACGTTGAAGAAAAGGACGAACAGAGAAAAAATGACACTCTGGCTGAACCCTATGCCCAAAGGAGCCAAAAGAAAAGCGTAGCTCAATTCTCTTGTCCCCAATCCTAAGATGGAAATCGGCAGAATAGCGACTAGAGAAATGAACGGATCTATCAGAAAAAGGTACCAAAGGGGAATATCAAAACCCAAGGAAAGAGCCAAAAAGAAAAGGGCAAAAGCTATAAAAAGGTAATAAAACAGTTCAAAAGCAAAAAGTTTGGCAAAAAAGGAAACTGTTATCTTTTTTGAATCTTCAAAAAACTCCTCGACCATTCCCTGAGTTTTATCTCGAAATAAGCCCGGGAGAATGACTCTTAAAAAAAACTTCAAAATATTCTCGCTCTGCTTTTTTTTCGCCAGAAAATAAACTGACAACAAAAAAACTGCCAAAAGAAACAAACTGACCGCCAAAGGAACCTCTACTTTCATTAAATAAATTAAAACCAAAACAGCAATCAGACTGACGAAAGCCGCCACTAGAAGGTCTATTATTCTATCCATAATGACTGTCCAAAAAGATTTTCTTAAAGGGAGATTGGAGGTTCTGGTCAGATAACTTGCCCGGGAGAATTCTCCTAGTCTTCCCGGAGTTACCAGTCCCCAAAATACGCTTTGGGTAAACATAGAGAAAATATTTGGGAAGGGCACTTTTTCTCCCAACGAATTAACCAATATTTTCCACTTAAAACTTCTTAAAACAAGATGGAAAAACCAAAAAACCAGAGCCAAAACAAAATAAATCGGATCTATGTTTTTAAGAGCCGGGCCGAGCTCTCTGAAATCAACCCGAGAAAGGATATAAAAGAAGAGAATCGGCCCGATGATTTTAATAAAAAACTTAAGATTCATTTTGAGAAATCAGTTTTTTGAGTAATGAGCCGGTTATAAAAACTATTGCTACGGCTGAAAAGATAACAACAAAAGCCATGGCTGGAACCATATAACGCAAAATGGAAAGAGCCGAAATAGTCATAAACCAAAAGTAAAGAATCAAAGTCAGAAGAAAAATTGCCTCAGGGATTTTCTTCTGGCACTTCCTGAACAAATAGATTAGGCCGAAAAGACCGGACAAAATATAAACCAACTGAACTAAAAGGATCTTTGTTTCCCACCACATTTGTGAAGTGGCATACCAAGACCTTACTAGTTTCCAGCCAAACAGTTTAGCTAAAGTAATCGGCCTTTCAACTAATTCCTTACCTAAAAAGTTAATAACTTTAGAGAAGCTATCCAAGCCTCCTTCTTCTGCTCTAATCATCAAATCCATTATATCCTTTGAAACAACCACT
>Ga0265297_10007901_pt1 | contig 14476 bp, 11 predicted proteins | sample Munlanlwell13791_FD_192502 | JGI IMG/M metagenome (GOLD analysis project Ga0265297, IMG submission 192502) | Leachate microbial communities from a municipal landfill in Southern Ontario, Canada - Leachate well 137-91 | ecosystem: Engineered > Solid waste > Landfill > Unclassified | place... | reverse complement strand
GTGGTCGATAACTGCTTCTGCACACCGGCGCTGCAGCGTCCGCTGCAACTGGGCGCCGACCTGGTGATTCATTCCGCGACCAAGTATCTGGACGGGCAGGGCCGCGTGCTGGGCGGCGCCGTCTGCGGCACCCGTGCGCTGACCGACGAAGTCTTCAAGTTCCTGCGCACGGCCGGGCCGACGCTTTCGCCGTTCAATGCGTGGATAATTCTCAAGGGGCTGGAAACCCTGTCGGTGCGCATGAAAGCGCAGTCGGCCAATGCCCTCGAGCTCGCGCAGTGGCTGGAAGCGCAGCCGCAGGTGGCTCGCGTGTATTACCCCGGGCTGGCTTCACATCCGCAACACGCGCTCGCAATGCGGCAGCAGGCCAGCGGCGGAGCCATCGTGTCCTTCGAGGTCAAGGGCGATCGTGCAGCGGCATGGCGCGTGGTGGACAACTGCCGCCTGCTGTCGATCACGGCGAACCTGGGCGACACCAAGACCACCATCACGCATCCGGCCTCGACCACGCATGGTCGCATTACGGCCGAGGCGCGGGCGGCCTCGGGCATAGGCGAAGGTCTGTTGCGGATTGCCGTCGGACTGGAAAGTCCGGCGGACCTGAAGGACGATCTGGCGCGCGGGCTGCGCTAGTTCGACAGGTCGATGCGGCGGATGCCTGCCGCGTCGATTTCCAGCGCGTCGCCGCGCCCCGTATCCCAATCGGATAGCACCCAGCGTTCGGCAGTGCCGGATGCCAGCTGAATCATCTCGTGGCCGGGCCGGTGTGTGTGGCCGTGGATCAGGCGGGTGCAGCGGTGAGCCGTCAGCGCCTCGCGTATCGCGGCGCCATTGGCATCCATGATCGCGGCCGTCTTGCCCTGCATTGCCTCTGCGCTGCGGCGACGCAGGCTCGCCACCTCGGCGCGGCGCTCGGGTAGGGGGCGGGCAAGAAAATCCGCCTGCCACTGCTTCGAGCGAACCATGCGCCGGAACTCCTGGTAGGGAATGTCGTCGATGCAGACGGTATCGCCATGCATCAGCAAAGTCGCCGTGCCGCCAGCGCCGACTTTCTCGGTCTCGGTAAGCAACGCGATGCCGGCGGCGGCCGCAAAGGTCGCGCCGATCAGGAAATCGCGGTTGCCGGCGATGAAGAAGATGCGCGTGCCCTGATCCGCCAGATCGCGCAGCAGTTTGCACACATGCGCATTGAAAGGATCGCCGAGATCATCGTCGCCGATCCAGTACTCGAACAGGTCGCCGAGGATGAAAAGCGTCTCGACTTTGGCGGCTGCCGTGGCGGCGAGAAAGTCCGCAAAGCGCCGGGTCAGATCGGGCCGCTCGGCCCTCAGGTGCAGGTCGGAAACGAAGCGGGCAGTTCCGGCGATGGTCAGCATGGAGCCACTCACCGCAGCCTTAAAGTTTGCGCAGAAATCGTAGCGAGCGGGCCGCAGCGGGGTGCGGCCGGAGCGCAGCTACCGGAATGTACGTCTTTGTACATGAGGATAGCGAGCACCGCCCAATCCCCGATCCGGCTCGCGCAGTAGATTTATTTGCAAGCTTTCAGACTACTTCGGCGCGCTCGATGATGACGTCAGCCACAGGCACGTTCTGGTGGAAGCCCTTGTTGGCCGTTTTCACCGCCTTGATCTTGTCCACGACATCCTGGCCTTCGACGACACGACCGAAGACGCAATAGCCCCAGCCGTCCTGGCATTTGTCGTTGTCGAGAAAGTCGTTGTCACCGACGTTGATGAAGAACTGCGCGGTGGCCGAGTGCGGGTCGCTGGTGCGCGCCATGGCGACGGTGTAGCGCTTGTTCTTCAGGCCGTTCTTGGCCTCGTTCTCGATCGGCGCCTTGACCGGCTTCTGGTCCATGCCCGGCTCGAAGCCGCCGCCCTGGATCATGAAGCCGTCGATCACGCGATGAAAAATCGTGTTGTCGTAGTGGCCGGCTTCGACGTAGGCAATGAAGTTGGCGGCGCTCTTGGGCGCCTTCTCGGCGTCGAGTTCGAGTGTGATGACGCCGAGGTTGGTGGTGAGCTTGATCATGGAGTTTGTCCTGTGTGGATTATTTTTTGGCCGGCAGCAGCTTGACGGATTCGATGAGAACCGGCGTGGTCGGCACGTTCTGGTGCGGGCCGGCATTGGCCGTCGGCACCGTGGTGACCTTCTGCACTACATCGAAGCCCTGCACCACCTTGCCGAATACGGCGTAGCCCCAGCCGTCGCGGCCCGGGTAATCGAGAAAGCTGTTGTCCTTGAGGTTGATGAAGAACTGTGCGCTGGCGGAATGCGGATCGCCCGTGCGCGCCATGGCCAGTGTGCCCGTTTCGTTCTTCATGCCGTTCTTGGCTTCATTCTGGATCGAAGCTCGAGTCTCCTTCTGCTTCATGTCCGGCGTGAAACCGCCGCCCTGGATCATGAAGCCCGGAATCACGCGGTGAAACACCGTGCCGTTGAAGAAACCGTCCTTGGCGTACTGCAGAAAGTTCTCCACGGTCTTCGGTGCCTTGTCCTGATACAACTCGATGGTCAAGGTGCCTTGCGAGGTTTTCATCTCAAGCTGCGGGTTGGCGGCGTGAGCGGCGATGCTGAACAGTAGCGCGAAAGCGAACAGAAACAGGTGATGCATGGAACCTCCGGAAAAACGGGTAGGGGAAATGGTGATTCGGGCCGCGGGAAAGACCGCCTTACGCGGCGCCTTCGAAGACGATCTTCCAGCGGCCGCCTTCCTTGATCCAGTACTGACGCTTCTTCATCTGGCTGGAAAGGTTGCTGGAGCGGTAATCCTGCTCGAAGGTGACGACGACGTATTCTTCCTTGCCGGGATTGCGGAACATGCTGATGTTGCCGGTTTCGACCTTGATCCAGCTCTTGGCAGCATTGACCTTGCGCTTCTGTTCGATCCAGCCCTGATAGCCCTGGCCGTCGGAATGGAACTTGTGCGAGTAGTGCCGCGCGTACTGATCGACGTTGCGGCTCTCCCAGTCCTGCCGCCATTCCTCGACATTCTTGAGCAGCGAAGTGCGCTCGCTCTGCCAATCGTCGAGCGACAGCCATTCGATGCTGTTGCTGATGATCACCGGGGTCAGCCCGATCTGCAGGCTTTTCGACAGCGTATCGAGATCCTGGTTGGCCAGCACCACGCAGCCGTCGGAGGCCTTCGGCGGGCGCGAGAAGGTGTCGGACGGCGTGCCGTGCAGCCAGATGCCGTGGCCGTTGCGTCCCTGGCGCTTGTCCCAGTCGTTGGGATAGTTGATGGGGAAGGCGCCGCTGCCGTAAAAGTCGGTCAGCTTCTGCCGCGGCAGGCTGGAGGTGACGTGATAGACGCCGATCGGAGTTTTCTTGTCGCCCTCGCGGGCCTTGTCGGAGCCGAGTTTGCCCTGCGAGATGTAATAGTCGGCGATGAACCGCGGTGTGCCATTGTCATTCTGGTAGAGGTAGAGGCGGGACTTCTGCGTATCCACCACCACGGCATGCTTCTGTTCCGGATGCATCTGCAGCAGGTAGCGTGGCACATAGTCGGCCGGCGGCTTGGTGCGGTAGCCCTTGAGGCGGACGATGGCTTCGTCGCGCAGATCGGCAATCTTTTCTCCTGCCCCCGCTCCGGCGCCGCCGCCCTCGCCAAAGGACATCAGCGGGCGCGAGCGCGCCAGCAGCAGATCTCCCTGAATCAGATGCGCCAGGCGGAAATTGGGGTACGCCTTGACCAGCATGTCCGTCTGCTGCATCGCGACGTCCAGCCGGTTGGCTTCGATGGCGTCGAATACCTTTGCCAGTAGCGGCTCAGGTCCGGAGTCCGTATAGCTTGCCGCGACGGCACCCGTGCCGGCGGTCTTCTTGAGATGTTTGGGCGCCTTGCCGGCAGCATCGGCCGCAGCTGCCGCAAGCAGCAGGCTGCAGGCGGCAGATATTGTCAGGAGGCGCAACGGCTGGCGCATCAGCTGCCGACCCGCTCCTGCAGGATCTGCCACTTGCCGTCGCGTTTGCCCATCAGCAGCGTCTTGTTGCTGGATGTCTTGAGCGAAGCCGACTTGTAATGCTGACGGAACTTCACCGTTGCGGTGTCGCCATCGACGGTGATGCGCAGGTTTTCGTAGCTGACCTGGATTGCCCCCGGCTTGGCGATGCGTTTCTGGCGTTCGGCATCCCACGCCGAACGCGATTCGCCGGCCGGGGTCTTGAAGTCGCGGGCATAGGCCGCGAGGTAGGCCTTCACGTCCTTGCGCGACCAGGCGGCGGCCCACAGATCGACGGCATTGGTGATCTCGGCATTGGCATCGCCTGCGGTTTTTGCCGCGGCGGGCTTGGGCGCTTCGGCCGGCTTGGCCGGCACGGCCGCCGGCGCCGATGTTACCGGGGCGGCAGCCACGGGAACAGGGGCTGCCTTGGGTGCTTCGGCAAGCTTGACAGGTTCAGGCGGGCGCGCATCGCCGATCGGTTTGGTGGTCTTGCCCGGGCGGCTGGCGGTGCCCATCAGATCGCGAATCAGGGCCAGCTTGTTCTGCGCGCTGGAATTCGATGAATCAATCTGCAGCGCCTTGTCGTAGGCCTGACTGGCGAGTCGCGCATAAATGTCGCCCAGGTTCTCGTGGGCCGTTGCATAGGACGGATGGGTGCGAATGGCCATTTCCAGCGCCTGCTTGGCCTTCTCATACTGCTTCTGCTGGGCGTAGATGACGGCCAGGTTGTTGTAGGGTTCGGGCAGTTCCGGATAGTCCTCGGTCAGCTTGGTAAACACCACGATGGCTTCGTTGGGCTTGTTCATCTCGGACAGCACGATGCCCTTGAGAAAGCGCCCCTGTGCGTCCTTCGGCTTGCCCGCGAGGTACTTGTCGACCTGTTCCAGCGCCTGGGGGTATTGCCCCTGCTTGATCTGCTTGTTGATGTCCTGCAGCGCATCGGCATGGACGGCCGGCGCCAGTGCCAGGAGCGTGACGGAAATGGCTGATGCCAGTAGGCGTGCGGCGGTGAGGCGGATTTGGGTCATGGTATATACTTCTCGTTGACGGTTGCCCGAAAATGAATTTAGTTACGGCCGCTGCGCTTAACGCCGATGAAGCTGGCGTGAGCCTGCTCTGGAACTGCGTCTTTGCGGGGACAAACCATGCGGGATTCAGCGGTGGATTCTACCAAGAAGCCCGCACTCCCTACAACCTGACCGCGTTTGATCGATGGCCCGATAATGTCGGCCTTTCGTGTCCATTTTTCTGCTTACCTCGGCATTTAGACGATTTCCCCCATGTTGAAGCTCTACAACACCCTGGCCCGCGAGAAGCAGGTCTTTGTTCCTATCGAGCCCGGGCGTGTCAGCATGTACGTCTGTGGCATGACCGTTTATGACTTTTGCCATCTCGGGCACGCTCGCGTCATGGTGGTGTTCGACCTGGTGGCGCGCTGGCTCAGGGCCAGCGGTTATGCTTTGACCTATGTGCGCAACATTACCGATATCGACGACAAGATCATTCGTCGCGCGCAGGAGAACGGCGAGACGATCCGGCAGTTGACCGACCGTTTCATCGCCGCCATGAACGAAGATGCGGCGGCGCTGGGTGTGCTGCGTCCCGACGCCGAGCCGCGCGCTACCGACCATGTACCGCAGATGCTGGACATGATCGGCGCGCTGGAAAAGAACGGCTACGCCTACGTCGCCGGCAGTGACGACGTTTGCTACTCGGTGCGCAAGTTCGAGGGCTACGGAAAACTATCCGGCAAGTCGCTGGAAGATCTGCGTGCCGGCGAGCGTGTCGATGTCATGGCCGGCAAGCACGATCCGCTCGACTTCGTGCTGTGGAAGCACGCGCGGGACGACGAGCCTGCCGAAGTGAAATGGGATTCGCCCTGGGGGCCGGGGCGTCCGGGCTGGCATATCGAATGCTCGGCGATGGGGGCGGACCTGCTGGGCAAGCATTTCGACATCCACGGCGGCGGCCAGGATTTGCAGTTTCCCCACCACGAAAACGAGATCGCGCAATCGGAAGGCGCCCACCAGTGCCAGTTCGTCAATTACTGGATGCACAACGGCTTCGTCCGCGTCGATGACGAGAAGATGTCAAAGTCGCTGGGCAATTTCTTCACCATCCGCGAGGTGCTGAAAAAGTATGACGCTGAAGTGGTGCGCTTCTTCATTCTGCGTGCGCACTACCGCAGTCCGCTCAACTATTCCGATGTCCACCTCGACGATGCGCGCCAGGCACTGACTCGGCTTTACACGGCACTCAAGGGCGTCGTCGGCGAAGCGGAAGTGGATTGGAGCGAGCCGCATGCGGTGCGCTTCAAGGCCGCGCTGGATGACGACTTCGGTACGCCGGAAGCGATGGCGGTGTTGTTCGATCTGGCAACCGTGGTGAACCGCGGTGAGACGGGGCTAGCCGGGCAGCTCAAGGCACTGGGCAACGTCCTGGGCCTGCTGCAGCGCGACCCGCAAGGCTTCCTGCAGGCCGCACCTGCAGGCGGCCTGAGCAATGAAGAGATCGAAGCAAAAGTCGGCGCTCGCAGCACGGCGAAGAAAGCCAGGAATTTTGCCGAGTCCGATCGCATTCGCGATGAACTCAAGGCCGCCGGCATCGTTCTGGAAGACGGACCGCAGGGGACGACCTGGCGCAGGGCGTGAATGCATTGAAGAAAGGCGCGTGATGGAAGCCTTTGTCTGGAACCAGGATTTCACCACCGGGCTGGAGCGGGTGGACCAGGAACATCGCCAGCTGGTGGCCCTGATCAATCAGCTTGGCGAAGCCCTGATTGCCGGACACGTGCAGGATCCGGAATCCTTGCAGGCGACCTTCGGCCAACTCGCCGATTACGCAAAGTATCACTTTGCGGAAGAGGAGCGGCTGATGGCGGAAACGGGCGTTTCGCCCTTGCACGGGGATCCGCATCGTCGACACCATGGGGAATTTGTCGAGCAGCTTTCGAGCATGTGGAACTCGCGAGGCTCGATGGCCAATGCGGCGGAGACACTGCATGACTACCTCCGCTCATGGCTGGGCTTTCATATCCTGGGGGAGGATCAGTCGATGGCGCGGCAGATCGCGCTGATCCGCGGCGGCAAATCCCCGGATCAGGCCTTCCGGGAAGCGCATTCATCCCGGAGCGACAACGCCACCGCCGCTTTGCTGGCGGCGCTGCACAACCTTTACCATGTTCTTTCCGAGCAGAACCGCGACCTGGCGGCGGCCAATCTTCATCTCGAGGAAAGAGTCGCCGAGCGCACCGGACAACTGGCAGTGGCCAATCAGGCCTTGATGGAGCTCAATCATCGGCTGGAGGCGCTTTCCAACACCGACGGCCTGCTGGAGATCGCCAATCGAAGGCATTTCGACGACAGGCTGAATGAGGAATGGCGCCGGGCTCACCGGCAGCAGCAACCCTTGTCACTGTTGATGATCGACGTCGACTACTTCAAGCGCTACAACGACAGCTATGGCCATCAGGCGGGGGACAGCTGTCTTCAGTCCGTGACCAAAGCCGCGCGATCCGCGCTCAAGCGGCCCGGCGATCTGCTGGCTCGCTATGGCGGCGAGGAACTCGTCGTGATTCTGCCGAACACCGAACTGAACGGTGCGATTCTGGTGGCGCATGCTATCCAGCGCGGACTTGCCAGCTTGCATATCCCCCATACGGATTCGCCGGTCGCCGATCTGGTCACGGTCAGCATTGGTGTCGCTGCAATGGTCCCCGACAAGCAGACCAATTCCGCCCAATTGGTCGCTGCCGCCGATCGCGGTTTGTATGCAGCGAAGGAAGACGGCCGCAACCGCATTTGTCCCGGCTAGGGATTCGAGTGCCCTCCGTGGGACCCCGCGGCACTGCTGGTCTCACACGTCGCCGTGTCACCGGCGCCGACTCTTGCGCGGCGCCGGGAAAGGCTCAGCTGCTGAAGAAATCCTTGACCCGGTCCAGCCAGCCTTGTGCGCGCGGGCTGTGCCGCTGGGCGTTGCCCTGGCTGATTTCCTCGAATTCCTGCAGCAGTTCCTTCTGCCGGTCGGTGAGACTCACCGGGGTTTCCAGCACGACGTGGCAGAGCAGGTCGCCCCGGCTGGAGGAGCGCACGCCCTTGATGCCCTTGCCGCGCAGGCGGAATACCTTGCCGGTCTGAGTTTCGGCGGGGATCTTGAGCTTGGCGACGCCGTCCAGCGTGGGAATCTCGATTTCGCCGCCGAGCGCCGCTGTGGCGTAGCTGACGGGCATCTCGCAATGCAGATCGTCGTGGTCGCGCTGGAACACCGCGTGGGCCTTGAGATGAATCTGGACGTAGAGGTCGCCGGGCGGGCCGCCGTTGACGCCATGTTCGCCTTCGCCGGTGAGACGAATCCGATCGCCTTCGTCTATCCCCGGTGGAATCTTGACCGACAGGGTCTTGTGCTGCTTGACGCGGCCCGAGCCGTGGCAGGTGCCGCAGGGATCGGGAATGTAGCGGCCGGTGCCGTGGCACTTCGGGCAGGTTTGCTGGATCGAGAAGAAGCCCTGCTGCATGCGCACCTGGCCGTGGCCGCCGCAGGTCGGGCAGGTCTTCGGCTCGGTGCCTTTCTTGGCGCCGCTGCCGTCGCAGGTTTCGCATTCGGCCATGGTCGGAATGCGAATGCGGGTTTCGGTGCCGCGCGCGGCTTCTTCGAGGGAGACTTCAAGGTTGTAGCGCAGGTCGGCGCCGCGATAGACGTTGGAACGGCCGCCGCGCTGGCCGCCGCCGAAGATGTCGCCGAAGATGTCCGAGAAGGCATCGGCGAAGCCGCCCGCGCCGCCGCCCATGCCGGCCTGCGGATCGACGCCGGCGTGGCCGTACTGATCATAGGCGGCGCGCTTCTGCGCGTCGGACAGAATCTCGTAGGCCTCCTTGGCTTCCTTGAACTGGTCCTCGGACTTCGGGTTGTCCGGATTGCGGTCCGGATGATGCTTCATGGCCAGCTTGCGGTAGGCCTTCTTGATGTCCTCGTCGGATGCGTCGCGGTTGATGCCGAGGATTTCGTAGTAGTCGCGTTTAGCCATGTCGTTTCGCTATCTGTTCATGTAGCACAAAGGCCGAGTCAAGCGATGCGCTGCATCTACCTGGACTCGGCCACTTGAAGCGGCGCGCTTGCTGCAAAGGCGTTTTGCTTTAAGCCTTCTTGTCTTTCACTTCGGTGAACTCTGCATCGACCACGTCACCGTCGTCCTTTTTCGCCTCGCCACCGGCGCCGCCGCCTGCCGCACCGCCTTCACCTGCGGCACCGGCCGCGCCCTGCGCATCACCGTAGATCTTCTCACCGAGCTTCTGCGAAGCCTTGGCCAGTGCTTCGGTCTTGGCTTCGATGGCGGCCTTGTCGCCTTCCTTCATCACGTCTTCGGCTTCCTTGATCGCGGCTTCGATGCCGGCCTTTTCGTCGGCGCCGAGCTTGTCGCCATGTTCGGAGAGCGCCTTCTTGATCGAATGCACCATGGCGTCGCACTGGTTGCGCGCGTCGACCAGCTCGCGGGCCTTGTGGTCTTCCTCGGCGTGGGCTTCGGCGTCCTTCACCATGTTCTGGATTTCGGTTTCGGACAGTCCGGAGTTGGCCTTGATGGTGATCTTGTTTTCCTTGCCGGTACCCTTGTCCTTGGCCGAGACGTGCAGGATGCCATTGGCGTCGATGTCGAAGGTGACCTCGATCTGCGGCATGCCGCGCGGCGACGGCGGAATGTCGCTCAGGTTGAACTGGCCCAGGCTCTTGTTGCCGCTGGCCATTTCGCGCTCGCCCTGCATGACGTGGATGGTCACGGCGCTCTGGTTGTCGTCGGCGGTGGAGAAGGTCTGCGCCGCCTTGGTCGGGATCGTGGTGTTCTTCTTGATCAGCTTGGTCATGACGCCGCCCAGGGTTTCGATGCCCAGGGAAAGCGGAGTGACGTCGAGCAGCAGCACGTCCTTGACTTCGCCCTGCAGCACGCCGCCCTGGATCGAGGCGCCGACCGCGACGGCTTCGTCCGGGTTGACGTCGCGGCGCGGTTCCTTGGCGAAGAATTCCTTGACCTTCTCCTGCACCTTGGGCATCCGTGTCATGCCGCCGACCAGGATCACATCGGTGAGGTCCGAGACCTTGACGCCGGCATCCTTGATCGCGATGCGGCAAGGCTCGATGGTGCGCTCGATCAGGTCTTCCACCAGCGATTCGTACTTGGCGCGGGTGAGCTTCATTGCCAGATGCTTCGGACCGCTGGCATCGGCAGTGATGTAGGGCAGGTTGAATTCGGTCTGCTGGGCGGAGGACAGCTCGATCTTGGCCTTCTCCGCGGCTTCCTTGAGACGCTGCAGAGCCAGCACGTCGTTCTTCAGATCGACGCCCTGTTCCTTCTTGAACTCGGTCACCACGTAGTCGATCAGGCGCTGGTCGAAGTCCTCGCCGCCGAGGAAGGTGTCGCCGTTGGTCGACAGCACTTCGAACTGGTGCTCGCCCTCGACCTCGGCGATCTCGATGATCGAGATGTCGAAGGTGCCGCCGCCGAGGTCATACACGGCAATCTTGCGGTCGCCTTCCTGCTTGTCCATGCCGAAGGCCAGCGCAGCCGCGGTCGGCTCGTTGATGATGCGCTTGACGTCGAGGCCGGCGATGCGGCCGGCGTCCTTGGTGGCCTGGCGCTGGCTGTCGTTGAAATAGGCGGGCACGGTAATCACGGCCTCGGTGACTTCCTCGCCGAGGTAGTCTTCGGCGGTCTTCTTCATCTTGCGCAGCACTTCGGCCGACACCTGCGGCGGCGCCATCTTGTTGCCGCGCACCTCGACCCAGGCGTCGCCGTTATCGGCCTTGACGATCTTGAAGGGCATCATGTTGATGTCCTTCTGCACTTCCTTTTCCTCGAAGCGGCGGCCGATCAGGCGCTTGACGGCAAACAGGGTGTTCTTGGCATTGGTGACGGCCTGGCGCTTGGCCGCGGCGCCGCAAAGAATCTCGCCGTCGTCGGCGTAGGCGACGATGGACGGCGTGGTGCGTGCGCCTTCCGCGTTTTCGATGACCTTGGGCTTGCCGCCTTCCATGATGGAGACGCAGCTATTGGTGGTGCCGAGGTCGATGCCGATGATCTTGCCCATGATTTTTCCTTTAAAAATGTTGCTCGCCGGGAATGTCCTGCAGCGAATCTCTATGCCTGATATGGGGGTATTGCGGGTTGCTTCAAGCCTTGGCCTTCGAAACCACCACCAATGCGGGGCGAATCACGCGTCCATGCAGGGCGTAACCCTTCTGCAAGACGGTGAGCACGGTGTTGGCTTCGGTTGCGGCGTCCGGCGCGTCGATCTGGCTGATGGCCTGATGCTGGTGCGGATCGAACTTTTGGCCGAGGGGATTGATTTCGGCCAAGCCGGATTTCTCGAAAGCCGCAACCAGCTGCCTGAGCGTCAGTTCGACGCCGCCCTTGAGAGCTTCGGCGCTCTGGTTCTCGTTGCCAAGCGCGGCTTCGAGGCTGTCCTTGACCGCCAGAAGTTCGCCGGAGAACTTCTCGACGGCGAATTTTCCGGCCTTGCCGATGTCTTCCTGTGCGCGACGCCGCACGTTCTCGGTTTCGGCCTTGGCCCGCAGCCATGCGTCATGATGCTCGGCAGCCTTGAGTTCGGCGGCCTTGAGCATTTCCTCGGAGCTGGGCATGACTGTGGCGTCAGAAGTCGGCGCTGGTGATACGGCGGCATCGACCGTCTGGCCGGAGTCCGGCAAAGCCTGGTTGTCCGGGGTGGGGCTGGAGGTGCTTGAATTGTCCTGCATGGGTCGGGCTCCTGAAGAAACCCGACGCATGTGAGGGTGAATCCGCGAGTTTCAAGCCCCCTTCGCCAAATTGTTTGAACTCCGGGGAAATCTAGGAGTGATTGCGGACCCAACGTACCAAGCTGGCGGCATCCATTGCACCGGCCTGGCGCGCGATTTCACGGCCATTGCGAAACAGGGCCAGGGTCGGAATCGAGCGAATGCCGAAGCGTGCCGCGAGCTGCTGTTCTTCCTCGGTGTTCACTTTCGCCAAGCGGAACTCCGGCTCGAGTTGTCTCGCTGCCTGCGCGAAGGCCGGGGCCATGGTCCGACAGGGACCGCACCATGGCGCCCAGAAATCCACCAGCAGCGGTATGTCCGAACGTCCGGCGTGGGTATCGAACGTGGCCGCACCAAGCTCCACCGGCTCGCCGTTGAACAGACGGGCCTTGCACTTGCCGCAGGTGCCGCCATCGGCGAGGCGTTCGGCGGGAACGCGGTTGGCGGCATGGCAGTGGGGGCAAACGACAATCAGGGGCTCGGACATGATGTACTCCATATATCAGGTCTTGCTGATATAGAGGTGCCGCCCGGAAATTCAAGTCGCGGCTTTGTCCTCTTCCTGCCGGAAATCGGCGTCAGATGGAAAACTGGCCGGCGCGCAGCAGCCGGGTGCAGGCCGCCACGACCTCCAGATCGAACAGCAGGCCGCTGCCCCGGTCGATCTCCGCGATCGCCGCATCGAGGCCCAGCGCAGCGCGGTAGGGGCGGTGGTTCATCATGGCCTCGACGACGTCCGCCACGGCGAGGATTCTCGCCTCGAGAGAGATCGTGTCGCCCTTGAGGCCATTTGGATAGCCGCTGCCGTCCAGCCGTTCGTGATGCTGGAGGATCATCGTCGCGACCGGCCAGGGAAAATCGATGTCCTTGACGATGTCGTAACCGACCTGCGGGTGAGTCCTGATCATCGAGAACTCGATTTCACTGAGGCGGCCTGGCCGATTCAGGATTTCCGCCGGAACATAAATCTTTCCGATGTCGTGGATTTCCGCGCCACGCTGGACGCCGACCACCCGCGCTTCTTCGAGGCCCATGTCGCGGGCAATGGCCGCGGCCAGCCGACTGACCCGCTGCTGGTGCCCCGCCGTGTAGGGGTCGCGTGTCTCGATCGTGGTCGCGATCGCCTTGATCGTATCTTCCAGAGCGCCTTCCAGCTTGCGGGCGCTCTTCTCTTGCTCGGCACGGGTGCGCACCGTGACGATGCCGAATGCGAGGTCGGCGGCGAGCTCGGCGAGCAGACCAATTTCCTCCTCGCCAAATTCCCCGATTTCCGCCGCATAGATGTTGAGGGTGCCGATCACTGCTTGATCCGTCCTGAGCGGCAGGGCAACGCTCGAGCGGTAGCCGAATTCCAGCGCCCGCGGACGCCATGGAATGAAACCCGGTTCCGTTGCGATATCCCTCGCCACCTGGACCTGGCCGCTGCGCACGGCGCGACCGGTCGGCCCCTGGCCTTCTTCGGAGTCGGCCCAGGTCAGGTCGAGGGTCGCCACGTATTCGGCGGCGCGCTCGCCAAACTGGGCGATTGGCCGGATGGTCTTGCCCGGATCATTGACGACGTAGCCGACCCAGGCCATCGGAAAGCCACCCGCTTCCACCACCACGCGGCACATGTCCTCCAGCAACGCCGTTTCCTCCGTGGCATGAACCAGGGTTTCGTTGCAGCGGCTGAGAGTTCGCAGGAAGCGGTTGCTGCGCTGCAGGGCGCGCTCGGCGATCTTGCGTTCGGTGATGTCGCGGGCGATCGTGGAAATGCCGGTGACGGTCCCCGACGCGTCGAGGATCGGCGAGAGCGACAAGGACACATCGATCAGCCGGCCATCCTTGCATTGCCGGGATGTCTCGAAATGGGCCACACTCCTGCCCTTGCCGAGGATTTCTATGAGATCGTCGATCTCATGCTTGCGCCCGTCCGGCACGAGCATCTTCGCCGTTTGGCCGACGGTCTCGTCCGCACTGTAGCCGTACATCTTCGCGGCGCCGTTGTTCCAGCTCGTAATGCGTCCGTCCACCGTCGCTCCGACGATGGCGTCTTCCGAACATTCGACAATTGCGGCCAGTTCGCGGCGCAGCGTCTCGGCCCGATGCCGCTCGGAAATGTCGCGCACGATTCCCGTGGCATGCCAGCGGCCGTCGATCGTTATCGAGGAAATCGATATCTCGATCGGGAACTCCTCGCCGGTCTTGCGCAGGGCCGCCAATTCCATGGTGTGACCGATCAACGGTCCCTGACCGGTCTCGCGGAAGCGGCCCCAGCCCTGGCGGTAGGCGTCGTGAAAGCGCGCCGGCGCAATCAGCTCGTGCATCGGCTGGCCGAGGGATTCGGCGGACGTATAACCAAACATCCTTCTCGCCGCGCCATTCCAGTAGGTTATCGCTCCCTCCTGGTTGAGGATGATCAGGGCATCCTGGGCGGACTCGGCCAATTTGCGAAAACGCTCCTCGCTCTCGGCAAGATCTGCCTCGGCGCGGCGGCGCAGGCGGCGTTCCCTGGCTTCCTGCAAGGCGCGGGCGACGGCCGGAGCCAGTTTGCCGAGGCGGTCCTTGAGGACATAATCCGCTGCTCCCTGGTGCAGGGTTTCGATGGCGAACTCCTCGCCCATGGCCCCGGAGACGAAAATGAAGGGCACGTCGGGAGCCTGCTCCACCGCTATGACCAGCGCCGCCAGTCCGTCGAATGCCGGAAGCCGGTAATCGGCAAGGATGAGGTCGGGCCGGAATTCCTGCAACGCCGCGATGAAGGCCTGCCT
>Ga0265297_10007900_pt1 | contig 14479 bp, 16 predicted proteins | sample Munlanlwell13791_FD_192502 | JGI IMG/M metagenome (GOLD analysis project Ga0265297, IMG submission 192502) | Leachate microbial communities from a municipal landfill in Southern Ontario, Canada - Leachate well 137-91 | ecosystem: Engineered > Solid waste > Landfill > Unclassified | place... | reverse complement strand
CTTGGGTGCGACCTATGCCGACAACGGGGACTATAACGTGACCGCAGCTCAGAAAGAGCAGCGCATCGTTACGGCCGGCTTGAAGTATGAGTTCGGCAAGTACGCTGTCGGCTTCGACTACTTGAATGGCGAAGGCCAATCAGGTGCGACGTTTGCCGCTGACCGCGTTAAGAGCCTCGATGTTTATAACTTCGGCGGTTCCTACACGTGGGCTCCTGGTCTGACGACGACCGTCAATGGCGTCTTCTTCGACCAAGATGTCGACACGGCGAGCTCAGACAACAAGGGCTATGTGTTCTTGCTGTCCCAGAAGCTGGCGTTCTAATCGTTTAACGATTAGCGTCTAAGTAAAAGAGAGGCGGTGGATCAAACCACCGCCTCTTCTTTTTTGTGTGTGACGCATTGTGTGAAGTGTTTATTGTTACGGGGATATAGTTCCTTCCCCAATGCGGGGCCTTTGGGGAAGAAATATAATCCCCCTCCCCTTGCGGGAGGGGTTAGGGGAGGGGTCAATGGTTGACGAAAAAACGAAAGCCTATCGTTTTGCCCGCCATAAAAACAAACCCGCCGATTATCGGCGAGCAAAAGATCTCCGCCAGAATTCTACAGATGGCGAAGAGGTGCTTTGGGGCATCCTGCGTTCAATGGCAAAAGAAACGGGGTTTAAATTTCGCCGTCAATATCCTATTCATCCCTATATCGCCGATTTTGTATGTTTAAAGCTTCGTTTGATAATAGAGATTGACGGCATTTCGCATGACACGCGCCTCGAAAAAGATAAAAGGCGGGATGCACAGTTAAACAAGATGGGCTATGAAGTATTAAGATTTATCAATCGAGAGGTTATTGAAAACCAAGAGGGCGTTGCGTCCGCCATTCTCAACCGAAGCAATGAGATTCTAAACGGCAACCATCAACCCCTCCCCTAACCCCTCCCGCAAGGGGAGGGGAATAATAAGGATGATACATATGTTCCGTTGGGCAGCCATTTTAGGATTACTAGGCCTAGCCGCCGCCACCGCTATTATAGTCGGTAGTGGCATCGGCGACGTCGCGCTTGCCTTAAAAGAGGCCGGATGGGGTATTGTCTGGGTAGCGGCGTTTCACCTCATTACACTGGTTACGGCGGCATATGGCTGGCGGCTTCTTGTCCCCGGCAAAAACCGCCCTACCTTGACGACATTTATCTACTTCATCTGGATACGTGCCGCCGTTAATAACCTGATGCCTGTGGCGAGGATCGGCGGCGAGATTGCCTCGATACGCGTCATGATAGCGCACGGCATGCGTAAAAATATTGCTATTGCCACAACTGTGGCCGAGTTGACGTTATCGGTTGTCGCCGTGTTTGTTTTTGTCACCGTCGGCGTTCTTCTGTTCGCGCTGCGCGTCAGCGATAAAAACACCCTGTTGCAACTGACGTGGGGGCTTGTTTTGTCCCTTCCACTCATCGTCGCATTTGTCCTTGTGCAGAATATGGGTTTTTTCGGAATTTTGTCGCGGCTTTTCCGCACGGCCTTTCGCAACAAATGGGCTGGAATGGCCGGAGACGCCGCAAGGCTCGATCGCGCCGTCATGGTTATTTACCGCCGCAAAAAACGTGCCCTTGCCTGCGCTTTTTGGCAATTTGTTTCGTGGGTCTTGGGGACGGGGGAAGTCTGGCTTGCCCTGTACTTTCTGGGGCATCCTTTATCCCTTACCGAATCCTTTATGATCGAAGCGCTTATCCAAGGCTCCGTTAGCGCCGCCTTTGCCGTTCCGGCCGCTTTAGGCGTGCAGGAAGCGGGGTTTTTGGTCTTCGGCGGCATGTTGGGCTTGTCCCCCGATGTGGCTGCCGCCTTGGCCGTTATCAGAAGATGCCGCGATTTATTGTGCTATGCTCCCGGCCTTATCGCCTGGCAGGCGCATGAAGGAAAAAGGTTGCTGAAATTATGACTTCCGCAGAAACAGAAAAGGCCCGGAAACTATTTGCGCAATCATGCAATTGCGTCCTTGCCGCAGCCGAGCCCTTGCAGTTCCCCGACGGCGCGTTGCCGGAAGTCGCCTTTATCGGAAGATCGAATGCCGGAAAATCGTCGCTCATCAACGCGCTCACGGGGCGGAAAGACTTGGCGCGCGCCTCAAAAACTCCAGGACGCACGCAACAAATCGTTTTCTTTAATCTCGCGGACAGGCTGATGATCGCCGACCTTCCGGGATACGGCCACGCCAAAGCGCCTTGCGTTTCAACCAACAGATGGAACAAGCTTGTTCAAACGTATTTGCGCAAGCGCGAAGCTCTTTGTTGCGTCTTTTTGCTTCTGGACGGCAGTCATGAAGCTAAAGATAACGATATTGAAATGATGGAGTTTCTCGACCGCGCTGCCGTCGTTTACAAAATCGTGCTTACAAAGATGGATCGGGTTCGCAGCAGCGAGGAACGGGGGAAGCGCCTTCAGGAAATGCATAAGATTGTGGCTGCGCATCCGGCCGCCTTGAGCGATATTATAGTCACAAGCTCTGAGAACAAAACCGGCATTGCTGAACTACGCACATTTCTGGCGACTTACGTAAAGTCCTGAAAATCTTCTCCGAAAATTCAATTATGCAAGTTTGAGGCGAAAATTGCTTAATTGTATTAATTGCCTCCAACCCGCCGAAGGCTCGTGCTAAGCCCTGCGCCCGGACGAATGGACGCAATGCTTAAGTTTTCATCTTCGCGCAGTTTTGAGATAATGTCCTGCTCGCAGGTAATCAGAACCTGCCCTAAAGCCGTAACGGCGATAGAGGCGACTCTATCTTCCAACTCTTCTTTTTGAAGCCATTCGGAAATCTGGCCGACAAACCGCTCCGCCTGCGCGCGACGCATTTGCGTTTCCTGCTTGCGCGACACGTCTTCTTTTTCGTCTATCAGTAATTCGATAAAATATCGGTGTGTGTTTTCGCTCATGCGAATCTTTCGCCTCAATTGGCCCCGATCTTATCGCTTGTTACGCTTAAGAAAGGTTTAATGTTGCGATATTTATTCGTTGCTGTAACACTCCCCGTTTATGAAGACGGGAACGCAATATATTCCAACCCCTCAAAGTCTTTCCCATGCTGCTCTGCAGTATCTGGGGCGCTATGCCGCATCCGAAGCCTCATTGCGCCGCGTGCTCATCAATCGCCTGCGCCGCGCGGCAATGCAAAATCAGGATTTTAGGGAAGATGAAAAACGTCAAGAAACACTGCGCCAAGCCATAGAACAAATCATTGAAAAACATAGAAAATCAGGCGCCCTCAACGATGCGGCCTTTGCGGAAACAAAGGTCAATAGCCTGCGCCGTACGGGGCGTTCACAACGCGCAATCCTGCAAAAATTAAAAGCCAAGGGGATTTCTACGACACTTATCAAAGAGGCGCTCGACCAAAACGCAGATGAAAAGAGTCCTGAGGAAGCTGAAATGACAGCCGCTCTTGCTCTGTTGCGACGACGCAAAATGGGGCCGTTTCGTAGAACGCCGGAAAACGAAAATATCCGGCGCAGGGAACTTGCCGCCCTTGCAAGAGCCGGCTTTTCCCTCAACATCGCCCGCCGCGCTTTAAGGCAAGGGGGGGAAGAATGAAGAGGCCTCTTTTTACATCGGCCTATGATCTGTTGCCCTACGGCGTATTTACGTTCTTCGTTCTTTGCTTCGCGCTGCATCCCTTAAGCCCATTTTACACCCACCATCTTTACGATCCCGACGATTACATGCGCCTTCATCAAGTTGTATCATGGCTTCAGGGACAAGGCTGGCACGATTTGTCCGTCCCGCGCATGAGCCCGGGCGCAGACACGGTGATTCATTGGTCGCGATTGATTGATATGCCTCTGGCTCTTTTTGCGTTGCCCTTCATTTCCTTTTTTGGCGTTTCCCATGCCGTTTTTATCTCATCGCTTCTTGTGCCTCTTATGGGGCTTGTGCTTTTGTTCGCATTATTATGCGCACACGCAAAAATGTTTATTGGAAATGACCGCGCGCGGCTTGTTTGCGTTATGGTTTTGTTTGCGCCGCTTTTGCTTACTTGTTTTTCGCCCGGCCGCGCCGATCATCACGCAACCCAACTTCTTATTGCCGAATTTGGCCTCTTCAGTCTAACGCGCATTATTTTCGATGAGAAAAAAGAGCTGTTTGCCGCTTTGGCGGGGCTCGCCTTCGCTTGCGGGTTTTGGATTGGCGCCGAAATACTGCCGTGGGCAGCTCTTTATATTCTTTGCCTTGCTCTGATCTCTATAAAGCGACCGTCAGCCGCAAAAAGTGCCGCGATTTTTGGCGTTTGCCTCTTTGTTTTTACGGCTGCGTTTGTTTTTATCGCCTTACCCTCAACAGAATATTCAAGCCGCGCCTTGTCGTGGTTTTCCCCTGCCTATGCGATTTTTGCTTTTCTTTCTGGCGCGATTTTCGTTGTTGGCTGGAGCATAGGATGTGTCGTCAACAACGGGGCAGCAAGGTTTTCTCTTTATGCTTTGCTTGGCATTACGGCTCTTGGCGTTCTCCCAACTTTTGTTCCCGACGTACTTCACGGCCCCTTTGCCAATTACAATCCCTTTGACGCGACAACAACGCTTGAAAACATCGTTGAGGCACAACCGTTAGCACACAATCTGCATTTCAGCCGCTTTTCCCAAGCAACGGCACTTCCTCTTTTTTTGATTTTTTTCCGTTTGCTGTTCTTGCCCCTTATGGCTCTTTTTGTCTGCCTATACATGGCTAAACATAAACACGCCGAACACCGCATAGCATGGCTTGTTCAAGGCGCGTTCCTTCTTGTCGCGCTTGCCATGTCCCTTTTCTGGCAGTTGCGCGTTGCGCGGTTTTTGGAACTTTTTGCGCTCGTTCCTTTGACCTATCTGCTTATCGCTTGGTGGGATAAACTGAAGTGGGGACTATGGGACAGACCTCTGTTCTGGGCAGAAATCGGCGTTTTCCTTTTGCTTGGCCCTTTGCCTGTCGTGCTGCTTCCTACTATCGTTCGGCATGCCCCTCTTTATCCCGACCTCGTTTTGTTTCCTGCAGATCGGAAACCGCCAGTCTGCTCACTAAATACTATCATCCCCTTCCTCAACGATGCCGATCGCCTCGGCTCAACCCCGCTTACGATCATGAATGAGGGGGATACAGGCCCCCAACTTCTATTTTCGACACACCATCGCGTTGTTGCTGGGAACTTTAATGTTGAAGGAAACAAGTCTGCGTTCGATTTTTTTAGCTCTAAAAACGACGCTATCGCCAAAACGGAAGCAAAAAGATGGAAGGCCGATCTTGTTCTTGTTTGCCACAAAGCAACGCCAACGCTTTATTTGGGCAAAAACTACTATTCTTTCGATAAAATGGAGTTCTTGCCCGGAAAAGATGGCCTTCTACGCTTCACCAACACTGACCCCTCCCAACCCCTTATTCAAAGGCTGATAAGAGGCCAAAACCCGCCTTGGCTTAAGCCGATTGAGATTTTCGGGCCATCGGACTATCTTCTTTTCCGCATTGTATATTAACCAGACTCCTAAAAGGCAAAAATGAAACGGAAATATTTCGGCACAGACGGTATCCGCGGCAGCGCCAACACCGAACCCATGACCGCCGAAACGGTTTTGCGCGTAGCCATGGCCGCCGCAAGCTTATTCAAGCGCGGCAATTACAGGCATCGGGTCGTCATCGGCAAGGATACGCGCTTGTCGGGCTATATGCTGGAACCCGCATTGACGGCAGGATTTATTGCCAAAGGCATGGACGTAACCCTTTTGGGACCTTTGCCGACTCCGGCTATCTCAATGCTCACAAAAAGCCTGCGCGCCGATTTAGGAGTCATGATCTCGGCTTCGCACAATCCATATCAGGACAACGGCATAAAATTATTTGGCCCCGACGGCGGAAAGCTATCGGATAGCCTAGAGGCAAAAATAGAGGCGCGGATGGACGGCGATCCGGCTTCAGATCTTGTCGCGCCCGAAGCCTTAGGCCGCGCAAGCCGCCTCGATGACGCCATGGGCCGCTATGTCGAATACGCCAAGGCAACGTTTCCGAACGGTAAATTAAAGGGCCTGAAGGTTGTCGTTGATTGCGCAAATGGAGCCGCTTACAAAGTCGCACCGACTGTCTTGTGGGAGCTTGGAGCCGAGGTCATCCCCATCGCCGTAAGCCCCGACGGATGCAACATTAATGACCATTGTGGCGCCGCTCACCCGCAAGCGATGCAAGAAGCCGTATTGCTGCATCAGGCCGATCTCGGCATCGCTTTGGACGGCGACGCCGATCGCCTTATTATGGCTGACGAAAAAGGCAACCGGATTGACGGCGACCAGCTTATGGGGCTTATCGCCAAGACGTGGGCTAAAAACGGGCGGTTGAAAAAGAAAACCCTTGTCACAACGGTCATGTCGAATCTTGGGTTAGAGCAATTCTTAAAAAAGAACCACATCACAATGCTCCGCACGCCTGTCGGCGACCGTTATGTCGTTGAAGAAATGCTCAAGAAAGGATCCAATGTCGGCGGCGAGCAATCCGGCCACATTATTTTTAGCGACTACAGCGCAACGGGCGACGGACTTATTGCCGCGCTGCAAGTTCTTGCCGTGATATGCGAGAGCGGAAAAAAAGCCAGCGAGGTCTGTTCCGTTTTCAAGCCCGTTCCTCAACTTCTGGAAAATGTCCGCGCTAACGGAGAAGTTTTAAATAACAAAGCCGTACGCACCGCCATCTTAGCGGCGGAAAAGAAGCTTGGAAAAACGGGACGTCTCGTTATCCGTAAATCCGGTACGGAACCTCTTGTCCGCGTTATGGCCGAAGGAAACAACAAAAAGCTTGTGCAGAAAATTGTAAAAGACCTCTGCGAAACGATCAAAGCGCACGCGTAAATAGTTATGGGAACTTCTTCTCTGGTTATCGCTATTGACGGCCCGTCGGCCAGCGGCAAAGGCACGATTGCGAAGAAACTCGCCGCGCATTTCGGTTTTGCGCATCTCGACACAGGGCTTCTGTACCGAGCCGTAGCGCTTGCCGTTATGCAAAACGGCGGGGATCCCAGTGATGCTAAGGAGGCGGAAAAAGCAGCCCTAACGCTTGATGCTTCAAAAATCATGGATTCAAAAGATGAATCCGAGTTGCGATCAGACAAAGTATCCCTAGCGGCTTCCAAGGTTGCCGCTATTCCGGCTGTCCGGGCTGCCCTATTAAAATTTCAGAAAGATTTCTGCGCCACGCCGCCTCAGGGTAAAAAAGGCGCTGTTCTGGATGGCCGCGATATCGGCACGGTTATAGCACCCGACGCTCCCGTTAAGATATTCGTGACAGCCAGCGCCGAAGCGCGCGCCATGCGCCGTTTTAAAGAGCTTCAGGGACGCGGCCATAAGACGTCCTACGATGCCGTTCTTGCGGATATGCAGGAACGCGACATGCGCGATATAGAAAGATCGATAGCTCCCACAAAACCGGCGCCCGGCGCCGCGGTGCTTGACTCAACCAAGCTCAATGCAGAGCAAGCCTTCACCGAAGCCCTAAAAATCTCGATGAGAAAATTAGGACATCCAGCGAAGTGACTTCTTACTTGTTGATTTCCGTCTGAACTTGATAGGCCCTGGCAGCTAATAAGTATGATTCCATTTTTGGATCATATTTTTTAAAAGTTCTTTCAATAAAACCGCTGGCATTCATTTCCCGAATGGACGTGTCGAGGGCATACTTCAAATCGTGTTCCCCATGCGGAACAACCATGGCCGGCTGAGTCCACGTTTTAATCGGAAGACTGCGGATCATCTTTATTTTTCCAGGGTTGTGTTCGATATATCCGCGCGCCGTGCCAATAGACAAGAAGGCGACATCCGCTTTTCCCGTCGCGACAGCCTCCAAGAGCATTGAAACGTCGCTCATTCCCGGCAGAGAGAAGGAAGAAGCGGCAGGAAATTTATCCTTGGCAATAGTTGCCGAGCCTTCGCCATCAATTGTGGCGATCTTCACAGAAGATTTGTTGATACTCTCTAAGGATTGATCAAACCGAGCGTCTCCGGAGCGAACAAATGCATAAATGGGGATATAATCGATAGGAAGAGAAAACAGCCCAAGGCGCGCATACGATCCGGATTCAACAAGGCCGGAGCAAAAAGCATCGAATTTATTCAGCCTAAAATCCTCTGGAAGATTTTGGAACCCAAAGCCGAGTTCCGTTGTCCATTCGATCTTAATATTCAGCCGATGTCCGATTTCTTCAACGATGTCGTAGATATAGCCGGACAATTTTCCGGTGTTCAGATCTTTTATGATTTCCGGCTGATATGTTGCATAAGCGCAGCGCAGAGTTCCCGTGCGAAGCACTCTTTCGAAAACCGTTTCGCGTTTTGCCTCGGGACCGACCAGATTTCCCTCTGCCGCTCGTGCGGCCAAAAATCCGGATAAAGCCGCAACGGCAATAATGAACGCAAATGATATTGTCTTGTTCATCTTTATTCTCCCCTTAATAAACTCAACGCGTTTATAGGGCGAATAATATCCTGTTGATATTGAAACTAATTGCGGTTTTTGCTGTAAACACTTTTTAAATATTATTTTGATATACATTTAACATATGAAACATTTTTTGATTACACCCTCGCTTTGCCGTGCGGCACGCGGAATGCTTAAATGGCAGCAATCTGACCTTGCCAAAAAAGCCCATTTATCCCTAACCGCGGTCAATTATTTTGAGCGGGAAATAGGCATAACCCGCGAAAGCACGCAGCAGGCACTTCAAACCGCTTTCGAAGAACATGGCGTCGAGTTTCTTCAGGGAGGAGGCATCCGTCAAATTGAAGAGATCGCTGAGATTATTCGTTTTTCCGGCAAAAACAGCATCAATGATCTCGATCGTTATATCATGCAAACCCCTCTTAACCCGGGCGATGAAATCCTTCTTTCGTCCTGCGACGAAGAACAATGGAAAAATCCGCAGTATCTTCAGTCGGCAAAAACCTTTCATGCCTGGGTCGAACAGAGAAAGCTGAAAATCAAAAGGCTCGTTTCGGACAACAGAAAAACATTCCCCCAGTCGTTTCATGCATTCCGGATTTTACCGTCAGAAATGATCGGCAAAATCGCCTATACCATCTGGGGATCTAAGATCGCTTTCATACTATGGAAGAAAAAGCAGGTTATTATCATCCACAACAATGCTGTCGCCGAGACTTTTCGCAATCAATTTAATTATCATTGGAAAATCGGTCGCCCCATCGGTTGAGTTTCTAAAATTTGGATCCAAAACAACTACAGCGGCAAAATCGTTACAATTTTTCCTGCGTCATATATGACGATCTTACACGCCCGTTTTCGCCCGGGGACGTTTCGTATTTTTGCACAATACGCTCGATTGTTCCGTTATTATGCAGTTCCGTAAGCGCGACAGCGAGAACCTCTCTCAATTCAAACTCACCGATAGCCACGGCAAACACTTCCGGAAAAACTTTTACGGGCGCGACGCCAGTAACGCGCTTTAATGTCTTTTGCGGATTATTTCTATTAAACCGCGCGACGATATCGCCCAAGAAAAAACCGGCGTCGGCTTTATTTTGGATAACGTCTTGCATTAACAGAGAGTCATCTGAAAGCTGTGGGGCGGCAATTTGCTTTGCCTTCGGAAACCCCTTGTCCGCAACGGCCTTAAGCGCAGAACCATCAATTACGGATACCGTATATTTTTCATTGTTGAGTTCTTCAATATTGTTGTCAAAGCGCGTGTCGCCTTGACGCACGTATGTATATAGCTGCGAATAAATTGTGGGCACCGTAAACAAAACGCGCGGCGCAAGCGCCGAATTAGCCCAAACCGTTGTGCATAAGGCATCTTCCTTACCGCTGTTAAGCTGCTCGGCATAAGCGCCGTAGCCCGTTTCCTCAACCCAAAACACCTTCAGGTTCAGAAGTTTCGCAGCCTCTTCAATAATTTCATAATCCATACCCTTTCTCTGCCCGGTCGCACTGTCGGTTTCAAAATGGTTGGGGCGTGAAATATAAGCGCACCGCAGCTCCCGCGTTTTCATGACGCGATTAAAGGCCGTCTCGCGCACCGTTTCGCCTTGCGGCCCTCTAGCCTCGGCAACGAAAAATCCTGTGCCCAGGGCAATGACAACAGCCATAAACGATAGCGTCTTATTCATTTTTATGCCTCCGGATATATTATGTTTCTATGGCTCGATTTTACCGGCTGTTGTTGAAACTAATGGCTGTTTTGGTTTTTAATAACTTTTAAACCTAATAATTATACCTATTTTAGGTATGAAACATTTTTCCATCACCCCCCCTCTCGCTAAAGCCGCCCGTGCGCTGCTTGAATGGCATCAAACAGATCTGGCCAAAGCCGCGCATTTATCGCTGGCAACCATCAATAATTTTGAACGAAAAGCAGGAGCGACGCGGGACGACACGCTTATCGCGATTCAAGCCGCCTTTGAAGAACACGGGGTCGAATTTCTGCCCGGCGGGGGGCTGCGATGCGTTGATGAAGTTGCCGAAGTTATTCGTTTTACGGGAAAAACGAAGTTTATATCGGACTGGACTTATTACACTATGAGAAAACCGTTGCCGTCCGGATCAGATTTTCTTGTTTCTTCATACGACGAGACGTTGTGGTATCACCCGCACCATCTCCAATCTACGAAGGATTTTCATGCGTGGATTCAGCAGTCGGGACTAAAGCTTAAGGCTCTCATTTCGGACAACAACAAAAGCTCATCACACGCTTGGCACGTTTTTCGCGCTATTCCTTCCGAAATGATCGGTAAAATTACCTACTGCATATATGGTCATGAAATCGCTTTCGTACTTTGGAAAAAACATCAGGTCATTATTTTGCACAACGCCGCCGTAGCCGAGACTTTTCGTAACCAATTCAATTATCTATGGAAAATGGGCAAGCCTTTTGGCTAACTCATCTGTATAGCCCGTTTTATCGCTTGAAACTCATTAAACCATGCCCTATAGAGGCCCCTCCGGCGCTGTGCCGGAAATGAAGAAAAGAACGGATAGCACGGCCCTGCTTTCAGCCTTTATCCCCCCGCTTTTCCTCATATTGAAACGGACCCGCCTCTTGGCGGGTGAATAGAGAAAGCACGCAGGAAGTCGGGACAATGTTCCCGCCTCCTGACACCTCAAGAAAGTGAAATAAATAACATGGCACGTAGTGCATCCAAGAAAAACGCGGAAAGCTTGGCAGCTTCCGCTTCGGCCGCCAAAGCCACAGCAGCTCCCTCCGCCGATAGCTTTGCCGCAATGCTGGATCAAGCCTTCGGAAAAACCGGGAGCCTTGAAGGTAACGTCGTCAAGGGCAAAGTCGTCGGCATCGAAGGCGATATGGCTATCATTGACGTTGGTTTGAAATCAGAAGGCCGCGTCGCCTTGCGTGAATTTGCAGCCCCCGGCTCAACAGCCGAAATTAAGGTCGGCGACACTGTCGAAGTCTTTTTGGAACGCATGGAAGGCCGCGACGGCGAAGCTTCGCTGTCGCGCGAAAAGGCCAAGCGCGAAGAAAGCTGGGTCGTTTTGCAGCAATCGTTCGAAAAGCAGGCTCATGTCACTGGCATCATCTTTGGTCGTGTCAAGGGCGGCTTTACGGTTGATCTCAATGGCGCAACGGCATTCTTGCCCGGATCGCAGGTTGATATTCGCCCTGTCCGCGACGTCACGCCTTTGATGGGCACACCGCAACCTTTCCAGATTCTTAAAATGGATCGCGCCCGCGGCAATATCGTCGTTTCGCGCCGCGCCGTTCTCGAGGAAAGCCGCGCCGAAGCCCGCACCGAACTCGTCGCTAACCTCAAGGAAGGCCAGATTCTTTCGGGTGTCGTCAAGAACATTACCGATTACGGCGCCTTTGTTGATTTGGGCGGCGTGGACGGTTTGCTCCATGTCACCGATATTGCGTGGAAGCGCATCAACCATCCGTCGGAAGTCTTGCAGATTGGCCAACAGATCAATGTTCAAGTCATCCGCTTCAACGCCGAAACCCAGCGCATCAGCTTGGGCATGAAGCAACTTGAGGCCGATCCGTGGGAAGGCGTTGTCGCCAAGTACCCGGCCGGATTGAAGCTCAAGGGCCGCGTGACGAACATCACGGACTACGGCGCTTTCGTCGAGCTGGAACCCGGAATCGAAGGCCTTGTGCACGTTTCCGAAATGTCGTGGACGAAGAAAAACATTCCCCCCGGCAAGATCGTGTCGCAGAGCCAGGAAGTCGAAGTCGTCGTTCTGGATATTGATATGCAGAAACGCCGCATCAGCTTGGGCATCAAGCAGTGCCTTGAAAATCCGTGGGAGAAATTCCGCGAAACGCATGCTGTCGGCAGCACGCTTTCGGGCGAAATCCGCAATATTACGGAATTTGGCCTGTTTATCGCCTTGCCCGGCGATATTGACGGCATGTTGCACATGTCCGATCTCTCCTGGAGCGAATCCGGCGAAGAAGCCATCAAGAAGTACCAGAAGGGTCAGACTGTCGAGGTCAAGATTCTCGACGTTGACAGCGAAAAGGAACGCATCAGCCTCGGTATTAAGCAACTGAGCCAGGATCCGTTCGAAAGCATGCAAGTTAACTTCAAGAAGGGTGACATCGTGACCGGAACCGTCAGTGCGGTTCAGGAAAACGGCATCGAAGTGACGCTCGGCGACGCCGCAGGCGGATTTACCGGCTTTATCAAGCGCGGCGATCTGGCACGCGACCGTTCCGAACAACGCACGGACCGCTTCGCCGTCGGCGAAAAGGTCGATGCCAAGATCACGAGCATTGAGAAGGGCAGCCGCAGGGTCGGCCTTTCCATCAAGGCTCGCGAAGTCGAGGAAGAAAAGCAGGCGATGGCCGAATATGGATCGTCGGACTCAGGCGCTTCTCTGGGCGATATCCTTGGCGCAGCCATTAAGAAAGCCCAAAAGAAGGAAGACAAAGCCTAATTTTCTGTTTTCCAATCAATAACAAGCCGCCGGAACTTGCGTTCCGGCGGTTTTGTTTTGAGGGCTAAAAACCTCTTTTGGTGGCAAAAAACCTTATTCTCACGCCATTTTTAGGTCTCTTGTAGAAAATATCATAGGAGCCAAAGGGTTATAGAATGTAGCCCCTTGACTTGGAAACTTTAGTTTGGCACCTTTTGTCAGCGAGTCGCGTTTCTCCTGATCTGTCCGAGGGTTAGCCCATGACAAAATCCGATCTCATTTTGCAGCTTGCCGAAAAATATCCGCACCTTCTTCAGCGCGATATTGAACGCATCGTCAACACCGTTTTCGATGAGATTTCAAACGCCTTGGCTCGTAACAGCCGCGTTGAATTGCGTGGCTTCGGCGCGTTTTCAGTCAAGCAACGCGAAGCCCGTATGGGGCGCAATCCGCGTACCGGCGAAACCGTCTCCGTCTCCGAGAAATTCGTGCCTTTCTTCAAGACCGGCAAGCAGTTGCGCGACCGGCTGAATGGCATTGACGGCACAAGCGACTAATTTTTCTTTTCAATCCCGATGGTACGGATGCCCGGCAATAATTTGTCGCGCCCGGTAAATCTGCTCGAGCAGCATCACGCGCACCAATCTATGGGGCCAGGTCATACGCCCGAAACCTAGGGTGATCTTCGCCTTAGCCCGAACATCGTCAGTCACGCCGGAAGCCCCACCTATAATAAAAACAAGATCGCCAATGCCTTGATCCTGCCATGCCGATAATTTTGCGGCAAAGTCGCGACTTGTCATGTCCTTGCCGCGTTCGTCCAACAAAACGACAAAACTCTTGGGTGGTATGGCTTTAAGAAGAAGTCCGCCTTCCGCTTTTTGGGTTTCGGGGGGAGGCAACGTCTTAGATGCCGTAAATTCACGAACGACTACCGACGCACCAAGGCGTTTGAGATATTCTTCCGCCCACTCGGCTTCGGCTCCTCGTGCTTTGCCGATGGCGAGAATCGTGATCTTCATTTCTTTGGAGCCTTTTTCTTCCAAATTGCATCCAAATCATAATATTTGCGCACATCGGGAAGAAACAGGTGAACGATAATGTCGCCCGCGTCAACAAGCACCCAGTTAGCATCTTCTTTTCCTTCGACGCGCACGGAACGAACGCCGAGTTTAAAAAAAGCCTCGCGTAAATGATCGGCCAAAGCGACGATCTGACGCCCCACCTTTCCTGATGCGATGATCATGTAATCCGCAATGCTGCTGCGTCCCGTGAGTTCAACCGTCACAATTTGCTCAGCCTTGCGCTCGTCCAATACCTTGAGCGCCGCCGCAAGCATTTGTTCGGGCAAGCCTTTTTCTCTAGCCACCGTTTTGGATACAAGAATTCCTGGCGCGCGTTTTTTGCCGGGGCTTTTCTTTGCCTTAACAATTTTTTTTACTGCCTTTTTATTCTTTTTCAAAATTTTTACGGCTGTTTTTTTCTTCGCTGCTGTTTTCTTCTTTATTTTGGCCACGAGGGGTTATCCTTCCTGATCTTCGTTGACGATGAATAATTGAGCTTATTGTCCAAAATAAAGAAGAAAACAGCAGCGA
>Ga0265297_10007899_pt1 | contig 14479 bp, 27 predicted proteins | sample Munlanlwell13791_FD_192502 | JGI IMG/M metagenome (GOLD analysis project Ga0265297, IMG submission 192502) | Leachate microbial communities from a municipal landfill in Southern Ontario, Canada - Leachate well 137-91 | ecosystem: Engineered > Solid waste > Landfill > Unclassified | place... | reverse complement strand
CGGGAGGTAAAGCTTCTATAGATAAGTCCTCATTGCCAACATAGTAGGTAACGAAGTTGGTATTACACTAGACCAAGCCGAGGGAGACCGAACTGACCCGATCTATGGGTCAACAAACAGGAGTATCAGATGTACTTTATAATTATATCTATCATCCGCTAAAGAGGGTGGTAGATTCAAATTATTCGCTTCTCCTCCATTAGATAACAGAGGTGGAGATTTTCGAAGCGGTTATTAGAACATAATATCTTAAATGAAAGGAGAAAAATCGAGACAATGACACAAGATGAGTTAATTGAGTATTATATAGAACAAATAAAAGAACACGATAAGTTAGTTTGTCAAATAATTGACGCAGAAACAGTTCAAAATGAGGAGGTTATTGATCAGGATGCTCAACTTGACACGTGATACATTTGCAGAAACAATTTTCACAACAAACAAATCGTTTCTAGTTCAATTTAGTGCAGATTGGTGTTCGGTTTGTGAAGATCTCCACCCTATGATTGAACAATTAGAACAAGAATATCAGGATCAAATCACTTTTGTAAAAATTGATGTTGATCAGGATTCAGATCTCGCCGATCAATTTAAAATAGACAAATTACCAACATTTCTATTATTTAAAAATAGTGAAGTTACGGATTGTATAATCGGTGGAGAATCTTTAGAACATTTTAAAACAAAACTTGATGAAATTATCAAATAAAAATTTCCATTTGATGATAATATATTTATCATCAAATGGAATTATTTTTGTTTTATTTCTTTTGTAGACTTTCTTGCTCTCTTTTACAGAATATTTATTTTTGAGAGCAAGAGCCATTTCCAATGGGATTTTGTGCTTGTGGAGCTTTATTTTCTTTTTTTTCACAATTTTCTCCCCGTTTAAATAATTTATTTTCAATTTGTTTTAGTTCTGGACCACGTTCGTCTACGATGATTGTTCCATGGGGTTGGTTATTGATATCTGGTTTTTCTGTGCTACACCCTACACATATTAATAAAATTGTTATTAAACATATAATTTTCATCTGTTTCCTCCTTCTTCTTTTTTAAAATTATTATTTCTATATGAAATCTTTAAAAATAAAAACAAACAGAAGTTGTTTAAACCACCTACCGAAGTAAGTAGTTTAAACAGCTTCTGCTTATGCTGAGCGAGCGACCCCTCAGCCAGCAGAAGCTGGCTCGGGGAGGGCTAGAGGCAGACTTAACCTCTACCACCCTAGGGATATATCACTATATCCACTTATATTATTTCTATATGAAATCTTTGAATATCAGAAAAAAAGCGAGATATATAGAAATATAAATATAATTTCTATATAAAAACTTTGAAAATAAAAATTCGGCAAGATCTGAAATTAGATCTTGCCGATGAAAAATATGATTAATTAATATCTTGACCAATCATCCGGAAGCAAATAAATGAATAAACTATCTTCAATTATTTTGATTTTATTAATTCCATATTTCTCAAGGTATTCTGAGAGGGCATTAATTTGTTCTCCTTTCTTACCGATAAGCAAACCCGGACGACCTAAACAAATATCTATAGATTGTTCTGATGTAAATACAATTCTTGTAATACACAGTTCAAGAATTTCTTCTCTAGTTTTTAAATAAATTTCATGTAATTCTCTGTCCGAATTTTTTAAATTGCGTTCTAGAAAGAATTTTCCAATTTGAGAAATGATATCTTTTTCTTTGTCTGTGTATTTCATTGATGTTCTCCTTTAAAAAATATCGACAAGACCTAGTTTCAAATCTTGCCAATATAAGTTAATCATATCTGTCGCCACACCTACTGCAACGACCACTTTCTGGATTTACAGGTCGGCCACAACAGTATGCAATAACTGGTCGTCCACAACAATATGCTATTAGATCACCATTTGAAGTTTCATTTTGACTCGCTGGTTTTAAATAAGCAGCATGTCGCTTACAGTAAGGAATTTTTTGAATTCTTCCCTTACCAATATCAACACAAATTAATTCCACCCCAATTGTCTCACAACAAATTGAGCATGTTAACATATATATATTCTCCTTTCATTTTATAATATTATTTCTATATAAGATTTTTAAATATCAGAAGAAATCTATCGGCAGGATTTCTTTTGCAGATATATATTAGATGAAATATCTTACTTTTAGGAGGAAGTTTAATCATGACTTCTACTACATTAAAGAGCAAAAGTGAAATTAAAATCAAAAAGGAAAGAAAACCTAGAACAACAAAATCAAAGGTGGAAGGAGAAAAATCAACAACTAAAAAAATTGGATCTTTTAAAGAACTAGAAAAAACTATCGAAAAAATAGAAAATCATACTGCAACACCAGATACAACTAAACCTACTAAAATTCAAAAATTAATTTTATTATTAAGGAGGTTTTTTGATGATGATAAGAAAATCAAAAACAATAAGTAAAAAGGTAATATCAAACCCAGTAATTGTAGAGGAAGTAAAAGAAGAAGTTGTTCCAGAAGATGTTTCTATTTCTGAAATTATTGCTGAAACAATTCCAGACACAGTTGTTTTAGAAGAAAAAGCAACTATAATAGAAGAAGAAAAACCCAACAATACTAAAGATTTGGAGGAAATCAAGAGATTAAGAGAAAAATTGAATAACGGTACAATCTCTGATGGTGAAGCAACAATGTTATTTGAACTGCTTAAAGATTAAAAAGAAAAAGAGAAATCCTCTTCTTTCGAGGAGGATTTCTCTTTTTTAAAGAAAAGATGTCAATATCATTAGTATAATTTCTATATAAAATCTTTGAAAATAAAAATTTGTATCGGCAAGATCTACTATAAATTTCTTATAGTAGATCTTGCCGATTTTTAATTATTTAGCACACGTCCTTCTCGAAGGATGTTGTTTATACATTTTCTGTAAAGTAGGTTCAGTATATTTAAAATAACACCCTGAAAAGTTTTCTAATGATTGTCTTCCTTCTTTATCTTTGGCAATTGAAGGGAGTCTTCGTAAAAACGTTCTCGCACGATTTCCAAATGTAGAATGAATTATATCCCTTTCTTCTTCCAATTTAATTGCCTTTCGTCGATCAGTAGTGCAATTAATTTCATCTGTGTAATGTTCATATAGAATAGTTTCATACATTGCAACTGCCTGAAAACCAACGACATCTTTAGCATCTACTGACATATTTCTGACAGTAGCTGCCATCTTTTCGGTGAATGCGAAGTTTTCAGCTTCTTTGTCTATGTACCATTCATTTATAACATCTTGCAGCGTTTCTTTTTTTATTGTTGGTTTTTTGCAAGCATAATCACCTGCAGTTACAGTAGTGGTAATTCCAAAGACGACTAATAACGCGACAATAGTAATGAATCTTTTTTTCATTTTTCCTTCTCCTTTTTGGTTTTTATACTAAAAATTTATAAAACCCACTATAAAATTTATTATAGTAGCTCTTGCCGCTTAAAAATTTGTTAAGGGTTTTCAATTTACGTCAAAAATTCAATGAATCTTTCCCGATTTTCAATCACCCACTTACAAGGATCAATCCATCCATTTTCTGTTTTTCTAACTTCTTCAGAAAATGGTTTTTCGTATGTAAGTAGATAAATTGCTACTCCTTGATAGAAATGAATGTTTTTATTTTCCCATATTTTTTGATATTGATATGCTTTATCCCCGTGATCAACAATCAATTTACTACATATATTTTTTAGTTGTTCAGGAGATAAATGTTCAAATTGTTTTAATTTCAATTTTGACACAAATTCTGAAAAATGAGCATTTAAGTAATCATAATGATTTTTATAATCGATTAATTTACAATAATGCATTTATTTCTCCTTTCTCTTTTGGTTAAAAGTAAATAGAACTATCAAAAGTTCTATTTCTATCAATATAATTTCTATATAAAAACTTTGAAAAATAAAAAATTCGGCAAGATCTAGTTTCAGATCTTGCCGTTAACATTTCCTTAAAGATTTGATAGTCGTTTCAAGAGAACATCTAATACTGTTCCAGATTGGATTCTATCCCATTCACCACCACAATCTGTGACGAAATACTTATCTGGTGGCATTAGCCTCATGATATCATATGTGTAAGCAGTTACTCTACTTTGTTTATCGAAGATATATTCTTTTTGTTGTTTAAATTTTTTTCTTTTAAGATCAATGCAAGTATATACAGCGTCGAAGATTGTGTTAGTTTCTAATCCGACCCATATACACACATTACCATTTTTATGCTTTTTATATTCTTTCTTTGAATAAAAGCATTTTGTATTGCTTTCTTTGCTGGTGGTTAAATAATTCCATTGCATTTGGTTTGGATGATATGTCTTATTTTCCCATGGTTGGAGAGTTTCTCCAGCGGCAATCGAGACTATAATAATCAAACCAATTATTATTATGATTATTTTTTTCATCATCTCAATTTTGATCCTTTCTTTTGGATGTGAGAGCTGACATATTAATTTCAATATATCAGCTCTCGCCGGTAAAATTATTAAAGATTCCAATTTAGAGTTTCTATAATACTTTGTCGAGTAACACCAAAGTATTTTGCAAACTCATCAACAATTTTTCCACATTGTTCATTAATTTTTCTGGGGATTAATGCAATTAATTCATCCTTCTTCTTTTACTTCTTGAACAGAAATTTCTTGATATTCTTTGAAGATCTTTTGTAAGACCTTATTACGTGATTTACAATCTGTAAACTCAATTTCTCTAACTTCCATGTTAGTTTAGTTATCTCCTTTCTTTCCATGAAGGTAAAAGTTTAATTGTTTGATATTCATTTTTTCAATCTCTTCAAGAGGGATTTTCAGTTGTCTGATATATTCTCCCTCTTTGGCGAGTTGATATATCTGCTTTCGCTGATAATTATTGAAATTCTCAATTCCGTTACAGATCAGTATCAGAATTGCTAACACAATCATCACTCTCTCGAATATAGAAAATCGAGTCAGATATTCTAACATATTATTCTCCTTTCTCTTTTGGTTTAAAGTAAATAGAACTATTAAAAGTTCTATTTCTATCAATATAATTTCTATATAAATCTTTTAAATGTCAAAAAAATAATTTCTGTATATATAGAAATAATATATTAATCATTTCTATATAAAAGCTCTTGCCGGATAAAAATAAATACTAATAACAGCTCTATAAAAAAAGTTAGAACCCTTTTACACTTTACAAATATAGTATTTTGTTAACAATAATTTAAATGGGGTGTTTTTATTTTCATTTTTACTTAATCATTTATAAAGGATATTCGTCCATTTTAAATAAGATCTTCTTTCTAAAATCTATTTTAACAGACTTTAAACAACTATGGTTTTTATTTCTTAGTATTACAGCAACATGATCAAAACTAGATCTTGCCGATTAAAAAAGAAATAAATTAACTCGAGGTCTTAGTCTGTGACCTGTTACAAAAGATAAATTAATAGAAAAGGAGAAATTGCTTAAAATGGTTTATCACAGTCAGTTCATTGCCGTTATAAAATCAAATAAAAAGATCTTAAGGGAATTATCAGACAATACAATTAAACTTCCATTCAATACTGAATACAGTATTATATTTAAAAATCTAAACTCAAGAGATGCTTTAATTAAAATTAGTATTGATGGAGAAAATGTATTAGATAATTCTGAAATTATTATCAGAGCTAATTCATCAGGTTCATTAGAAGGTTTTCTTAAAGGTAATCAAGTTACTAATAAATTTAAATTCATTCAGAAAACCGATCAGATTATTAATCACAGAGGAGATGGAATAGACGATGGTATTATTAGAATAGAATATAGATATGCTAAAATTAAACCAGTTCCTATTCAAACTACAAATTGGACTTACAGTTCAGAATCAGTTTTTCATCCACCTGGTTGTATGTGTCCTATTTGTAATCCTCAATATCAACAAAAACAAGTTTTTCCATTTGTAGGACCTTTAACTACTGGAGATTATCCCCATACAACAAATAACATCTATTTATCATCATCTGTAAATCCAATAATCATAGCTGAAAATTTTTCATCAAATTATAATGTTCGATCAGATGAAGGTATAACAGTTAAAGGTTCAGAATCAGATCAGAAATTCATCAATTCATTTATTGATGAAGTGGAAGAACAATCACATGTGATTATAATCTATCTAAAAGGTTATGATGAGAAAACTAAACAATTAGTTCAGCAACCTGAGGTAGTCAAGAGGAAAATATCATGTCCAACATGTGGAACAAGAAATAAATACAGAAATAAATTCTGTTTAATCTGTGGGACAGCGTTATTTTAGTTTTCAATTTTAGTTTTTAGTTAAGATCAAAAATAAAATGGGCGAATATAATTTTAAAAATTTTTCATCTTCAAAATTAGAAGTATCTATAAAAATCTTATAGCTTAATTCAAAATTTTATAGCTCTTTAATTTCCCCGGGGGGAAAGTAAGATCTGGATTGAGATAAAAAGTTAGACAGGAAGGTAGAAATGGATAAAAAAATTTTTGATAAGTTAAATTTGTTGTCATTAAATGAAACTTTAGTAGAAGAATTGTTGAATGTTTTTGGACCAAATTTTTCTTTAAAACAACACTATAATTCATTCACAGAATTTAAAACTCATCTCCAAGCTATTTGTAGAAGTTATAAAGTTCAATTAATTTTTATACTGAGCAAGGATCATGAGAATGTGGCAGGATTGTATCAACCGAATCCAGCTATAATTACTATTACGCTACCAAAAAATAAGGAAATTAGTGCTCAAGAAATTCTTAGTGTAATATTTTACGAGTATGTTCATTATATGCGAGAAAATAAAATTCCTGGGAAATTCAATCTAACCTCAACTAACTTAACTGATTATACAACACCTGTTGAATTGAGAACTCTAAAAAATCAATATGGGTATTATGGAATATTTCTAGAAAAAGATCTCGCCGATGAAAAAATGTTTCAAATGTTAAAAAATATTGGACACAACCTCATGAAAGATCAAATATTGCTCTCAATATTGCTTATGATTTATATTTTGATACCACTCCATTTAGTGTTAGTACGTTTGATGGAGTAGTAAATACTAGTTTAGAAGCTTGGAAATTATATAACGAGTCAAATAATCATAAATATTTTGATAAATTTAAAGTTAGTCCAGGAGTTATGATTCTTCTTGCTGTTATTTTTTATTGGCAAGAGCTTTATTTAAGACAAAAACTTGATAGACAATTAAAAACTAATGTTCCCAAACTAATAGAATTAGCTAAGAAATATTATAAACGACTGGGTGGAATTTTAAACAATCCATCTAGTGGTAAAATAACAATATTTTCATAACTATTAGACAGATAGATAGACAGAAGGAGGAATTTATTATGTTTCTAAAGTTCAAGGTAAAACACGATTCAGAATTAGATACAGAAGAATGGAAAGTTTACGAATGCAAAAATTATTCTTACAGAACATTCACATTTGATAAGATTTTAGATTTTTTGATCCATATGGAGCGACAGGTGAATGGTCAGTCAGTGGATGAAAAATTAGTTGTTCCTTACTGGCTAGAGGAAACAGATCTGAAAGTAGTTCCAGAAATTGATAATAAACTAATCATCGATAACAGAATAGTATCAGATAAACATACGAATTTGTTATCAACAAAATGTGTACACTTTCAGATCACGCCGGTAAATTCATCTGAGAAAATAAATGTGATAACAACAAAAGATGTATATGTTTTGGGGGACAAAGGACAAACTGTAGATAGAATTGTCCCTAATGTACTATTAAAATAATAGGAGATTTTAAAAATTATGGCTCAATTTGCTTATCCAAGTCAAAACAGATACAATGATCCATATCAACAGAGAGTTACTACCCCTGGATCACTTTTTAGAGAAAAATATATTTCAAGAGCATCAAATGATATAACAAAGATGTTTGGAGATAATATAATAATATCTGGGTTAGATGTTACTCCGAGTTTTTTAGGATCTGTAATAACGTTACAATTTACTCCTGGTATTCTTATTCACGATTCAACGGCAATAGCTATTACCACTACTTCAACATTAGATTGTAATGTATCAGCTCTTGCCGATACTCCTGTAGGAAATGCTCATTTAGGAGTATTTACAGATTTTCAATATTATGAATCTGGTGATCCAATAACTCAAACACCTTTAAAATTAAGTGTTTATCATATTAATTCAGCTGGAGTTCCAACAGCATTTTCTGGTTCGCCGGCTTTTTCAGCAACTAGAAATAAAATTTTAGTCGCAATTATTGATTTTACTAAATCAGGAGTTAATGTCATAGCTTGTTCTGAACATCCAACAGTTTTGGTTGCAGATCAAGTTCCTCATTTAACTGTTTCTGGTGTTAATTATTATCTTAAAGGAATGATAAGCACAAATATTAATTTTTATGAAATTTATAATGATTTAATTGGAGCATTCCTTGCAGAGTTTTTATTTCAAGACAATTCAAGAGGTTAATATAATATGGCATATACAACTACACCAACTCAAATAAGATATAATGATCCATATGAACAGACAATATTTGAATTTTCTGATGGAAAAATGTATTTACCAAAAAATTCAAATAGATTACTTAATGTAATTGGAAGTGATATTATTATTAAAGGAATGGAGATGTCTGCACCTGTTATAGTTGGTCTTGATACAATCAGAATTGCAATTGCGGCTGGTTGGGCCATTCAAGATGAGACCTTAATTCAATTTACAACACCAACTACTATATCTATTGATTGTTCAAGTTTGATTGATACTACTGTAGATGGAGCACATTTAGCAGTCTTTCTTAATTATGAACACATACACACCGCTGAAGCAAATTTAGCTGCTATTGATTTATTTCACGTAGAAAGTTCAGGAACTATAAATGATCCATTCGGAAGATTTAAAACTAGATCTTGCCGAATCCTATTAGGAATAATAGACTTTACAAAATCTGGAACAACAGTGACTTCATGTTCAATCAGCATATTATCAACATTATTGGTATCTGGACAGACGTATTACTTTAGAGGATTAAATTCTGCAAATATCAATATACCAAATTTATTCGATATAGTATTTAAAGATGAAAGGGAGTATTTGTTAAAGAGAGATTTTTTAATGTCTGGATAAAAAATAAAAAAATTATTCTAGGGAGATAAATTAATAATTATGGCATCTACAATTCAACCAGTTCAGACGAGATATAATACACCCTATGATCAGACAATATTTGATTTTAATACGATTGATTCTAAAGTATATTTATCTCGTGAGACAAATAAGATACTAAATATTGTTGGAAATGATGTTGTTATTAAAGATATGCATATGACAGATCCTATTATTATCGGCGCGAGCACAGTAAGAGTCTCTGTCGGAATCGGATCTGCTATTCGTGACGAAACTTTACTTAAATTTACAAGCATTTCAACAGTAGATATTGATTGTGCAGCATTAGATGATACAACTATTAATGGTTGTCATCTTGGTATATTTATGAATTATCAATATTTACAGACGATGGAAACTAACAATGCTAAAGTTGAAATATATCATATTGCTGCTGATGGGACTATAACTAATCCTTTAGGAACTTATAATATGTATACTTGTAGGCTTTTACTTGGAGTAATAAATTTTACTAAATCAGGAGCTAATGTTACCGAAGTGTCTAGATATACGTTTCCAACATTACTAGTATCAGGATATACAATGTATATTCGTGGAGAAGATCCATCTCAAATAAATTTACCAAATTTATTCAAGATAGCGTTTAGAGAATATAACGAGTATTTTATAAAGAAAGATCTTTTAGTATCGGAATAAATTAATATAATTTAAATTGGCAAGATCTAGAATTAGCTCTCGCCGATATAAAATATTTATAAAATTAGAGGAGATAATACAAATTATGGCTACATCAAATAAAATTCTTGGACAGTCAAAACCAGCGGCTGCTACTAATACAACACTTTATACTGTTCCAGTAGCAACACAAGCTAACGTTAATATTTTTATTGCAAATCAAGCAAATGGTCCAGATTTATGCAGGGTTGCAATTACAAAGTCTGGATCAGCTTTAGATGTGAAAAATTATTTAGCATACGATACAATTTTACAAGCTAATTCTTCAATAAATATTACTGGAATAGCTCTCGCCGCTGGAGATTTTATAACAGTATATTCTACAAGTGGAAATATTTCATTTAATGCTGTTGGTATTGAAATCGCTTAATTTTAATTATTTTTTTATATAAAAAGGAGAGAGCTATTATGATAAGAGGTTTTCCAGATGATGAAAGTTTAGAACGATTAAGATTTAGTGAAGAAAATACTGAATATATTTGGTATTCTCCAACAGGAGAAATTGTTGAGACAACTAAATCTCAGACACTAACAAATAAAACTTTAACTTCTCCTGTAATTAATTCTATACCTATAACAGGAGAAATTGTTGAGACAACTAAATCTCAGACACTAACAAATAAAACTTTAACTACACCAACAATTAGTGACTTAAATCATACTGCACAAGAAAATATTGAAATTATCGTATATCCATAAAAATATTAATCATTTTTGGAGGAAATATTATGTTTGAAATTAGAAAAGAATTTACAGGTATGCTTCAAGCAGCAATCGACAAATTTGAAGAGTTAATAGTACTATCCGCTCAATTAAACCCAGTTATTCTTAAAGGATATGATTCTTCTCAGGGAGAAGAGAGTTTCTTTTTTCTGGGGATGTGCGTGTCAAATAACATGTGATGATATGCAACAACTTAAAGATCTTGCCGAATCCCTTGATATCTTATGGGCAATTGATGATTCTGGATGTATGGCGTATACAAAAGGTTTAACAATAGAAGATTTTAAAACATATATGGTTAGTGGGGATTTAGAATTAATGCCCGATAACAATATTATAGAAAATTAAGAAGGAGATTAATAATAATGGGAAACTATGTAAATCATGAAGTAATGGTAGATAAATTTACAACTATTGAAGTTGCTGGAGAAACTTTCGGAGGATTTAAATGTGATAAATATATAAATTCTCAGCCAAATGCTACTGCTTATAATGGTCTTGTCGATATAGCGTCTGATGGCGCGATTGGTGCAGTTCCTGGAATTTCAAGATTGGGTATTCCAGTGTGGAAATTTATAAGACTACCATCGGCAATGATTGCTTGTTGTAATAAAGGAAAAGGTTATCATTTAACAACTCTTTATGAGAGGACATCTATAGCATTTCTTTCTCAAAAACTTGGAACCATGCCGCATGGAGATAATAAAAACGTTAATCCACCATGTGACTTTACTTACACCTCTGAAATTGGCATGTTGGATAAATACGAATATGTAAGATCTGCTGGATCTTATATGCTAGCTCTTCCAGGAACCGGTCCGAATACTTGGGCACATAATCATTTGGCATCTGGAATTTTTGATTTAAACGGATTGGTCTGGGAATGGTGCATGGGTTTGTTCTTAGAAGCGATTACTGGATATGTTAGAGTTTTGGCTTCAACAGATGTTACGTATACTGGTTCTCCATATGGTCGAGGAACTATTAGTGGATCAGCAGGAGCAACTCCGACTTTAACATTAGATGGTGCTGGAATAAATTGGAAGAAAGAATGGACTGTAGATGCTTTTAATAGTATGCAAGTATATATTGCTGAAGCAAGTGGAATGATAACTGTCTTAAATGCTACTCCAACGGCACCTGGTGCTAATTATGCTGTAGATGATATCTTAACAATCGCTGGAGGATTTGGTGCAACTTGTCGAGTAAAAACTATTGATGTTGATGGAAGAGTATTATCTGTCGGATTAATGCATGGTGGTGGTGGTTACACTACAGGTGCTGGTAAAGCAACGACTGGTGGGGGTGATGGCAATTGTACAGTTGATATTACTACGGTTAATGCTGCTAATCAAGGAGCATTTTTTCCAATTGCTGATACGACAGCAAATACATTAATATTAGCTGCAAATGCTAATCCACCAGATGGTGCTGCTACTTTCGTAATTGTTAAGAGAGTTGCAACTGATATAACATCAGGGATGACAACTGGAAATAAAATTCTCACAATTCGGAATGCTGATGCAGACTTAAAATATTTTTCAATACCATTAACTTCGAGTGCTTCAGGTTCTAGTATATATGGTACTGATGGTTATTGGTTTGATAAAACTACAGAATCTGATAAGGCTGCGGTTTGGGGTGGCGGCTTCAACAGCGGAGTGACCGCAGGGGTGTTTGCTTTGTATTTGAGTTTTCCCCCTTCGTATGTGAATAGCGACATCGGGTTTCGCGCCTGCAAAGCTCTGTAATCTGTTCTCTGAATCTCTGTCTAAAAAGATGTAAAGTGAAAAGGTGTTATATTAATCCTCTAAACAAACAAAATATCATAAATCAGGAGAAGAATAAAACAAATGTCAAGTATGGATAATTTGGTACTTTATCAAAAATTTTATGATTTAATATTATATTCTTTCCCAATTATTAATAGGTTTCCAAAAAATCAGAAATTTATATTGGGACAACAAATTCAAAATTGTATGTTAGATATTGTAAAATTAATTGTTCAAGCAAATAAATTTGGTAATAAAAATCGTTTAAATAATTTATATTATGTTGATATAGAACTTGAAAAATTAAAACTGTTAATTCGACTTACAAATGATCTTGGATTTATAAGTTATGATAGATATGGTATTTTTTGTGAGAGGTTTAATGAGATTGGGAGGATTTTGGGAGGATGGATTAAAGCTTCTCAAAATCAATAATTTTTTCCGGGGCACAGTTGTATCGGCTGCGATTTGGGGTGGCAACTTCAACAACGAAGTGAACGCAGGGGTGTTTGCTTTGAATTTGAATAATCCCCCTTCGAATGTGAATAACAACATCGGGTTTCGCGCCTGCAAAGTCAACTAGCGGTTTTGCTAGAGCCAGATAAATAAAAGGATTTTTTATTTACAGAGCGTTTTTCTTTGGAACTGTGATCCATACTATTTATAATAGTAAAAAATAAAAAAGTAAGCATGCCCATAGTAGACAAATATAGTCGAAATGGGCATGCTTATATTGTGGATTTTATTTGTTGATTATGAAAACTTATAATAATTTATATAATCAAATATGTTCTTTCGAAAATATTTATAGCGCATACTTAAAAGCTCGAAAAGGCAAACGTTATCATAAAGATGTTCTCAAATTCTCTATTAATCTTGAAGAGAATTTAACATTAATAAGAACGAAATTAATTAATAAAACTTATCATACCGGAAAATATAAACATTTTATAATTTATGAGCCAAAAGAGAGAAAAATTTCTGCTTTGCCATTTGAAGACAGAATAGTACAACATGCAATTTGTAATATTATTGAACCATTATTTGAAAAATCCTTTATTTATGACAACTATGCTTGTCGAAAAGGTTTTGGAGTTATAGCTGGATCTTTAAGAACTACGAAATTCCGTAGAGCAGCAGTTGATTCTTTTAAAAATCAAAAGATATATTGTTTAAAAGGTGATATTCGGAAATATTTTTATACAATAAATCATTCCATTTTAAAGAAATTGATTCGAAAAAGAATTCGATGTATTGATACTATTAATCTTCTTGAAGAAATTATTGACAGTTCTGAAACTTTGATTGGTATTCCAATTGGTAACTTAACGAGTCAAATATTTGCAAATATTTATTTGAATGAATTTGATCATTATATTAAAGATGTTTTAAGAATAAAATATTACATTCGATATATGGATGATTTTATTATGTTGCACTCTAATAAGAGATATTTAAAAATAATATTATCTAATATTGAAAAATATCTTAAGAGTAAGTTAGAACTTGAACTCAATTCTAAAACTCAAATTTTCTTAGTAAATCAACGACCAATTGATTTTCTTGGATATGTTGTATTCTACGATCATAGACTTTTAAGAAAAAGTAATATTAAGAGGACAAAACGAAAGTTTAAAAAATTTCAGAAATTGTATTCTAATTATTATATTAATTTAGCTGATATTAGACCAAGTATTGTTTCTTGGCTTGGTCACGTAAAATGGGGAGATAATTTTCAATTAGTTGAAAAAGTTCTAAACTCAACTGTATTTATTAGGAACTCTAAATATTTAATAGTGTTTTCCTGGTTGTATGTATTGCTCTTGGATTAAAAAATAATACTTTTAAAATTTTTAAAAGTTTTAATATATTAAATCGGCTAGAGCTGGAATTAAATAAATTTATTCCAGCTCTAGCCGATAAAAAGTTGAAAGGAAATATAAATGGGGTTATCAAATCATGAAGTTTTAAATGAGACTTTGATTGATAGAATTTTTGAAAAGTTCGAAAACCCAAAGATAGACAATTATTATAACGATCAGTTTCTGAATGAATTTTCTAATGTCGCAAGAAAGCATAATATAGAAGTTGAATTTCGCGCTGATGATC
>Ga0265297_10007898_pt1 | contig 14479 bp, 14 predicted proteins | sample Munlanlwell13791_FD_192502 | JGI IMG/M metagenome (GOLD analysis project Ga0265297, IMG submission 192502) | Leachate microbial communities from a municipal landfill in Southern Ontario, Canada - Leachate well 137-91 | ecosystem: Engineered > Solid waste > Landfill > Unclassified | place... | reverse complement strand
TTAAATGCTTCCACCGTGATATTGAATAAATCCGGCAGGTTCGAGGCAGTCAAGGCAATGATGGCATGATCACCGTGCGTTCCCCATCGGGCCTGCATAACATCTCCCTGCGCCACCGTGGTGGCGATGCCCGTGCTGGGCCCGGTCCTCTGGACGTTCACCACAACGCACGGAAGTTCAGCCATGATCGCGTATCCGATTGCCTCCTGCATAAGCGAAAACCCAGGGCCGCTCGTGGCAGTCATGGTTTTCTTTCCGGTAAGAGAAGCCCCGATGATCGCGCACATGGACGCGATTTCATCCTCCATCTGGATGAACGTCCCGCCCCTGCCCGGAAGCCGTTCAGCAAGCAGTTCCGCAACCTCGGTCGAGGGCGTTATCGGATACCCTGCATAGAATCCGATTCCTGCATACAGCGCTCCTTCAACTATTGCTTCGTTACCCTGAATAAATTTAAGCATACCTGAGGTTGTCCTCTGCTTCATACGTCCTCCTCACATTTCTGCAGAGTGATGGCGAGGTCCGGACAACGAAGCTCACATAATCCACAGCGAATGCATTTCTCGGGATATTTCCAGACTGCCTTGTCTCTTTTGTCTTTGATGAGGGCTTTTTTGGGGCAGAGCTCTATGCAAATGCCGCATCCTTTGCACCATTCGGTATTGATAACCACCTTCACGTTCTTTTTTTCTTTCGGTTCACTCATGCATGTATGCCCTCCCTTATTCCTGTTCCTGTTCAGCCATGTTCATCATGTGGACGCTGAAGGGTGAGTGTTTGAGAATACATGGGCATTTCCAGCGTGTCAAGCCTTTTTTGCTCGTTTTTGGGTCGTTTTCTCGTAAAAAATCTCTACGGGTTCTTTACGGAAGAGATGCAAATGAACTCAGGATGTTCGTCTCGGAAGGTTATGCCATTACAGCTGTTCGATAATCGATGCCGCCAGAAGGGGAACCATAATTTCGTGATGACCGGTAAGGGAGAAACCTCTTCCTCCTCCTTCCGTCGGCCGTTTCACAACATTGGTTTGGGGGCGATACTGCCGGACAAAATCGAGGTTGACCGTCGTGAACGTCGTAAGAGAATATCCCAGGTTCCTTGCGAGCGTTACGGCTTTCAGAAAAATTTCCGGCATCAGGACTGCGGAGCCTACATTGATATACACACCCCCCTGCAGCTCGGACACCAGCGAGCAAAATAGGTCAAAATCCCGGTGCGCTGCTTCTCCGGTAGTCTTTCCGTTAAATGAGGGATGCATGTGAATGATATCCGTCCCGATCGCGACATGCACACTCACCGGAATCTGCAACCGGTATCCGGCAGCGAGCAGGCTTGTATTCTTGTAGGGAAAGTCAGATTCCTGAATCATCTTTCCGATCGCTACGCCGATACCGTGCGTTCCTGATGCATCATTGATCGCCTGATTCAGCATCCGGCCGGTTTCTTCAGCCATACCGAACGCTCCGGACAGTATCTCCTTGTCAACGTCTTCGGATGTCTGGCCAATAAAAGCGAGCTCGAAATCATGGATAATTCCGGCGCCGTTCAGCGCAAGGCTCGTGACGATTCCCCGTTCCATAAGATCAATAATCACGGGATTGAGCCCCACCTTGATCGGATGGGCACCCATTCCCAGCATGACCGGTTTCTTGTTTTTTCTGGCCTGAACAATCGCAGCTACAACGTCCTTGAACTGACCGGCTGCAAGAATGTTCGGAAGCGACTCGAAAAAGGTGCTGAAACTTCCACCTTTTTTGACCGGCCGCGAAAAGTCGTCAAGCACAACCTTGCTTTGTCTGTTTGCAATGGAATAGGTTTTTATCCGAGAGGTATCAATTTTTTTCATGCATGCTATCCTGTTTTGCCGAACAATTCCTCATCCACCATCTGACAGATGGCATGACCGAGTGTAATATGTGTTTCCTGGACGCGAGCGGTAACCTTGGTCGGAACAAGGAAGGTGTACTCCGCAAGCGAAGCCATTTTCCCGCCGTTACTACCGGTAAATGCGATCGTTTTCATGCCGTTTCGTTTTGCCGTTTCAAGCGCTTTGATGACATTGGGAGAATTGCCGCTGGTGCTGATTCCGATCACCACATCACCTTCATGGCCCAGTGCGGCAAGTTGTTTTGAAAAGACCTGGGAGTAGTCGTAATCATTGCTGATGCTGGTCAAGACCGCCATGTCCGTATTCAGGGCAATTGCAGGCAGCGGAGGCCGTTCCATCATAAACCGGTTCACGAATTCCGCTGCAATGTGAGACGCATCAGAAGAGCTTCCGCCGTTCCCGAACAGAATGAGTTTTTTCCCGTCACGGAATGCTTGCGCGATGACATCCACCACCTCGACAATCGTATCCGCATTTTTTCTTCCAAATGCCGCCTTGATGGCTGCACTCTCTTCAAAAAGCCTGATAATCGCATCCTTCATGACTCACTCTTCCTTTATTGAGGGTGATGCTCATTATAGGATACAGCAACCAAATGTCAAGGCAAAATCCATTTTTGCATGCTCATGAGCAGTGCTTTCCCTAATGAGTCGCATACCCCAATGGATTTTTTTTGATTACCCTGTTATTTTCCATTATAATGAGCAGCACGAAACAGAAATGAGGAAGGAGCTTTGCATGACTACTCGAAATACGGTACGCGTACGCTTTGCACCCAGCCCTACCGGCGCTCTGCATATCGGAGGTGTGAGAACCGCCTTGTTCAACTGGCTGTTTGCCCGGCATCACCAGGGCGCATTCATTCTCAGGATCGAAGATACTGACCAGACCCGGTCTACAGAAGAATCGATCCGGATCATTCTCGAGGGAATGAAATGGCTCGGGCTCGACTGGGATGAAGGTCCGTTCCGTCAAACTGACCGAAAGGAAATTTATCAGGCACATGTTGATCGGCTCTTGAAAGAAGGCAAAGCATATTACTGTTATTGCACGCCGGAAGAACTTGACGCGCGCAGGAAACAGGCTCTGGCTGAAGGCCGGCCTCCCAAATATGATCGGAAATGCCGATCGCTCAAATCGCCAATCGAAGGGCGCACTCCTGCAGTCCGATTCCTGTCACCGGATGAAGGACAGACAATCGTTCAGGACCTTATCCGGGGAAGCGTGACGTTCGAAAACCAACAGCTCGACGACCTGATTATTCGGCGTTCGGATGGTTTCCCGACGTATAATTTTGCTGTGGTAGTGGATGATCTTACCATGAACATCACGCATGTAATCAGGGGGGACGACCATTTGAACAATACTCCCCGGCAGATCCAGTTGTATGAGGCGTTCGGATACAAGCCACCCGAATTCGCGCATCTCCCCATGATCCTGGGGCCGGACAAGGCAAAGCTTTCCAAGCGGCATGGAGCAACCGCGGTCACGGAATACAAGGATTTAGGATACCTCCCTGAAGCGCTCGTGAATTATTTATCGAGGCTCGGGTGGTCCGCAGGTGACCAGGAAATTTTCAGTGTAGATGAACTGATCCAAAAATTTTCATTCGATCATGTGGGAAAGGCCGCAGCGGTCTTCAATCAAGAGAAACTACTCTGGTTAAACCATCATTATATCCAGCAGGCAGACCCAAGCCGGCTTGGCGATCTGCTGCTTGAACTCCTGCTGAAGGATGGTATTGTCATAACAGGAAATGAGCCGGATACAGCATGGCTCCAAAGACTTGCCGGCATTCTGATCGAACGAAGCCATACGCTGATCGAAATGAAACAGGCAGCGATTCCTTTTATCCTCGATACAATCACGCTGGATGAAAAAGCAAAGGCAAAACATCTGACTCAAGATATTGCCCCCTTGTTGAAGGAACTGATAGCAATCCTGAAACCGCTCAATCCGTTTACGCATAGTGAACTGGAAAAAACCTTCAATGACTTTATCACCCGCAAAGGAATCAAGCTCGGGAAAATCGCCCAGCCGGTACGGGTCGCGCTGACCGGCGGGACCGTCAGCCCGGGGATCTATGAGGTAATCGAACTCATGGGCAAAGACAAGACGATCAAGCGAATAGAGGCTGCATTGGCCAGCATCTGACGTCTTCTTCGAACGAAGTGAGAAACATTAAGATTCCTCGTCGAAGCTTCTCGGAATGACAGCTATTGGTAGTTAATATTTGAACATTGAAGCATCCACGTCTATTCGTGTCGCTTAGAAGCGCCTACTTTTGGTTATCCGTGGTTAATTGTCAGTTCGATAAAATGCTCTTGACATTTTCCCATATCTGGTTACAATGCACGGGTTTGTTAATGAACCTGGAGGTGAAGCACCATGGCAGAAATGAGCAAAACTGCGAAAGCAGCCACGAAAAAAACGCAGGTGAACCTGAATGTTCCCCAGTGCTGCGGAAAGCCCATGCAGGCAGCAAAAATGATGACAACAACCGGCAAGGTACGCGGCATGATGTGGCTGTGTGATAAATGCTGGAAAGAGACTAAAATTGCGTAGTATGAGAAGAGACTAAAATTTTACAAAGCGGTGATATGATCACCGCTTTTTTTTTGCATAAATATGTTGTGTCCTAACACGATCTGCTTCGACTCAGAAACACCCACGGGTTGCAAAAAAAAATGGGGTGTGGTATTCTAGGCTGCTTTTGAATAGAGCATGTAAAAAAACTGCACGTTCCTATCATTACAAAAAGGAGCAGAACATCCTATGGCTCTCTTTCCCAAAAAAATAGATTTTTATGAAACATTTGACCGGGCACTTGAAAATGTCTCGCGAGCCGCTGATCTTCTTCTCGAGTCCTTAAAGAATTTTGAACGAGCGGACTTTGAAAAAAAAGCAAAAATGATTTACGAATTTGAACAGGAAGGCGACATGCTTACGCATGATATCATGAAAAATCTGAACAAGACCTTCCTGACTCCCATTGACCGGGAAGATATTCATGCGCTCGCGGCCCGGATCGATGATATCCTGGACTATATCTGGGGAGCCGTCGACCGGATGATTATCTATAAGATCGACAAGCCCACCCCCGGAGTCATCACGATGGCGGAAGAACTTCAGACAACGGCAACCACCCTCAAAAAAGCCCTCCAGGAACTCAGGGCAAAGCAATATGATCGCGTCCAGGAACATTGCATCGAGATTAACCGGCTCGAGAACCGGATCGACTGCATTTACCGCGACTCGCTCGGAAAACTCCTGAATGATCAGACAGATCCCATGTATGCGATCAAGTGGAAGGATATTTACCAGCTTTTTGAAGACGCTTCCGACTGCGCGGAAGATGTTGCAAATATTCTTGAATCCATAGTTCTCAAATATGCATGAAATCCTGATTTTTATCATCATCCTTGCCGTTGTTTTCGACATTGCGAATGGATGGCACGATGCTGCCAATGCCATTGCAACCGTTGTTTCCACCAAGGTGCTTACTCCCATGGCCGCGGTTCTCATCGCCGCAAGCATGGAAATCCTCGGCGCCTTCCTCACGACCGCGGTCGCCAAAACCATCGGCACTGGAATCGTCGCGCCTACCGCCATTACGGACACCGTCCTCGTGGCTGCACTTCTTTCAGCCATTCTCTGGAACCTTATGACGCTTCTTGTGGGACTGCCGGTAAGTTCATCACATGCGCTCATAGGAGGGCTTATCGGTGGTTCACTTGCATACGGTGGCAGCAGCATTCTGAATATTATAGGTATTTTGAAAATACTCCTTTCATTGCTTATGTCCCCGCTTTTTGGTTTTGTTATTGGCTATCTTTTTATGAAAGCGATCCTCCGCTTCTTTGGCAGGCTTGCACCGGGAACCATCAGCAAATATTTCGGCAGGCTCCAGATTATTTCATCCGCTTTGATGGCATTTGGCCATGGCTCCAACGATGCACAGAAAGCTATGGGAATTATCACTATGGCGCTCGTGAGTGGTGGGGTTATCTCGAGTGTAGAAGTTCCCAAGTGGGTGATCTTTACCTGCGCATTCGCCATGGGAACCGGCGTTCTGTTTGGCGGATGGAAGATCATCAAGACACTCGGCGTTAAGATGCTGAAGCTTGAACCGATTCACGGGTTTGCGGCTGAGACCTCTGCAACCGCCATTATCGTCACCGCAAGCCACTTTGGGCTACCCGTCAGTACAACGCATGTTATTTCATCTGCGATTTTAGGTGTGGGTGCTACCAAGCGTCTGTCTGCGGTACGGTGGGGAATTGCTGGCAAGATTATGATGGCATGGGTGCTCACGCTTCCGCTCTGTATTGCTATGGCATGGGGCATTCAGACTCTTCTGGCCTACTGGCACATCAGCTGATTCGCTACTCAAACAATGAAAACCATGTTCCCGACGGTTTCCGGATATCAATCCCGCGATACTTTCCAGCCTTGAGCAGGTCGATGAAATTTTCATACGTCACTTCCTGGTCAAATTCGGTATAGCACAAGCCCACGTTTTCTGATTCATGAGCATCCGATCCGCCGGTATACGGAAGGCCAAGCTTCCGTGCAGCGGAAATTGCCTTGGCATTCATCTCCGGCGTATTCACGCCATTGCATCCTTCTAAGGCAACAATACCCGGGATATCAAAAATCTGATTTTCCAGGCTCGTTCCGGGACGGTAAGGATGAGAGGGAATCACCACTCCGCCCATCGTGTCCGCAACGCGGATAATTTCATCAACCGGCGTATGTTTCTGAATAAGATTATCTGGATCAAACCCAAAAACCAGGCAATGGCCTTCATCAGCAGAAAATTCAACCCCACGGAAGAGGAGGATCGAACTCGAGTATTTGTCCCCAAGCGCTTCAACAAATTCCGATGCGCCGTAGGAGTAATGTTCCGTGAACGCTATTCCGTGCAGCCCTCGTTCAAGCGCATACTGAACCGTTTCCTCGGGATCAGCATTATTATCTTCGCTATATTTTGAGTGGACGTGAAGGTCAATGAGATATTTCATAGAGATTGATCACGGATGAGCGTTCCCCTGTTCTGCATACAGTTCCCTGTTTCAGCGCGGTTTCCATTTCCACTCCCTGATTTCCGGCATGTCCTGACCATGTGTCGTAATATATTCCCGATGGTCGACAAGTTTCGCCCGGAGCGCCTGTTTGGTATACGCTGCAATGGAAGCAAGCTTAGGCACACGGTCAATCACATCGCCTACCAGATGGAACCGATCAAGATCGTTTAACACCGCCATGTCGAACGGGGTTGTGGTCGTTCCTTCTTCCTTGTATCCGCGCACGTGAAGATTTTCATGATTGGTTCGACGGTAGGTCAGACGGTGAATCAGCCACGGATAGCCATGATAGGCGAACATAATCGGTTTGTCTTTGGTAAAAAGCATGTCAAAATCCTTATTCGAAAGGCCATGCGGATGCTCTTCCGACGGCTGAAGCGTCATGAGATCAACAATATTGATAACCCGTATGATGAGGTGTGGAGCATACTCTCGCAGAAGTTGAACGGCTGCCAGCGTCTCGAGCGTCGGCACATCGCCGGCACAGGCCATGATCACATCAGGCTCAGTACCTTTGTCATTGCTCGCCCACTCCCATATTCCAATGCCATCTGAACAATGCTTGAGGGCGGCGTCCATGTCGAGCCATTGCGGCATGGGAGCTTTTCCTGCAACAATAACATTCACTTTATTCCTGCTCTGCAGACAGATATCCGCTACGCACAGCAGGCAATTTGCGTCCGGGGGAAAATACACCCGAACAATGTCCGCTTTTTTATTCACCACATGATCGATAAAACCCGGGTCCTGATGACTAAAACCATTATGGTCCTGTTGCCATACATGCGATGTCAAAAGATAATTAAGAGAGGCAATGGGCCGTCTCCAGGGGATATCCTTGCTCGTAACCTTGAGCCATTTGGCATGCTGGTTGAACATCGAGTCAATGATATGGATAAATGCTTCATAGCACGAAAAAAGACCATGCCGTCCGGTCAGCAGATAGCCTTCAAGCCAGCCCTGGCACGTATGCTCGCTCAGAATTTCCATGACCCGTCCGTCCGGAGAAAGATGATCGTCCTCCGGAATGATTGGTTCCATCCACGTCCGGTCAGTCACGTCAAAGATGGCATTCAGCCGGTTGGATGTGGTCTCATCCGGACCCATTACCCTGAAGTTTCGCTCATCAAGGTTTAATTGCATCACATCCCGCAGTAATCTGCCCAGAACGCGAGTGGATTCAGCAATCGTCCCTCCATTTGTTTTCACCTCAACCGCATAATCTCTGAAATCCGGCAGCTTCAGGTCTTTTAAAAGAAGACCACCGTTCGCATGAGGGTTTGCGCCCATCCTGCGATTTCCTTTTGGCGCCAGCTCTGCAAGCTCGGGAATCAGTTTGCCGTTCTTGTCAAACAATTCCTCAGGCTTATAGCTCTTCATCCATGTTTCGAGAATAGTGATATGCTCAGGCTTCGTTGCCATATCCGTAACCGGAACCTGGTGCGAACGCCAGAAACCCTCGGTTTTCAGCCCATCAACCTCCTTGGGGCCGGTCCAGCCCTTGGGCGAGCGTAGAATAATCATGGGCCAGCGCGGCCGCCGAACCGTTTTGCTTCGCCGGGCTTCGCTTTGAATCGACTTGATCTCCGCAGTGACCGCGTCCATGGTCTGCGCCATCTTCTGGTGCATCTCGAACGGTTTTGATCCTTCGACAAAGTACGGTTTGTATCCATACCCGAGAAAGAGCCTTTCAAGCTCATCATGGCTGATGCGGGCAAAAAACGTGGGATTCGCGATCATGTACCCGTTCAGATGCAGAATCGGAAGCACAGCACCGTCATGAGCAGGATTCAGAAATTTGTTCGAATGCCACGAAGCCGCAAGCGGCCCGGTTTCTGCTTCTCCATCACCCACGACACAAGCCACAAGAAGATCCGGATTGTCAAATGCTGCACCGTATGCATGCGAAAGAGCATACCCAAGCTCTCCGCCCTCGTGGATCGAGCCTGGCGTTTCAGGAGCCGCGTGGCTCGGAACCCCGCCAGGAAATGAAAATTGTTTGAACAGTTTTTTCATTCCGTCGGCAGTCTGGGAAACATTTGGGTAAATTTCACTGTAGGTTCCTTCAAGATACGTATTTGCAACGAGACCGGGCCCGCCATGTCCGGGACCGGCGATATAAATGACATCAAGGTCCTGTTCTTTAATCACCCGGTTCAAATGCGCATAAATAAAATTAAGTCCCGGTGTCGTTCCCCAATGCCCCAGAAGCCTGGGTTTGATGTGATCAAGTTTGAGTGGTTCCTTTAACAGAGGATTATCGTATAAATAAATCTGTCCAACAGTCAGATAATTGGCCGCACGCCAATAGGCATTGATACGATGAAGCTGTTCGTGCGATAACACGTCCGGCATGATTCCTCCTTGGGTTAATCAACCGTCTTGTTTTCTTCCCGAAATCTGAGCGCGATCTCTTTCAGCATCTCAATGATGACTTCCGGATATTGATTGATTAGCGGTGTAATGTTCTCATTCTTAATAACCACAAGTGATACATCCTCACGCGCAATAGCAACCGCTCTTCGAGGAAGTGAAAGAAGAAAGGAAATCGCTCCAAAGCATTTTCCTTCCTGAATAGTGCTTAAGAGCGTATCACCTTTCCTCAGTTCAACGCTTCCCTGATAGACTCTGTACATAACATCGCCGGGGTCTCCTTCGTTAAAAATGACACTGCCTTTTGTAAAGCTTACCACATATTTTCGTACTGCCTCCGCAGGTATATTTTTACTGCCGATCATGAGATTTCGTATAAGAACCGTCTGTTCCCGTCCCAAAGTAGCAGCAAATTCAGCGCCAATGAGAAAAACCATAAGGGAATAATAAATCCAGATAATAATCACGAAAAGGGACTTAAAGGATCCAAAGGCAAAACCATAGCCGGGATTGTAGGTAAGGAACATATGAAATGCCGGTGTCATAATGAACCAGAGCACGGACGTAATCAGGGCGCCGAAGATCAAATGTCTGATACGAGCTTTTCCGGAAAAGGCAAAGTAAAGCAAAAAGACGATTGCGGTGATAAAAATAAAAGGAATGACCCGCTCAAAATAACCCAATGGCACAAGCATCAGACTCTTGTTCTCGAGAATCGTAAAAATAATTCCCGCAACTGCAATCGCTGAAAGGCCCATGAGAAAGAGCAGGCTGATGAGCACGTCAAACAATTTTTCGAGCAAAAAAGGGCGGGAAGGTTTTTTCTGGAAAGCAATTCCAAGAGATATGCGCATATCAGCAGCAAGCGGTGTTATGCTCCAGAGAAGTACCAGGAGATTTACAATACCTATCGTTTTTAAATGAGTCGAAATAACCTGCACTTCCTGAATAATTTCCGGACTGTATGCAGGAATTAATTGCAGCAGAAGATCCTGCGTCCGTGCTAGGGCTTGTTCAGAAGAACCGATTGCTGCGCTCAAAATAAAGGTAAGCAGAAAAAGAACCGGAATAAGAGCGAGTATTGCAGAAAAGGCAAGGGATGCTGCGGCAGTGAGATCGTTATTTTTCACAAAAGAAAAATACGTTTCAACAATAACAAGGCGGATTTTTTTGAAGAAGTCAATCATAAGCTTCCTTCATGAGATAATGAAAGATTATAGATGTTCATATAAAAAAGAGCAAATAATAATACTAAACGATGATTCTTTTAAAGTATAACTATTTTACTCCGGATTTTGCTACACTTTTTTTGTGAAGATTAATGAGATAGGCTCCTATTCGCCAGAACCAAACATCTTGGCAAAACAACAGAAGGTTTATCCATGCTTTTTAATTCGTTTGAATTCGCGGTCTTTTTTCCGCTGATCACCCTGCTCTATTTTTTATCACCCCATAAACTGAGGTGGATGTTATTGCTTGGTGCAAGCTGCATTTTTTACATGGCATTCATACCGGTGTATATACTTATTCTCGCAGTAACGATTGTCATTGATTATATTGCAGGAATAAAGATAGAGAATGCGGAAAAAATACAGAAAAAGAAACTCTATTTGATTGTCAGCATCGTATCAACCTGTCTGGTCTTGTTCATTTTTAAATATTTCAATTTTTTTAACAACAATTTTGCCTCAATAGCCAACTTTTTTCATTGGAACTATCCCATCGAAATGGTCAACATCATTCTGCCAATCGGACTATCCTTTCATACGTTTCAAAGTTTGAGCTATGTCATCGAAGTCTACCGGGGAAACCAGAAAGCAGAACGCCATTTCGGCATTTATTCATTATATGTCATGTTCTATCCCCAACTTGTCGCAGGCCCCATTGAACGACCGCAAAATTTGCTGCACCAATTCCGGGAAGAATATTTTTTTGAATATCAGCGAGCGGCAGACGGGATGAAATTAATGGCATGGGGCCTTTTTAAGAAGGTCGTTATCGCCGACCGGCTCGCGATTGTCGTAAACCATGTATACAGCGCGCCCACAGAATATGCGGGATTGACGCTGATCGTGGCAACGATATTTTTTGCGTTCCAGATTTATTGCGATTTTTCAGGATACTCAGATATTGCTATCGGCGCTGCGCAGGTCATGGGATTTTCCCTGATGGACAACTTTAAAAGGCCCTACCATGCAGCAAGCATTTCTGAATTCTGGAAACGGTGGCACATATCACTCTCAACCTGGTTTCGGGATTATGTGTACATTCCCTTGGGAGGAAATCGCGTTTCCAAATGGAAATGGCAGATGAATCTGTTCCTAACGTTTCTGATAAGCGGATTATGGCATGGAGCAAACTGGACCTATGTCCTATGGGGCGCCTTAAACGGATTCTATCTCATATTCGCACTCTGGACACAGGATCTGCGCAACAATCTTGCCACCAGACTGAGATTAACGAACTACCCAGTTCTGCGGAAAGGATGGGCAATTCTCGTTACCTTCTCCTTAGTCTGTTTTGCCTGGATTTTTTTTCGAGCACGAACGCTAGATGATGCCTGGTATATGGCAACACATCTCTTGAGCGGGCTCGGCAATCTCGGAGATTTTTCTTATGTCAAGGAAAGTATAAGCGACCTCGGCTTGAGTAAAGAAGAACTTTTCATAGCTATTGCATCTCTATGCTTGCTTGAATTTGTTCATCTGATACAACGGCATGCAAACATGAGACATCTGTTGTCCGAAAAACCGGTCTGGTATCGGTGGAGTGTCTATTATGCGATTGGCTTAAGCATGCTGTTCTTTGGTGTCTTTGGTAAAAATCAATTTATCTATTTCCAATTTTGAATATATGCTGAAAAAGTTTCTCATAAAACTTATGCTTTTCTGCACACCCTTCGGAGTGCTCATGGGTACAGTCAATTATTTTGGCGATGCAGGAACGCTGTTTTCAAGTCCTGAACTCCAAATTGCCAAGTATCTTGCAGAAGGGTATAACGTTGCCAACGCCCCGAATATTGATGAACGTGCCTTACAGCGCCATGTCATTGCATTGCTGAAGACAACGCCATCCGTCATTGTGCTCGGTTCAAGCACCATTCTCCTCATGAAATCAACCAATGCAAGCACAAACAGCTTTATGAATCATGGTGTTTCCGGGGCCTCGCTTGAAGACATGATCGCCATTTATCAACTGTACAAATCAAGGGGTGTATTGCCGAAAAAAATTATCATGGGAATTGACCCCTGGATTTTTAATAAAAATAGTGGTCAACTCAAGTGGAAAACGCTCGAGTATGCGTACACGGCATTCGTATTATCTGAGCCAATGAGAGAACAATCCAGCATGCATCTTGATAAATTTTACCAGCTTTTTTCTCCTTCGTACTTTCAGTCTTCAATAAAAACGTTGTATGCAAAATTAATCAGGAAAGAAAAAATAGTACTCCTCCCGACAAAACAAAGGATTAATAATTCCCTCACACGCTTAGTTGACGGTTCAATCTCCTATGGTCCAAAAAATCAAAATCTCACGGTACAGGAAGTCGAGAAAAGAGCTAAACAGGATATGGTGGGAGGAGACACGATCAATTTACTCGAGAAATATACACACTTATCAAAAAAGCACAGGGACTTATTCGATAAATTCATTTCTCAAATCATTTCGCAGAACATAGACCTCACGTTTGTGTTAATACCGTATCATCCATCACTGTATACATTTATGCTTACCAATAATGCGTATAGGATGGTGACTGAATTTGAGCAGTATATAAAAGGATATGCTCAGCAAAAAAAAATCAAGCTCATGGGAAGTTATGACCCTGCACGATTCAATCTGGATAGCAATTATTTTTATGATGGAATGCATGTCAATGAAAAAGGACTTGAGATCGTTTTGAAAGGATCGCCGTCGCCTCACCCGCGTGAAAAAAGCAGGTATGTGCAGACAGCGGGTAGTTTATAACATCTCCGGCCTGAATAGTGACCGTCGGCGAATGATTTTTCCCGAGACCATGAACACGCCGTCCCCGGTATAGTGCAGAGTTTCAGGATACTTGGGTGAAGTGGCTACATGGGCCTTGACTACTTCGAAAATAAAAAAATTGTATTTGTCGACAAGAGAAGCATCGTGCAAGGTGCATTCAAAGTTTGCATAGCACTCCTGAATTAACGGAGCTTCAACCTGAGTTGCCTTGCCCGGAGTCAATCCGAATTCAGGAAACTTGTCAACTTCAGCACCAGAGCTATTCCCGATCTTAATCACCGTATCCGTAAATGCTGTCGTCGGAAGGTTGATGACACATTCACGACTCTTGCGGATCATATCAAAACTATGATTGCTCTCCGCAATAACGCAGCCTACCAGTGAAGGAGTAAACTCCATCATCGTGTGCCAACCCATGGTCATGATGTTTGTCTTATCGTTCCATTTTGATGAAACAAGCACAATCGGACCTGGTTCCAAATACCGGCGCACTTGGCTCAAAGGAAAATCAAGCTTCTTGGTTTTTTTATTCATAAAAATCAGAACAGGTTTATCGTGTGGAAGTAGTACCGCTTGAAGGCGTGAACTGTTTTTCCCATTCCTTCTTAAGGGATTCTTTTTTCTCTTCCTGGGTGCTGCATCCGCAGGCAGAAAAGATAAGACTTTTTAAATCCGTTCCCGAATATCCACCACCCGGTCCATCACAGGAAATCTCATCACCTTTAAATTGGCATGAAATCCGCGATCCATTGTTCGAACAAATGCCCTCAATCCCTTCACTTGCGCCAATGCGGATTTGCTTCTGGTCATTGATGGAACAGGCATCAGCAATTATCGGATACGATAAAAAAAGAACGCTTAATACTATGATTGTTCGATGTAGTATTTTATTAAAAATCCTGTTCATAAATTAGATTGTATCATGAAATTATCTTTTTTGTTTCATTTTGTAAAGGCAAGGAAATACAGAGTGGACATATGACAGAGGGAAAAATCAAGAATCAAGCAAGAATCAAGAAGAATCAAGGGTCACCCATTTGAAGGCTTCCTGTCAAGTGAAAAAGCCCACCCTGTGACGAGAAATTTCATTTTCTCGTCAGTGTTTATGCAGTCATCAGTTTCTTTACCATTGCCGTAGTTT
>Ga0265297_10007897_pt1 | contig 14479 bp, 14 predicted proteins | sample Munlanlwell13791_FD_192502 | JGI IMG/M metagenome (GOLD analysis project Ga0265297, IMG submission 192502) | Leachate microbial communities from a municipal landfill in Southern Ontario, Canada - Leachate well 137-91 | ecosystem: Engineered > Solid waste > Landfill > Unclassified | place... | reverse complement strand
ATCTTGACACTTAGCAATCAAGATGTTATTCTGCTAAATATATGACTGAAACACCAAACGAAGTTACTACAATTCAACCAGTCCGAAAAATTTTACCTCTCATTCCACTTCGTAATATTGTTCTTTTTCCATCAGTTGAAACTTCTCTCTTTTTTAGTCGCAAGGAATCTACCAATTCTCTTCTTCATGCTTACGACAATACCAATAAAATGGTTATTATTACCACTCAACAAAATGGTCGTATCGAAAATCCCAAATATGAAGATATATATTCTGTCGGTGTTTTAGCCAAAATCGAACATGTTCTCCAAACTGATGGTAGTCTTCATGCCATTGTTAAAGGAATCTCTCGGGTAAATATTGTTAATCTTACTCAAACAGAGCCATTCTTTATGGCTGAATATGTCGATTTACCAGTTGTCCCTGAACCATTGGCTGAAGTTCAACAAAGCGCCGAAGCTTTGTTAAGCCAACTCAAAAAAGCTTTTGCCATGGGACGTCAACTCGATCTTCCCGCCATGATGCAACTTTCCACTGGTGTTTCTAGTAGTGATTTAGCTGATCAGGTTTGTTTTTCTGTCGATGCAAAAATATCCGAAAAACAGGGATTATTAGAAATGCTTTTAGTTAGTCAGCGTCTCAAGGCGGCTACCGAATATCTAATTCAAGAAATGAAAGTAGCTGAGTTGGAAAGATCTATTGAAGAAAAAACCCAAGAAAAATTTAATACTGGTATCAAAAGAAATGTTTTAGAGGAACGTAAACGTCAAATTGAAAAAGAATTAAAAAGACTTGGAGAATCTAGTGGTGGTGAATTTAGTGAGTTAGAAGAAAAAATTAAAAAATTAATTCTTCCCAAAGATATCAAAAAAAAGTTAATCAAAGAATTAAATCGGCTTATCGAAATGGGATCTATGGCTCCCGAATCGAGTTATATTAAAGCCTATTTGGAAACTGTTGTTGAACTCCCTTGGGGTAAATACAGCAAATCAAATGTCAGTCTTTCCAAGGCTGCCAAAATTTTAGACGAAGATCATTATGGTATCAAAGATGTCAAAGAAAGAATTTTGGAATATTTGGCTGTCGTCAATTTAAAAAACAAATATAAAACTAAAAAATCTGAAGACGTTTCTGGCACTGCCAACATTCTTTGTTTTATCGGTCCTCCAGGAGTTGGTAAAACTTCTTTAGGAAAATCTATTGCCAAAGCTCTCGGTCGTGAATTTGTCCGTGCTTCCCTTGGTGGTATTCGCGATGAGGCTGAAATTCGAGGCCACAGAAGAACTTATGTTGGTGCTATGCCTGGACGTATCATCAAAGGTCTAAAAGATGCTAAATCTATGAACCCTGTTTTTATGCTTGATGAAGTCGACAAAATTGGTGCTGATTATCGAGGCGATCCATCAGCTGCTTTACTCGAAACTTTAGACCCCGAACAAAATCGCGAGTTTACTGATCATTATCTTGATTTTCCAACCGATCTTTCCAAGGTATTTTTCATATTGACGGGTAACGATATATCCACTATTCCTGTTGCACTTCGTGATCGTCTCGAAATAATTAATTTTTCTGGCTATACCATGGACGAGAAATTCCATATTGCCAAAAAATATTTAGTCAAAAAAGAACTCGAAGCCAATGGCCTAAAACCAAATAATCTTAATGAAATTAAAGATGAAATTCTAAAATATATTATCGAAAAATATACTCGAGAAGCTGGTGTTCGTGGACTCGAACGAGTTATTGCTTCGCTTTTCCGCAAAGCTGCCAAAAAGATTGTGGTTAACAAAATAGATAAAATTGATTTAAATAATCAATCAACCCTTAAAAAATTTTTAGGGCCAGAAAAATTTTCTCCATCACTTAAAGGTAAAAAAGACGAAATTGGTGTTTCGACAGGTCTTGCTTGGACTGCAGTTGGTGGCGATATCTTATTTATTGAAGTCAATATTATGCCTGGTCGCGGTCAGTTAATTTTAACTGGAAAGCTTGGTTCAGTTATGAAAGAATCATGTCAAGCCGCTTTATCTTTTGTCCGAAGTCAAGCCAAAAATTATGGTATCAAATATGATTTTCACAAAATTGATATTCATATCCATGTTCCCGAAGGTGCCACACCCAAAGATGGTCCTTCAGCCGGTGGTGCTATCACTACTGCCTTAGTTTCGGCATTAAAAGGTGTTGCTGTCCCCAAAGAAATCGGTATGACTGGTGAAATTACTTTACGTGGGAATATTTTAGAAATTGGCGGACTCAAAGAAAAATCTATTGCTGCTCATCGAGCTGGCCTTAAAACTATTTTTATCCCCAAAGACAATCAAAAATCTCTGGTTGAAATTCCTAAAGAAGTTAAAAAAGATATCAAATTCATCCCAGTGGAACACTATTCCGAAATCTACAAAAAGATCTTCGCTTAGAAATTATCCAACAAATACACCTCTAGTCGTTCTATTGTCTTTAGTAATTCTTTCTCTTTTAACCCTAACTCTTATTTCTTCAGCTGTATTTATGCCCAATCTAGCTCTTTCCAATTGTTCCTGTCTTAATAACCAATATTGAAGATTAACTCTAGTTTCGATAGAAAGGTTAACTTTTCTAAATTCTAAATCACGTTCACTGTTCATAGTTAAATAAATTTAATAACATCCAAATTTTGTCTTGGTTTCCCAGTCAATTTTGAATTATCAAAAACTGCTCTACCTCTATCTGTACCAATTGTTGGATTAAACTGCCAACCATATGAATCGAGTTCATAACCATCAGGAATTAAGTTTTCTGGTTTATCTTCTAACGGAAAAGTCAAAAAAGAATGTGTCTTTTTACCTGGCTGCAATTCTCTTTTAATTTCTGGAATTGTTGGCATAATCGTATTTTACTCTATATTTTAAATTTTTCGACACACAGAAAACTGGACACTACCTTCACCTCTAGCCTGCAAATCTTCCGGTGATTCTTGTGGTTTACCTTCAAACGAAACACTCTTTTTGGTTTTTTTACTAGTTCTTGCTTCAAAATCATCAACTTCAACCAATCTTCCATAAGAATCAAATTCCCTAGTTGGTAGTAAAACAAAATCATGTATTATCGGAAACAAATCACTGTGTTCACATTCATTTTTTCTCATACTAAATTATAGTACTACATTTTTTCTACCAATCCAATGCCCAAAAGATACAATCCTGTCTCCAATATACTAGCCACAGTTCTGGTCAGAAATATTCTAAAAACTTCCTGTTCTTCATTAATTATTCTATTTTTAGCATAAAATTCATTATATTTTCTTGCCAAACTCAACAAATATTCGGCAATTACGGCTGGGGAAAATCTAACCCCTGCTTCAACTATTTTTTCCTCAAATCGATAAAATTCCTTAATTAAGGCCATTTCATCACTATTAATATCTTTTGGTATTTCATCAACATTTTTTTGTTCTTTAATTTGAGTCTTATTCAATACGCTTTTACATCTTGCATAGGTGTATTGTAAATATGGTCCCGAATCTCCCTCCAAACTCATTATTTGATCCCAATCAAAAATTACATCCTTTTTAGGATCAGATGCCAAATCATTAAATTTAATTGCCCCAATTGCCACCGTTTTTATCATTTCTTCTTTTTCACTGGCACTCAACTCTTTTCCAACTACACTTTTATCAGCAATAGCCTCAGCTTTTTCCATTGCCTTATCAATTACATCAGACAAATGAATTGTATCTCCCTTTCTAGTTGAGAATTTTCCTGTCGGCCAACGAATCAACCCATGGGCAATATGTACCATTCCATCACTTGGCATCCAATCCATCATTTTAGCTGTTTCAAACACCTGTCTAAAATGTAATTCTTGATCTGCGCCAACTTCATAAACTATTAAATTTGGTTTCCATTCCTTTATTCTGTATTTAATTGTTGCCATATCACGGGTGAAATATGTTGTTGTCCCATTTGATTTTTGCAACATTGCCGGTGGCATTTTTTCAAATTCTACAATCGTTGCTCCTTCACTTTTTTTGGTTATTCCTTTATTAATTATCTCTTTTGTTACCTCAGGCAACATGTTTTCATAAAAACTCTCTCCGTGGACAAAATCAATATGAACTCCCAACATTTGATACACTCGTTCAAATTCCAACATCGAAATATCAATACACTTCTGCCATATTTTTCGTGCTTCTTCGTCTCCATTTTCCAGTTTTGCAAACCAATCTCTCCCTTCATCAATCAAACTCTCATCTTTTTCTGCTTCTTGGTGAAATTTTACATAAAGTTTTTCCAAATCAGCGATTGTCAATTCATTCAAATCTTTTTCATTCCATTTTTTTATTGCTGCCACCAATTTTCCATACTGTGTCCCCCAATCACCCAAATGGTTATCTCCAATACAATTCCACCCCAAAAATTTATAGATATTATAAATAGCTTGGCCGATGTTTGTCGATCGTAAGTGTCCAATTCCAAAAGGCTTAGCAATATTTGGTGCTGAATAATCAATCACCATTGTTTTACCTTTTCCATATTCATTCAATTTATTTCTAAATTCAGTTTCATAATTTACACTTTCAGCTTCCTTAATCAAAAACTCTGGTTTTAAATAAAAATTAATAAACCCTGCTCCTGCCACTTCAACCTTTTCTATAAAATCACTATTTATATCCTGAACTTGTCGAAGGATATTTTCTGCAATTTCTCTTGGATTTTTGTTTTGAGATTTACCCAACACCATGGCAATATTAGTTGAATAATCGCCAAAGTTCACATTTGCCGGATGTTCCAATTTAATATCACTATCAACCACTTTCAATTTCAAATTTTGACAGGCATCCAAAAGCAAATTCTTAATAGACTTTTGTTCCATTTTTTTTATCTTTATCCAAAAATAATAAAGCAACCTCTTCCTCATCTCCAGCAGCAAATATCATCGCTTCCGATTCTACCCCCATAATTTTTCTTGGGATTATATTTGTTACAAATACTGTTTTTTTACCAATCAAATCGGCAGGGGAGTACCACTTTTTAATTCCAGAAAATACATTTCGTAATTTTTCTTCACCAAAATCCACCTGAAGTATCAATAATTTTTCACTACCTTCTACCTCTGCAGCGTCTTTAATTTCACCAACCATGAATTCCACTTTGGCAAAATCATCATATTTAATTTGATCCATGGCAAATTTTATCACAATCGAAGTATCCAATTTCTACTAATCTATGGATCATCCAAGCAGTACTCTTACCCGCACCACCCAATATTTTTTCCATTCCATTATTGTCTCTAATCTTCAAAGGTTTTATTTCTATTGGACAACCATCGTTTGACAAAATGGCTCTTCCGCTACTATTTACCAAAATAGGAATAATTTGATCAGTTTTTTTATTTCTTACTACTGTTTTCCCATTTACCTCAGAAGTAACATAATTTTCGTCAGAAAGAGGGAACCACCCACCAACTACATCCATTGAAGGCATTCCTCTAATTCGAAATTCATTAGGTTTCTCCCAATTAACATTAAATGTCGGGACAACTTTAGCAAATTCATCACCCAGATCTCCAAAACCAATTACCGGCCCAACCAATGCCAATTCTTTCAAAAGCCATTCTATTGAAATAGTTTTCCCTGAATCTTTATGAATAAAATCGACAGAAGTTCTAGCTGCTTTTACTAAAATATTTTTCCAATCAATTTCAGGATGTTGCTTTTTAAAGACTTCAGACTCAATCATTTTTTTTAGTTCCAGTGTGTTTTTAATATTTTTTAAAGTTACGATATAATCACGCCTTCCAGAACTTTTCGACCAATCACCCAATAAATAAGAATCTTTATTCGTTGATAAGACATCCTCTTCAAGTGCCCTACGAATTAAATTTTTGTTTGGAACATGAAGTTCATGAACCCGGTGCCAGCTAAAAAATAATTCATTTTCCTCAATTTTTACTTCTCTGTTAATCAAAAGTGCCGAACCGTTTTCCGGATTCAAAAAAACTTGATTAAAAACTGAATTTGCTTTTTGTGTCCCATATTTTTCGTCAACAGCAAAATATAAGCGAGAGAGTAATGTCCTTTCTATTCTTCCAGCTGTTGCTCCAGTATTAAAAACCAAATTCCCGCCCTCAGCCAAAAAATCTGTCAATTCTACGATTACTTCAGGTTCAATCGCATAATCTTGTTTTGGTGCAGTCAAAGTTCCATCCATATCTAGAACTAAAGTTCCACAAATTTTATTTTGCTTTCCTACCACTTCTTGATTTTGGTTAGGTATTTCCCAAATAAAAGTTGATTGACTTTCTTGTCTCATTTAACTGGATTCTACCACTAAAATAGTCTAAAGCAAATGGAAATAATTTAACAAAAAAACGAAATATGGTATGCTTGGGTTAATCGTTTTTGTTATTAATTAATATATTTATGACTAATATTGATACCTCCATTTTTAAATCTTATGACATTCGTGCAATTTATCCCACTCAAGCCAATGAAGAATTAGCCGAAAAAATAGGTCGCGGTTTTGCTAAATATTTAAATTTTCCTTCAAAAGTAATCGTTGCTCGCGACGGTCGCATCTCCGGTGAATCAATGAAAAATGCTCTAATCCAGGGATTAACCAAAGTTGGAGTCAACGTTATTGATATTGATCTAGCTTCTACCGATTCCTTCTATTATGCTTGTCAAACCAGAGATCTCCCAGGTATCACTGTTACTGCTAGCCACAATCCCAAAGAATACACTGGTTTCAAAATGGTCAAAAAAATTCCCGAGCTTTTATCTGGTGATGCTGGTATCAAAGAAATCAAAGAATATATTTTAGCCGATGATCTACCTGCTGACTCTGTTACTCCAGGAACTATTGAATCTCAAAATATTCAACAAGAATTTGTTGATTATGTTTTATCTTTAGTTGATATTTCCAAATTCAAAAATTTTAAAATTCATGCCGATACCGCCAATGGGATGGTTGGTCTATTTTTAAAATTAATTGATGAAAAACTTCCGACTGTCGACTTAATCCCTATGTACTGGGAAATAGATGGTAATTTCCCCAATCATGGTGGTGATCCACTTTTAGCCGAAAACAGGGTAGAAATACAAAAAAGAGTTCCAGCTGAAGGCAGTGATTTAGGCATTATGTTTGATCCAGATGGTGATCGATTTTTTGTTATCGACAAAAAAGGTCGATTTGTTCCAGGTGATTTTATGACTGCTATTTTAGCCAAATATTTTGTTGAAAAATATCCAGGTTGTAGTGTTGTTTATGATATTAGAGCTTCAAAAGTAGTTCCAGAAACTATTACTGTCGCTGGTGGCAAGCCTCTAGCCAATCGTGTTGGTCATACTCATATTAAGGCTCGTATGAAAGCTGAAAATGCTTTCTTTGGTGGAGAAGTTTCTGGTCATTATTATTTCAAAGATTTCTTTTTGTGCGACACTGGCTTAGTTACTTTTGTTTATCTTCTCGACTTTTTATCCAAGTCAGAGAAACCACTTGAAGTTATTGTTGATGAAATGATGTCAAGATATTTTATTTCTGGAGAAATAAATAATAAAGTTGCCGATGTTCCAAAAGTTTTAACCACCATTGAAAATACTTATGGTCCAAAAGCTCTCGCCCCAATCGAGCGTATGGATGGTATGACTTTTGAAATGGGCGATTGGCGTTTCAACGTCCGATCATCCAACACTGAACCTCTCCTTCGTCTTAATCTCGAAGCTACAAGTCAAGAACTAATGGAACAAAAAAGGGATGAAGTTTTAGCCATAATTACTGGGTAAATAAATGACTAAGGAACAAGTCCACATTAGCCAACTCGCCGATAATTCAGAAAAACAGCGAGAGATACTAAGTCTAACTAATAGCTTTGAAATTGTAGATAAAAACGAAAATTTATCTCAAGTAGTTGGACTTATCAAAGACGGTTTTATTCCTATTTTTGTCAGTAGTCATTCTAGTCATGCCGATTTGTTTGCCGCTCTCAAAGTTTTAAGTTTTGTTCAAGATCAAATGGATCCAAACGACCCAAAATTTGTTCAATTTATTTATGCCAAATCAATTGATACCGGCCATCAAGGCAAACCAATCCAACAAATATTCGATAAATTTAAATCTTTTTTAAAACACAAAAATGTTTTGCCTTTACCAGTAGTTAGGCAAAAAGATACTGAAAAATATGGTCTTCCTCCAGAAATGGGAAATCTCAAACAACTTTTGTCTATTCCAGAAAAAAACAATGGTCTTTTTATTTTTCCCGAAGGTACCACTGAAGGAGGCAAAATTAAAAATGGAAAACTAAATGGTCTTCAATCTGTCGAAGACGCTAGTAGTATCAACAAAGTCTGTAAAAAATGCGTCAAAATCAATAAAAAATTTGTTGCTGTTCCTATAGCTATTAATGGCAGTCATCAAATTTTTAGTTCAGATACTGGTATTATTGATTATACTAAAACGGCCCAGATTATTATTGGTGATCTTTTATTTGAAAAAGATCTTATTGGCCAAAAAGAAAAACCTCTTGATATCATTATGCAAAATATTGCCTATCATCTTCCTTTAGAAGCCAGAGGAATATTTAAATAATTTATGTATCAACCATCAATTAAAATACTAGATAAATATGCCGATGTTTTGATTAATTTTGCTCTAAACAGCGGCCGTGGTGTCAAAAAAGGTGAAGTTGTTTTTCTTCAAGTTCCCGAAAGTGCCAAGCCACTTTTAGTTTCTCTCCAGCGTTCTGTTTTAAAAAGTGGAGCTCATGCCATCATTCAATATTTACCCGACTGCATGTCTCGTGAATTTTTTGAACTGGCCAGCGACGATCAGCTTAAATTTTTTCCTGCCACTTTTTTGAGAGGTCGGGTTAAACAAGCCGATCATTTTCTCATGGTTTTAGCTGAAACTAATTATCATGAATTGGAGGGTATTGATCCCAAAAAAATTATGGATCGCAACATGGTTTTTAAGCCATACAAAGATTGGCGTGATCAAAAAGAAAATAAAGGCAGACTCACCTGGACTATTGGTTTGTATCCCACTCCTGCCATGGCCAAAGAAGCCAATTTAACTTTACATGAAGCCTGGAATCAAGTTATCAAAGCCTGTTTTCTCAATTATGCCGATCCTGTCAAGAAATGGCAGCGAATCCAAAAAAAGTCTAATCAAATCAGGAAAAAATTAAATCAATTAGAAATAGTCAAAGTTAATATCAAATCCAAAAATACCGATCTAAATATTACTATTGGTGAACATCGCCAATGGCTTGGCGGCGGCGGCCGCAACATTCCTAGTTTTGAAATCTTTACTTCACCCGATTGGAAAGGGACCAATGGATACATCTTTTTTGATCAACCGCTTTATCGTCATGGCAACATTATCAAAAATATTAAATTAGTTTTTAAAGATGGTCTAGTTGTTGAGTCTAGTGCTGGCTATGGAGAGAAAGTTTTACAAGAATTAATTAAAGTCAAAAATAGCGACAAAATAGGTGAATTTTCCCTTACAGACAAACGTTTTTCCAAAATAAACAAATTTATGGCCGAAACTTTATACGATGAAAATTTTGGTGGACCATTTGGCAACACTCACATTGCTCTTGGATCAGCTTACAAAGATACCTATAGTGGCAAAATAAACAAATTAACCGACAAAGATTGGGAAAATTTGGGTTTTAATGACTCCGCTGTTCATACCGATATTATCTCCACTGAAGACCGCACCGTAACAGCCACATTAAAAAATGGCAAAGAAATTATTCTTTATCAATCAGGTCAGTTTCAACTTTAGCTGCTTTTTTAGGTTTTTTAACCTCTTTGGTAATTTCTTTAGCTGTAAGCAAATCCAAAAGTCGATCCATTTTTCTGTTTAATTCTTCAAAATCTTTTTTGTAAGAAATTTCAGTTCTTGGAGCTTCATTTCTTGGTCTCTCATTTCTGAAATTGTCATTTCGGAAATTACTTTCTCTTCGTCCGCCTTCTCGACCGTCAGTTTTTTCAAAGCAATTGCTGCAGTAAACAGGCTTTTCACCACTTGGTCTAAAAGGGACTTCACATTCAACTCCACACTTATCACAAATGGCACTAAACATTTGTGGTCTATCTCCACCTCTGCCACCACTAAATCCGCCTCTATTTCGGTTAAAGCTACTGCCACTAAAATTTTTAAATCCTCGGTCGTTATTAAAACTTCTCATTTTTTGTATTAAATTTTCTAATTAAAAGCAGATGTATTGTATCAGTTTTTGACTTTAATTGCTGCCGATGTAGTTGCCACTCCTTTATTTTCGATATATTGCCTAACTTCAGACCAATTATTCTCTCCCATTTTCGGAGACAAGATAAACTGCCCTGTATTTGCCTTAGTATTTATTAACACATTTTGATCGGTCAATGCAATCGGAATAATTTTATATTTTGAAATTTCTGGTAATTTACCTACCAATTCATTCATTTTTGTAAAATTAATATCAGTAGTTATATGTTTAGTTAGCGTATTAATTGTTGGAATTATTTTTGGAATGAATCCAATGTTAATCACTTTATCTCTGACAGCAGTTATCACCAATCTTTGTCTGGCTGCTCGATTAAAATCTCCACCATCAGTAGTCGAATGTCTTGATCGAGCAAATTTCAAAGCTGTAGTTCCATCCATATGTTGTATTCCCGTTTCAAAATGAAGTGTTTCATATCGACAAGTATATTGTTGTTCTAGTTTTTCACCTGACATCGTCGCTTCCAATGCTTTCATTTCCTCATCTGTTTTTCCACAAGTATCAGTAATATTAGTCTCCAGTGGGTAAAATGGATCATCAAAAGTCCTAGCTATTTTTATATCAATTCCTCCTAAAATATCAATTATTTTTACAAATCCATCAAAATCTAAAGCGGCAAAATAATCAATTTTAAAGCCAACCACTTGTCCAACTACATATTTAGCCAACTCTCCGCCCCCAGCCTCACCAGTAAATTCTATTTTTTTATTTGGATATTTTTTGTCACTAGCTCCTATCGCATAAGCTTCATTTATTTTTTTATTTTCAGTTTCATCGCCATTGGTTGGAATAGCCACCCACAAATCCCTTGGTATAGAAATTAACGAAACCTCTTCGTTCCGAGGATCAATTTTTGCCACCATCATTGAGTCAGTTAATAATCCGCCCTCGTGGTTACCTCCACCATATCCCATTAATAAAATAGAATAGGGAGCCAATGGATCAGGAGTTGGGGTTGCTGTTGGCGTAATATTTACATCAATTTTTGGTTTGTTCGATTTAACTACAATTTTCCCATAAGTTAGGTAAAATACACTAAATCCAATCAATGTTAAACCTAAAATTATTGCTGCTATCCACCAGCCATTTATCCTTTTTTTCATGAGTCAAATTATATACCAAAAACAAAATATTAAAAAATATAATAAACTGTTATTTATGGATCCCAAAAAACTTCTAATTGTTTTCACTTACGCTCCAGCCGGATTAGGTCATATCAGAGTCGCTGATGCACTCATGGATAGTTTGCCACCAGGTCATCAATCAATTACTTTTACTTCTACCCACGTTGCCCTCGAATCATTACATCGATTTATGAGTTTAAACATTTTTGCTCGTCGGCTTATGGAGTGGGTCCAACACGGGATTCCTCAAAAAATTTTTACCAAATATTATCGAAAATATTTAAAAAACCATACCGAAAACTTATTTTTGGAATTTACTTCACTTATTAAATCTCAAAAAAATATTCCCAAAAAGATTATCATCGTCTCAACTCATTTTAGTCTTTCTTATCAACTCGGAACCATCAAAGAACAATTAGAAAAAGAATTAAATACCAAAATATTTTTGGTTGCTCAGATTACTGACGACTCTCCTCAATACATCTGGTATATCGATACTGCTGATCTAATTATTGCCCCCAGCCAAAAAACTGCCCAAGAACTCCAAAAATATGGTCAAAAAGAAAATTTAAAATATATTCCCTTTGAAGTTTTGCCTTATCCTATCAACCCAACCTTTATCAAAGATCTGGGCGAATCAAAAATAAATGGTCGCCAAAAACAATTTGACCCAAATAGTAATGAACCAATCAATATTATTATTCCGATTTCAGGTGCTGCAGTAGGAATGAAATTTTTTACCAAAATAATTGATAAACTTCGTCAGTTCTCTAACAGATATATTTTTTACGTAGTTTGTCGTAAAGCTCCATTCACTCAAAATTTTATAAAAAAAATTGAATCCAAAAGTTATGTCAATCTTTATGTTTCTCAAAATTATCAAGAAGTTGTTCACATGTACAATCGTATTTATCAAAATTATGTTATTTCTTCAGAAATAACCAAACCTAGTGAACAATCTTTCAAAGCTTTATTAAACCAAAATTCTGTTGGTGGTTCATTTTTATTTTTTGCCACTCCTGTCGGTCGTCAGGAATATGACAATTTAAAATTTTTAAAGAAAAACAATTTACTTTCAGTCAATAGTAGAGGAATTGTTTTACCCAAAGGTACCACTAATTGTGCCAAATTTATCAACAAACTTTATCAACACGGAAATTTATTAGACACATTCAAAAGTTATAAATCTGACAAAACTAATTTTGAAATCCAACCCACCGGCGCCACTCTTTTTTGGAAGACAGTTTTAAAAAAATTCAACTGATTACTATCCTAGTTCAGATGCGCTGAAAAATGATAAAGTATGCTATGAACCACTGGACTCAACTAAGCATTGATTATGCCAATCAAAAAAATTATCTTGATCAGTTATCTCGGATTTATCCAATAATTCCAGAATCAAAAAGAGATATAAATTCTACTAAATGGGAAAAAGTCGAAGATGCGTTTAACAAAAAAGACAATTTAACCTTAATTAAGGCACTATTATCATTTGAATTATTTCCTATCAAGGATAGTTATGTTGCTTATCTCAGAAAAAATAAATCATCATTAGAAAAAAATCCAAAAACTATCGCCAGATTGAGCTCTCGACTTTACGAAATGGGTTTGCCTCTAATAAAAGAAAAATGTTCAGAACCAAAAGAAACCAATAGACAAATCGGGCCTCTTTTTAGGAGATGGTTATGTCGTGGTGAACTTGGTATTCCTCTACTTGGTTTAAATGAATTTTCGTCAATCGACAAAAATGCTATTTTAGATTGTGCCGATGCCAAATTAATGCATTTTGCCAACGAACATTTGGGTTATGAAGGAGAAAAAGGTTTAGATTTTGTTGCCAGGGTGAATGATAAATATATTATTGGTGAAGCTAAATTTTTAACTGATTTCGGTGGACATCAAAATGCTCAGTTTGAAGATGCCAAAAAATTACTTAAAGATCAATCAGCTAGAGCTATTAAAATAGCTATCGCCGACGGCGTTTTGTTTATCAAAGGTAGAAGTAAAATGTATAAGTTTGTAACCGAAAACAAAGAACAATACACCATCTTATCAAGTTTGGTCCTAAAGGAATTTTTACATCAATTGTAGATTATGCAAAAAAACCGTTCACTGAAATATAACTTGATTATCGAAGGGGACAATCTTTTGGTAATGAAGGATTTAATCAATCAAGGATATAAAAATAAAATCGACCTAGTTTACATTGATCCTCCTTTTGCCACCAATAACACCTTTCGTAAGGGTAAGAAAAGAACCTCTACTATCAGCAGTAGTAAATCAGACGAAATTGCCTATACTGACAACAGACTTGGCAAAGAATTTATAGAATATTTAAAGAAAAGACTCATCTTAATAAAAGAATTAATGAGTCCAAAATCTTCAATTTATTTACATATTGATTATAAAATTGGCCACTATGTAAAAGTTATGATGGACGAAATTTTTGGAATAAAAAATTTCAAAAATGATATTACTCGAATAAAGTGTAATCCAAAGAATTTTAAGAGAAATGGTTATGGAAACATAAAAGACTCAATATTATTTTATACAAAAACAAATAATTTTATTTGGCACGAACCATTGGTTCAAAGAAGAAATAATGAGATTGAACGGTTGTTCAAAAAGATTGATAAAACTGGTCGCAAATATACCACCACTCCACTTCATGCTCCCGGAGAAACCAAAAATGGTCCAACCGGTCAAATTTGGAAGAATATGTATCCGCCAAAAGGTAGACACTGGCGCTATGATCCAAAAATTTTAAACAAATTAGATAAACAAGGGTTAATCGAATGGTCCAAGACAGGAGTTCCGAGAAAAATAATCTATGCCGACGAACTTTCTCATAAAAGACTTCAAGATATATGGAATTTTAAAGACCCTCAAAATCCAGAATATCCAACCCAAAAAAATTTAGAAATGCTTAAATTGATTATTAAAACATCATCAAATACAAATTCACTAGTTTTAGATTGTTTTTGTGGTTCTGGAACTACCATGGTGGCAGCAAACATTTTGAAAAGAAAATGGATTGGGATTGATAATTCTAAGCAAGCCATCAAAGTTTCCCAAAAACGGCTAAAACAATCCAAATCCAAAAA
>Ga0265297_10007896_pt1 | contig 14480 bp, 5 predicted proteins | sample Munlanlwell13791_FD_192502 | JGI IMG/M metagenome (GOLD analysis project Ga0265297, IMG submission 192502) | Leachate microbial communities from a municipal landfill in Southern Ontario, Canada - Leachate well 137-91 | ecosystem: Engineered > Solid waste > Landfill > Unclassified | place... | reverse complement strand
GATGGGGTGACCAAGATGCTCGACGGAGCCGCCCAGCAAGTGTCGCTCTTCAAGGGCAAGAAGCTCAACAAAATCGAGCAGGCGACCCTGGCCAACTACGCGGTGGAAGTCCGGTATCGCGGCTACAACAAGAACAAGCTCGAGGCGAAGGAGCTGCTGACCGTCCGCCGCGACTCGGACAAAGGCGACGACCTCTGGACCGTGTTCAACCGGATCCAGGAAAACGTGATGGTCGGCGGGGTGCCGATGATTACCGGACGGAAATCCAAAGGGGTGACGTCCTACTCCATCGGGATGGACGTCAACAAGCGCCTCTGGGCCGGAGCCGAAGCTCTCGCTACCGGCGGCATCAAGAGACTCCAGGCCATGCGCAAAGCGATGGTCCGCGGCAACCAGGACTAAACAACCGGAGGCCCGGTCGGAACACTTCCGGCCGAGCTTCTAAATTTTCTGCAAAGTTTTTATTTACAACCTGAGAAAAACTCCGTAGATTTTCAACTGTCATGAATACTGAATCCACACAGCCAGCCAACGAAAGCGTCCTCCACAAAATCCGGTCCCTCTTCAAGATAGCCGACCCAACCAACGGCGCCTCTCAGAATGAGATGGAAGTCGCCATGCGGAAAGCCAAAGAGCTCATGACCAGACATGGCATCGAGCAGATGGAAATGGGCGACGTCTCCCAAAAGGAAAACGGCATCCTCCACGGTAACGTCTGCCACGAGTGCTTCAACACCGGCCGCAAGAAACGCGACGAGGACCGCTGGATCCCAGCTGTCTTGAAGCAGGTCTTCGAAGTCGACATCCTGTTCTCCAAAGTGTGGGACGCAACGGCCGGAGTTGCCGGCGGCTACCGCCACATTTACGTGTTTGTTGGAACGCCGGCCGATGTCGAAATCGCCAAGACAGTTCTCCCGGTGATCTACGCCGCCATGAGCCGTGGGCTGAATGCCCACCTCAAAGCGCGGGGCATCACCTGGAACACCTCCACCGCCAACTCCTTTTTCCGTGGGGTTGCAGACGGCTTCATCAAGGCCTCGGTCCACGGCCAAGCCGCCGCGATGAAGGCCTTCAAGAAAGACGAGCAGGACCGCTTCGCGATCGTCCTGGCCAACAAGAAGGATGCCATTGCGAAATACCAGAAGGAAAGCATGAACGTGAAGAAAGGCCGGCAGAACTCCTCGTCAGCCCGCCACGACGCCTCAGCCTTTGCCGATGGTTTCGCCCGTGGCAAGTCGATCGATGTCACCACGAAGCTCCGTGCTGCCTAGCATTCACCGCCTAATCTTTACCAAACAAAATAAAATGAACATCATTACGAAGCCGATGCTCGCCGGCAAATGCGAGTCCGTCAATAACCTGAAGTTCCCGGTTTTGGGAACGCCGAAGCTGGACGGGATCCGCTGCCTGATCCGCGAAGGTGGGGAAGTGGTCAGCCGAAACTTCAAGCCGATCCCAAACCTTTTTGTCCGCAGAGTGCTGGGTGGCGTGCATGGATGCGGGATTCCAGGCATGGACGGCGAGCTTATGATCCGTGGGACCAACAGCTTCCAAGCGGTTTCTTCCGGTGTCATGTCTCAAGACGGCACGCCCGACTTCGAGTATTGGGTTTTTGACCATGTGGCTTCCGACCTGTTAGAAGCCTACTCGGCAAGGATGGCCCGACTGGAGATCCTGGCGGCTGGCATGGCTCCAATGCGGATCCGTCCGGTGCTTCCTGTGAAACTCAAAAACGTGGAAGAGCTGCTGGCCTATGAGGAGAAGTGCCTGGCTGAAGGCTTCGAGGGGATCATGGTCCGCACTCCGAATTCTCCGTATAAATGCGGGAGGTCTTCCGAGCGCGAGGGATACCTGCTGAAGGTCAAACGATTCGACGACGCCGAGGCCACCGTGATCGGGTTTAAAGAACGCCTGCACAACTCCAACGAGGCCACCAAGGACGAGCTCGGCCGGACCAAGCGATCTTCTCACCAGGAGAACATGGTTCCCATGGGGACTCTCGGGGCGCTCTGCTGCCGGACAAAAGACGGTGTGGAGTTCGACATCGGGACCGGCTTCGACGACGCACTGCGGGCCAAGCTGTGGGCTTCACGGGATACCTTGAAAGGGAAGCTCGTCAAATACAAAAGCCAGCCAACCGGCGTCAAAGACAAACCGCGCTTCCCGGTATTCCTCGGATTCCGCTCAGAAGATGACATCTAAGAAAGTAAAAACCACAAGCCTGGAAATCCTTGGCCGCTGCAAGTGCGGAGAGGCGGCAAATGTGAGGGTGCAGACTGTCTTGCAGAGCATAGAGACCACCCTCGGCCGCCGCGAAATCAAAACTGTCGGATACCTGGTTTGCTTGGAATGTGCCAACCGCCAAAAATTTTAAGCATGAATATCCCCGAACAGTTTAAGCTATTATCGGAATGCACCAACCGCCAAAAACTATGAATATCTTCGAACAAATCAAAATGCTGCTTGAGGTCCTGAGCAAGCTGGTGGAAAACTTCAAGCTGGTCTGGGCCGGGATCGTGATCCTGCTCTGCGCCTACTACGCCTTCGAATTCCTGACGGCCCGTCGGCGCTAGGGAATTTCCGCCAAACCAGCCTTTTTGCGTCTTTCTGCAGGGTTTTGCCTGGTGACGCCCCGAAGGCCTCCAGAAAGCCCTTTCTTCGCTTCCGGTGGCAAAGTAACCATTTTCACGTCCTGGAGGCCGCCACGGACGTCCTGGGAGCCAAGAATGGACTCTTTTGTGACTTCCTCCAGGCCTCCTTTCCGGGATTCTTGGCTATGGTTGACAGAAGGCATGAACTTCGGCTGCCCTTGGGACATAACCGACTTCACCATCTCCGGGGTGATTTCAACTTTCCAGATCGGAACTTCTATAGCTGGGGAATGCTTTGCCACCCACTCGTTGAACAGCTCACCCTCGCGGTCATTGAAAGCAAATAGATACTCGTCGCTTTCTTCGTCTATTGCAGACCCCATTTTTTCATGGAGTTCTTTGGCTACCTGACTATATATTTGATTTTGAACTTCTAGTGGAAGGTCTGCAGGTTCGTTATACTTTTTGGTAGTTTGGACTTTCGAAGCTTCGACTTTCCCGCCCCACTGCTTGATGTATTTCCCAATCATCTTCGGGAGCATGGAGTCATAGAAGCCCTTCATGCCCTTGCCGCCGATTTCCAGGTTTTCTCCAGCGTAGTCAATTTTCTCTTCAACTGGCTGGTTTACGATTTTCTCGGCGAGCTCTTTTCCGATCGTTTCGGCCAGCTTGTCAAAAGACATGGAATTTTCGTCCAGAATGATTTTGCCATTCAAATCCCGAACAACCAGATTCACAGACTTTCCGTCGTTCTTGTAAGTCTCGATTTTGGAAACCTGTTTGGCAAGCGAGTAGCGGTCCGCCTGGGTTTTCCCGTCAGTCCATCCGACCCATTCTTTTCCATCGGCGATCGCATCTCGCAGCATCCGCTTGAAGAGCTGCAGCGACCAGTCCTTCTTGAAAGGTGCGTCGGGGATACCGAAGTTTCCTTTCATCGTTTCAAGATCGTTAATCATCTCCTCACGGTAGTCCGCAGGATTTCGATCATTTAGTAGATCGTAGAACTGACGAATTTCTTCGTCAGTTGGATTTAGCGGATCTTTCGGCTTATACCCTTTCTCCCTTCCCTCCTGGTGATATTTGCTTTGCAGCTCCTGCGCCAGACGTCCAGGATTTCCATCAATGTCGTTGCGGTCGTCCATGCGGATCCAGGCTAACGCTTTCAGGTCGCTGTAGTGGGTAGTGTCGGAGGAAGGGAATGGATAGTCTCCATTGCCGCTACGGGTAGACTCTCGACGCTTTCTTGCTAAACTCATACTGAATTCAGTTTTAGCTTCGGTTTTAGTATACTCTGAAACTGGCACCAAGTATGGCGCTCCGGAGTTGGCAAGTATAGGTTTTCCAGTCTCTAAATCAATAGGAGCCCAAAATTCTTTTTCATACTGGAGAACTTTTTCTAATTTAAAAATAGGAGACTCCTCTAGTTTTTCAGGAGCCTTCAAAATCAGTTCGGTATGGTTCTCGCCGCCGGGAAGTGTCCAGTTCGTGTTCCGTGTTTCTCCAGCGATGATACTCGGCGAAATCTCCTGCCACCCTGCCGGAGGATTGTCGGCCGCCACCATCCCGCGCAGCTCGGCTTCCATCCCGCCATTTTCAATATCTTCCGGGCTTCTAGTATTTGGATTTCCAAGACGGATTTCTTCAAACTGGATATTCCCTTCATTTGCTAAGTGCTCAAGAAGTTCGTTCTTAGGGACCTTGCCATGGTTCCTCGCAGCGATGGCATCCACAGCTTCAAAAAATCCGGTCCACTTGAGCTCTTCCTCGTTGGTGACCTTTTTGCCCAAGGCTTTCGCCTGGTCGGCCGAGAACGTGTGCTGCCGGTCGTCCTCGAGACCTTTCTGCAGTCGGGAATAAAATCCTTGACTTCCTGGCAACGAAGAAGGTAGGTATTGAATTTGTGCAAGAAAGCTTCCATCAGGTAAAACAGCCGAGATGCGTCCGGCGTCTTCGGACTCGTTCATGTAGTAATACCCGCTCCGGGCTTTTCCCCGTTTCAGCATACCACGCATACGGCCATTTGCCGCCCAGTCACCATGCGGAGCCCAAAAACTGTTTGACATTTTTCCGGTAATCCGGAACGGAGTAATTGACGGCTTGGCATTCGCCGGAGCAGGATCCCCGTTGGAATACTTTAATTCTTTTGCCGGATAGTGGTCCTCCGATTTTGCATCCCTGGCATTATATCCTGTTCCACCGAAAAATTTATCTTTTTCAGTAGTTGCATTTTTTCGAATTTCTTGTTGCCGGTTCGTGCCCATCAAAAGAGTTTTCGAATACTCCCGAGTTCCATCCCACTCGCCTTCTGCTGGAATTCCTATCTGAGCTTCAAGTGCTTCTTTTGCGGCCTGATACGTTCCAACGTGCAGTCCGGTTTGTCCGCCGCGGAGATCACCACTCACCGATCCGTGCCACATCACGTCCCGGTCTTTTTTAAGTTCTTCCAGTCTTTCGGGGGATAGCGGAAAATCTTCTACTTGAGCGGGCATGAAGCGGAAAAGCTCGGAAGGGCGTGGATTCGCTTTCCGCCAGTCGCGCGCCCAGGAAAGAATTTTCCTCGCCGGAATTTTATCCAGATCTTCATGACCGAATTCCTCGCTTGCTTTTGCCTTGAAATCGTCGAGCTGTCCGGCGTGGTCTTGCTCTGTCCAGGATTCTTTCTCTGAAGGTAAAAAATTCATTCCACTTCCAAGAGGACGGAAGACCGGCATCACATCGATGGCTTTGAAACCCGTCGGAGTCTTCAGCACATTCCCAACGCCGGCATCGTAGACGCGAATTCCGGCGGGGTGGTCATACTGATTTTCTTTGCCAAGCACTTTAATAAAGCCGGAAGCCGCCATCCAGTCCTGGATTTCTGGGTCGGTTGCCGGGACCGGCTCGCCGTTGACATGCAAGGAATCTACCCAAGGCTGCCGGATGACCAGTTGCAGGTTTTTGCCTTTTCCGACGCGCCCAATGATCTGGATATTGTCCTGGAATAAAACGTTGGAAATTGCCACGCGCCGGGCATATTCTGAGGGATAAGAAGGCCGGCCGTTTTCATCAAGCTGAATACCGCCGAATTCTCCGGGGAGGGTGGTCTTCAAGACAAACCCGGGATCTGCATCTTCAAAGAGGTCATGCTCCGAAGCGCCGCCGATTTTGTCCAAGCCGGTGAAATCGATTTCCGGAAGCTGCTCAAGGGCGGTTATTTCCGCTTCAATTCCGCCACGATTTTCCGGTGCAGGGCGTCGATCTGCGCTTTTTTCGGCAGCGGCTTTCCGAGCGATGCCAAGCCGGTCCGCGAGACGCCAGGCGCTGTCGGTCCGGATACGGTTGCCAAGCTGCTGGAAAGTTGGGTTTTCATGATGTTGAAGTCGTTTTACGGCGTTTTCCTGGAATTGTAAACTATTTTCTTCGAAGTTTTTTCCCTGGCTTTCCGAAGGCATAAAACGCGGCTGGCCTTTTGTCGAGATTTCGGCCTTCATCTCCGGCGTGATCTTTACCTTCCAGAACGGCGTCAGTTTTTCGGCTAAAACCAGGCGGTTCGTGTAATTATCCCTGACAAAAAACTTTTCAGGGTCGCCATCACCAGTTTCGGTATCCCGATGAATGGTATAGTCATGGTCTCCCAAGTGTTTTTCTGCCCAGTCGTAAGCTTCCTGCCTGGAATCAAAATTCCGAAGAGAAGACCCTTCCTGGCCAAGTGTGCCTTCTTCGACTTTCACATTCCACTGAGAAACGTATTTGCCGACTTCTTTCGGCATGATGTCGTCGTAGAAGCCCTTCATCCCCTCGCCGCCTATTGATAAATCTTTATCCTTGATATCCCCGCTTTCGGCTCCCAAGATTTTTGCGGCGATGCTTTTGCCAACCACGTCTTCCAAGGATTTTCCCAAAACGGTGCTCTGCGGCGTCTGCAGAATCTTGCCTTCGGAATCCACGGTTGCAACGAAAACCGGTTTGCCATTTTTATTGGCGACGACCGTCTTGGCACCAGGCTTGCCGCCATCGGCCCACTCAATTTGGTCAACAGCTTTCCGAAGTTCGTTCTCGTAGCGCTTCACCTGGTCGATGCCGGCCGTCCATCCGACCCATTGCTTGCCTTCAGCAATTGCGTCCCTCAAAAGGCGCTTGAAGAGGGCAAGTGGCCAGTCTTTTTTGTAAGGGGCGTCAGGAGTCTCGCCGGTGGAGACAACTTCCACAACACTGAACTCCGCATTTTCGTCGGCGATCTTTTCCCGCTGTTGCCGGACAAATTCTTGAGCTGCCTCTTCGGTTTTGTGCCTGGAGGATTCTTCGTGCCGCTCCCGTCCGGTCGGATCGGTGTAATCCCAGGCAACCCGGTAGGTGACTTTCTTGTCAGACTGATAGCCGTGTTTCCGGCCTTCCTGGTGGCGGTCGCTTTGAAACTCTTCCGCCAAAGTGCCTTCCTCTCCAGAACTGTCAACCCTGTCATTCCGCCGTAGATGCGCCACGTAGTCGACGCCAGGGAAGTGCGTTGACGAATACCCTTCACTCTGTTTTTCAACGCCGGAAATCGGATCGCCTTGCTCGAAATTCCGCTTGGCAAATACCATGATTTCGTCGTCGGTCAGCTTGCCGTATTCACCGGTTCCGCCGGAGTTGCCATACCAGGGGGACAGCTCTTTGCCGTTATACAGAATCCGGAAAGTCCCTTGTGTGACTGAGGAGTCTTGCCTTTCAATTTTTACTTTGGCCGGGTCAAAAGAATTTTCCGGCTTCATCGTCAGGACCAGCTCGCGGTAGTTCTTGCCGCCGGGAATCTGGTAGCCCGAAAATTTAGTTTCTCCCGGACCGGAATTCCCAGACAAGGCCTCGGCATGCACTGCTGGAACATCCTGCATTGCCGCTTCGACGGTTGGATACTCCGGCTCCATTCCAGTGTCTTCACCGTCCGGATCCAGGATAGTCATTGTAGACCGGCCATCTTCCTCTGCATAAATTGTCGCCCGACTACCATCCGGCAAGTCGGCCGTAAAGCTAACCGCTCCGCCAGGAAGCTCACCTTGCTCCCACTGGATATGATTCACGTCAACGCCTAAAATTGTTGGAGCTTGGCCGTAGTTGACTTCCTCTACGTTATAGCGGGCTTCCTCGGTCATCCAGGAACGCAATTCGTCAAGCGGCACTTTCCCGTTGTTCGCAGAAGCAAGCTCTTCGATCTTTGGCAGGATCCCACTCCACTTGACTTCTTCCGGCTTGATGCCTTTGACCTTGCCGGGCTGCAGCAAAGCGAGGGCCTGCTCCTTCGAAGCCGCCTTGCCTTGGAGCTTCGAGAACAGGCCTGTCTCCAGGCTGCTGTAGAAACCGTCGCTTGACGGCATGAACTTCGGTCCCGCACCATAACGCTTGGCGCCAATCTTTGCAGCCATGTCAAGCTGGGCATCCTGAATTTCTTCAGTCGAAGCCACTTTGCCATTGAGCACATCAGCAATAATTTCTCCGCCATGATCTACCAGCGCTTTAACAGTTAAGTTGTCAAGAATAGAATCTTCCAAATCCATGCGCATAGCTAAATCATCCAGAATTTCTTCCCGGGTCAGTCTGCTATAAAGACTGCGGAATTTTGCAATACCATCCCAGTCCGCATAGTCTAGCCCACCCGCTTCCGCGTCTGCATCAAAGTGAGCCAGCAGTTCGCCCAGCTTGGCGGTCGGAATATCTTTGACTTTCTGAGAAGGCATGAACTTCGGCGTCGTGTCCGTGAAGTCGTCGGGGATCGCCCTTGCCTGCTGGATTAAAGTTGGTTTTTTTTCAAAGGTTTGTGGACCTTCAAAAGTAATGTTATGCCCAGCCTGTCGCATTGCATTGACAATTTTTTGTTGGCTGGCGCTTAAGCTATTCTCAACTCCGCGTAGATACCAGTCTCCAGACATACCTACCAGCAAAGCTGCTCCCTGCTTTTTAACTCGTTCAGAAATTTGGCTGTCGATTCGATTAGAGTCATCAGACCAGTCCAGACTATCTTCGTCAGTATCCTCAGCCCAGGCTGAGTCTTCGTTAAGCACTTCCTGTAATTGTTGCCGAAAAACTTTTGCCTCTTTTTGGCTAAACCCAAATTTTTCTGGATAAGCCAGCGCCAACTGAGCATGGTATAGGTTGGCTCGGCCATGAAGCACTTCTCCCGAACGAAGTAAAATTGCTGTTCCGGTTGGTTTTTTCTCAGCCCAAGCCAGTGCCTCTTTTACGGAAAGGCTTGTAGATTTTCCGGGCATGAAGTTCCGCTTCACCAGGTCATACTTGATCGGCAGCTTCTGGGCAGCCGACTCCTCGATGTCCGTGATGCGGTCCATCCTGGCCGACATGATGATCCGGTCCGGAGAGTCCTGCCCCTTCTTCGCCTTGATCTTTGTCCGCACTGGATTCGTGTTGGCAGTGTCCGCGTCGAACATATTGAGGAAGTCATTCAGGATGTTCTTCTTCTCAAGCGCCGTCCCAATATCCGAAGCCAGCAGCGTCTCCGGCTTGGAAGCTTCCCCCTCGCCGTGGATGTTGGCCGCGTGATTCTGCAAATACTTTGCTAGGTCATTGATGAATGCGGTCTGGTCTCCGGCCCACAGTGCCAGTTTTTCCGGCATCTTCAGCGAGTAGTAGTTCAGCTTGTCGAACATCCTGGACACGGACGCGTTGACCGCAAGAAAGTTGTGGTCCTTGGTGAACTGGAAACCGATCGGCACGACATCGCGGAACTTCGGAGACAGAGCCCTGGCTTTTCCGCCACGATAGACGGGCTGGTAGTTAATCAGGAATCTTGTCCCGTCTCCGCGACCAAGAGCCGCGTTGAAAGCGAAGATTTTCCTTTTTAAAGAATTAGCAACCAGAATTTCCGGTAAGGCTTTGACAGCGGCAAGCTGGCCGGGCGTCATGACTCCGCGGTAGCTGCCATTGCCGGTGTCTTTCATGGCGTTCGGGAAAGCCTTGACATCCGGCGCGGTATCGAGAGCCTTCTGGATAGCTTCTCCCCTCGCAGACGCCCTTGCTTTTGTCTCCCGCCCGGAAAGCAACTTGGGCGTGCCATCTGGATTCCGGACGATCCGCGTTCCGATGTTGATTTTCGTCTCGCCAGGAAGAGCTGCGACCGCCTGCTGGACTTCGAGCGGTAGAACGGTCTCATTTCCGTCGGCGTCTTCAAAGCGGCCGCCCTTGAAAGAGTATTCTCCGCCGGAAGCAAAGGAGGGATCCAGGATCTTGACGCTGGCCACCTTCTTGCCGGTGCTGTCGAAAACGTCCGCGCCGACATCCGTGACAAACAGGTCGATTTCCTTGAACTTCTCCTGGAGCTTCGGGCTTTTCAGGATTCTAAGAATCGGGATCTGGACATCATTGGCCGGGTCGACATGGAAGAGCATCCGGTCCTGGTAGTTCTTCATCGCCCGCAGGTAGTTTCGAGTCAGAGCCAGCGACTGGGCATCCACGGCATTCAGGATGGTGCTGTCGCCACGGGAAAGTCCAGGCAGCTTGCCACTTTGCACCAGGGCGTCACGGAAGGCTCCCAATCTCCCGTTCAGGCTCTTAGCAGCCGCCCAGTCCAGGATGGCTTGCACGGGCGAATTTAGACGCTGCAGCAACTGGCCGGCTTCGGCCGAAAGTCCGATAGATTCCGCAAACCGCTCGGCACGCATATAAGTGCGGCGTTTCTCCGGAGTATTGAAAGCGGTGGCTTCCAACCGGGCCCGAGCTTCCGGCGAAAACCGGCTGAGATAAACTTCGGCGTCGGCGTCTGCATCCTCGTCAGTATAAAGTCCGTCATTGACCGGCGTCTTTTCGCCTGTCACAGGATCGGTGAAATACTTTGCGAAAAGATCCGGCGCAACCTGGTCGCGCAGATTGACCGCCTGACCATATTCTTCCAGGGCGTGGGCGACTTCGTGCCGCAGCGCCGATTCGAAATTCCCTGGCTTGCTGAGCAGGTTGTCCCGGTGGCTGGCATTGAGAATCACCACGGCACCTTTGACGGGGCTCTCGCCGGCAGGGTAAGACTTTTCAGAAAGTGCGTGGCCACGGGTCTCTTTCGCATCCGCGATCGAGATCTCGATTTGCTGAATGGTATTTGCTGCTTCTGCCTTGTCGATGCCTGCTGCGTTCGGATCGGAAAGAACCGCCTGGGCTTCAGATAATTTTGCTCCGTAGATCTGCTTGTAGTAGGCCGCAATCTGGTCGGCAGTCATCACCTTGATTTCGGTGTCTCCGAAACCGTTGGACTTCAAGATTGGCCGCATGACTTCTGCCAGGTCGGTGAAGCCGAGCTTTGCCATCCGTTTCGCCTCGACGATTCCAGGGTGGTCCTCTTTGACCGTCGCCCAGAAAGCGGCTGCGGCCTCATGCTTGAGCTTCATGCCCAAAAGCTCCTTGCGCTTTGCCTCGCCGCCGGCTTCGGAATAGGAGGCATCAATTTTTGCCTGGAGGTCCCGAGCCTGCTGGGCATAGGAAGCGGAAAGCACTTTCGGGGAGACTGCCGCCTCGATGGCGTTCTCGGTCTCTTTCCCAGCGGCTGTCATCGCCCTCAGAATATCGGCGTTCTCTGCAACGCGGCGGTGCTCTTCCATTGCTGGCAAGAAAGTATGCGGCATCGAGGCAGAAAATGTGCCGAGCCCCATGCCGGAGCCGAAGATTTCACCAGCGGATTTTCCGTCTTCCACATTGCCGAGGCCAAGAGCCATCTGAACGATACCGCCCTCGATTCCCCGGCTGGTATAGTAACCCGTAACGGAAGAGGCGGCGTCCAAAAACCTGGCCTTCAAATAACTTTTGTCCTCAAGCAGCTTCCTGGTCAATTCGGATGACTCCGGGCTCCTTGCTGCCCTCTGAAAAAAGCCTTGCCGGCCAGCCGCTCCCGCTTTGTCAACCGTTCTTCCCAAGTCGGTGAAAAATCGGCCGGTGCTTTGCATCCCTTTTCCAGGGACCCAGGTAAACGGTTTGATAGGATCCAGCAAGTGCCGGAACAAAGAATTCTCATCCCCAGAAATTAAATAGCTCAGCTGCCGGACTTTCTTGTCCATAACCGTGTGCAGCCCCAAAAAACCGCTCCCTGTTTTTTCAACTAACGGAGCAACCCCTACCTTGTCAATTGATACAAACTTCTTGGCAACCTCCGGGACCTTGAGGCCTAGGACAGTCTCAGGGAGCTGGATGTTTCTAATAATCTCTGGGGCTTTAACGCCCAGCAGCCCTTTCTGGGCCGTTGTGGCTGCTGCGGACATAACGTGCTGAAGCGGCTTGTGGCCGAGACGCAAAAGCTGCTCCTCACCGATGCCGGGCGCCAGAAAGTCAAAAAACTGCACCATGTTCTGGCCGACGTCCTTCAGAGCGGCTTCCCTTAAACTCGGTGCCATGTCGCCGACCTTTGCCCCGCCGGTGAACGGGATGACGGCCTCCTTGTTGGCTTCTGCCAGTCGGGCCATCCCGATAGCGGCGCGGTCCGGATTTTCAGCATTGTCTTTTGCCCTTGCAGCATCGAAGTCCTGCCTGGCAAGCGAGTTCTGGAAAGACTGCTCCTCTGTTTGCTGCGGACCAGAAGCGATCGCGCCGATCGGACTGATAACAAACTGCAGAGGCTTTGGAAGCTCCTTGAATTTGTCGGTGATAGCGCTGCCGCCAAGAGAAGCTTTGAATGGAATCCCGACAATATCCTCGCCGGCGTTCACGGCACCGATCGGGATGTGCCGGAGCACTCGGACTGCCTTGTCCAGCTTGGCCTGTTTCTCGGCGGCAATTTCTGGGGAATCCCCTTCGTAAGGAATCTGAACGGCCGCAAGATCTTTGACGGCGGTCGCGGCACCTTTGACGAGCGGAACAGCAGCATCCCAGGCAGCTCCTGGAAGCGCTTTAAAAAAATCGACTGCCTGTGTGCCAAGGCCTTTCTCACGGCCTTTCTTCCACAGGATCCGCTCCTGGTCCATTGAAAGTGACTCGCCGGCCGCTTTCCGCGTAGTCAAAGAATCCGGATCAACGTCTTTTTCAGCGACTCCAGCAAAAGCTTCAACCGGTGGCGACCACGTTTTCGCTTCAGGCTTTAAGAGCGCTTCTTCTGGCGGCGACCAGGGCTCCTGCTTTTTGAATGCTTCTTCCGGCGGTTCCCACTCTTTAGCTTTTGACGCTTCTTCAGTAACTGGAGGCTCAACCAAGGGGCTAGGCGGCTTTGGCTGTTTTTGGGTTGGCTTAAACAGCTCAGCGAACGGGGCGGAAATAAGAGGCGTCATGGCTTGATTCCAGGTTTTCCCTTCCACGTGAAGGGTGTCCCTGATTCAAGCTTGTCGTAGTCGTCTTGTGAATTCACTTCTGCTGCCATGTTTTTCGGCAAATGCAGTGGTTTGATGACCAAATCGGGATCGATGCCGGACCGCTTGGCAACTTCGCGGTAATCCTTAACGTATTCTTCGGCTCCGGAAACCCGGGATTTCACCATGTTCTGGGCGGCCACCATCATCTGCTGCCGGACTTCCGGGCTGAGTTGATCGCCGATGACCATGTTCTGCGCCTTCAGGCCCCAGCGCTGCATTCTTGGAATCGCTTGCTGAATCAGGGTGACGTCCCCCTCGCGCACGGCGACGCCAGGGTCAACCATCCGCTGGAAGGCGTTGATCGCCGTGATGTCGGAAAGTCCGTTGCCGGTTGCCAAATTCGTGGAAACAATCCCATAGGAGCCGATGGCATCACGGGCCATGGTGATCTGCTGGTTTTGCTTGACGTTATCTGCAAGGGTATTCCAGGTTTTCAACCGGACAGCATTGAGTTCCTCGGAAGGTCCTTCCGGAGCATCCATTTTGGTGGAGGCCAAAAGCTTCGGTTTTCCGTGCGTGTCGGTCCCCCAGGTTTGAAGATGGCCGGCGCTGACTGTCTGATAACCTTGCGGAACTTTCCGCCACTCCCCGTCTTTCAATGGGGCAGCTTCCTTGGGCACTTCTTTAGCAACTGGGGCAGGCGCCGTTATCAGTGGCTGGGAGAGCAAACTGGCGTCGGCAGAAACCGGAAGCGGCAACTGGCCAACTCCACCGGTTCCAGAAAGCGGCTCGTTTTGCAAGTTGATGGCGAGCGGCGATCCCGGCACTTCCGACAGCGGCGTGACGTTGCTCAAAGTTCCAAGAGTTGGCTTCTGCACAAGGGGATCTTCAATACCGGCCGAAAACAAATTAACACCACGAGGGTCAACTCCTGGATCCGTTGGTAAGTCGATGTTCTCTTCCTCCAACAAGTTGACATCCTGGCGGGTTGGATCCCATGGATCAGCTTCTCCACGGCGGGCTTTCTCATTGGCCAGCTGCAAAGCTTCCAGGCGTTCTTGGTCCAGTTCATCCAGTGGCTTAGGCCCAGCGACGATTGCCTTGTTCAGCTTCTCCCTGGCGAAAGCCATCTGTTCTTTATACTTTGCCTCTTCCAGGTCCAACTTTTTCTGCGCCAAGCCAGCTGCCACGTAGTCTTTGACGCCGCCGGTGATGCCCTCGACGCCGACCTTGATCCCAGAAGCAATCCCTTCAATTCCGGCAAGTTTCCCAGCGTAGAAGTTTTCGACTCCGCTCGTCGGCATCAAGCTTGCCCCGTTGACGAAAGAAAGCGGCACCAGAGCGGCTGTAGACAGCTGAGCCCCGCCACCAGGTGAAAATGGAAAACCTTTGGTAGTAACCATAACATTAAGAACCGCCTACTTTTATGCCCTGCGGAGTATAAAAAGCATTGCCGGCTTTTTGGATAACCGATCCAAAAGGTGTCAAGCCGGGAGCAGTCTGTGCACTGGGAGTGGCCAAATTCGCAGCTGCTGTTCCGCCGAGTTTTCCAGAGCCCACCCCGGTTGCCTGACTTCCAGCCGCCTGCGCAGACGCGTCCGCGGCCAATCGGGCCGTGTCGTCCTGTGACTTCTGCACGGCATCGTGCCTGGCTTGCTCCTGC
>Ga0265297_10007895_pt1 | contig 14488 bp, 13 predicted proteins | sample Munlanlwell13791_FD_192502 | JGI IMG/M metagenome (GOLD analysis project Ga0265297, IMG submission 192502) | Leachate microbial communities from a municipal landfill in Southern Ontario, Canada - Leachate well 137-91 | ecosystem: Engineered > Solid waste > Landfill > Unclassified | place... | reverse complement strand
GAACGAACCAGTTACCCAAATCTCGGTACAAGCACAGCAGGGCAGTAGCGAAGATCAGCTTTTGCAGGCGGTCGAAGCGGCTGTTTTTTCTCTGGAAGAGAACCAACATCACGCTCTGGCGCCAGCAGTAGTTTCTTCTCAAGAATAAAAAGGTAGAATAGACTCAGGTTCTAAGCAAAAAAAACGAAAAGAAAGTAGGAGACATGGCTAATCCTTTAGCAGCACTAGGTGACTTAAACAAACTTCGTCAGCAGGCAATGCAGATGCAGAAAGCCCTTTCTCAAGAAGAAATTGTGATTGAAGAAGGTGAGGTTCGGGTCGTGATCTCTGGTGATCAACGCATCAAAGAGTTCAGTGTTCAGGGTGTTACCTCTGATGTTGCCGTTACCGCTTTGAACAAAGCTATCAAACAATCTCAGGAATTAGCAGCGAGTAAGTTGCAAGAGATGACCGGTGGTCTTTCTGGTCTCATGGGTGGCCGTTAGGTAATCCCTCCCTGCACAAATGAAACTTCCACGTTCCGTTCGGGTTGTGGTGGAGCAGTTTGAGAAGCTCCCAGGTATTGGGCCCAAGTCGGCTCAACGTTTGGCGTTCTACTTGCTCCATGTGCCTGATCACGTGATCGATGAATTTGCCGAAGCGCTCAAACAACTCAAACGGAACACCAAGTTTTGTGAGATCTGTCACAACATTGACGAGCAGACACCTTGTTTTGTCTGTTCGAATCCTTCCCGGGATGAATCTTTACTCTGTGTCGTGGAAAATCCGCTCGATGTTCTGGCGCTCGAACAGACCGACAAATACCAAGGTGCCTACCACGTTCTCCATGGTGTCATTTCCCCCTTGGAGAGTATTGGTCCTGACCAACTCTTTCTCCGCGATATTCTCAACCGTTTAGGGCCCGTCAAAGAGGTCATTTTGGCTACCAATCCCACCATGGAAGGAGAAGCCACGGCTCTGTATATCGAAAAACTCATTCGTGAAGCTGGCTATGATGAGGAGCAGGTCAAAATAACGCGCATTGGTCACGGTTTACCAGTCGGGGCCGATATTGAGTATGCGGATAATGTCACGCTAGCTCGAGCTCTTGAGGGACGTCGAGCTTTATAGCTCTGTTTGAATGAAGTTGCCCCTCAGATTTTTGGTGCTTTCCCTGACAACTCCTTGACCTTTTTGGTGTGAGTTCGTACGCTAACCCCATGGATCAGAGTAACCAAACACCGAGTTCACCTATTTTTTCACCTGCTGATTCTGTTTCTGATCAAACTCCGGCAACCACGGCTGTCGTTCATGACCCTCAAAATGATCAAAAAGCTATCCAAAGCAATCTTTCAACATCAAATGCTATCGCAAATGATCAAAATGTATCAAATAGTCCATTTCCTCAACCTGGTCAAGCTGCCTCTCCAAGTTACGACCCACAAGTGGTGGTGGCTCCTCATGAGGCCGCCGCTGTCCCCAAAGAGACGATTGGTTTTTCTCAGCCGGAACCATTTCAAGTGGAGCCTGCTGCCACTCCGACCATCGCTCCACTTCCGTTGATAAACGAGACACCTATACCGTCACCGGTTTTGCCACCTTTGCCGGAACCCGTGCTTCCCACGGTTGCTGCTGATTTACCAATGCCATTACCTCCTCAGCCAATCCCCAATTCTGCGCCTCTCTCTGATGATCTACCCAAGCCAATTTCCGATGCGGTTGTAGCATCTACCGATGCTCCCAAACCAGCGGCCACAGGTGAAAAATCGCCTCTGGAAATTTTGGAAGAAATTCTGGCAGAAGCTAACACCGAACAATCCAAAGAAGAAGACGCCAAGAAGAAGAAAGAGCGTGAAGATCGCGAGTTTGCCGAGCAGTTAGCCGCCAAGGAAGCCGCTTTTAAAGAGCAAGCAGCAATCGAGATTGATCAAAAACGGCAAGAAGTTGAGGTAGCAAAGCAGCGCCGTGATGACGTCGAGGCTGATCTTAAGTCACAAGGTCGCGGCGATGATAGTACTCCAGACGTCAACGATGATGCCATGGCGATCCGTCAATTGGAACATGATAAAGTACAGTAAATCTGTCGAAAGCAATCGCAATATATGAAAATCTACAACACACTGACAAACAGTGTAGATACTATATCTTCTATATCAAACACGAACTCCCTCGGTTTTTATGCTTGTGGCCCCACCGTCTACGATTTAGCCCACATTGGTCATCTGCGCAAGTGCACTAACGATGATATTTTTATCCGCACGCTCCGCAAAGCTGGTTTTGAAGTTCGTTACGTTATGAATATTACCGATGTTGGACATTTGGTTTCTGACGCTGATACCGGGGACGACAAGATGGAAAAGGCCGCTCGAGCCAAAGAAATGACGGCTCATGATTTAGCCGAGTTCTACGAAAAAGACTTCTGGCAGAACATTGATGGCATGGGTCTGCTGCGTCCAGATGTTTCCTGCCGGGCGACTGAGCACATTTCCGTCCAGATTGCTCAAATTCAACAACTTGAGGACAAAGGTCTGACCTACATCATCCCCAACGATGGTGTGTACTTTGATACCAGCAAGGATCCTCATTACGGTGAACTGGCTCGCCTCAATCTGGAACAACTCAAAGAAGGTGCCCGTATAGGCCTGGTTGAAGGTAAAAAGCACCCCTCTGACTTTGCCCTCTGGAAATTTTCTCCCCAAGACGAAAAACGCCAGATGGAGTGGGACTCCCCTTGGGGTATTGGCTTCCCAGGTTGGCACATCGAGTGTTCGGCCATGAGTATGAAGTACTTGGGCGAACAGTTTGAGATTCACACTGGTGGTATCGATCATATTCCTGTTCACCACACCAACGAGATTGCTCAAGCTGAAGGCGCGACCGGCAAACGGCCCTTTGTTCGTTATTGGGTGCACTACAATTTTTTGCGTGTTGAAGGTCAAAAAATGAGTAAATCGCTCAAGAATTTCTTGACGTTAGCGGATATCACCAAAAAAGGTTTTTCGCCGATGGCTCTCAAGATGCTTTTTCTCACCGCTCAACATCGTGATGAGCTCAACTTTACTTGGGATTCTTTGCAGGGTGCCCAAAAAGGCTATGAGCGTCTGCAACGTAAAGTAGCTGCTTTACTGGCTGAGGCTCATTATCCAAATTGGTCAGATGTGCCTGGGTATGAAACTCATACCGCGCAACCGGAAACAAAGATAATCATGGATCAGTTCAAGGTTTTCATGGAAGACGACCTCAAAACCCCACAAGCCCTGGCTCTTCTCTGGAAACTTGTCAAGAAAAATCAAGCCAGTGATCTCCCCGCTCTCAAAGAAATGACCGAGTACTTTGGACTACAAGTGTAACCCTATGGCAGAAATCGTAACACCACCCAACAATCTGCAGGCACTCGCTTTTGATATTGATCGAACCTTATCCAATCGTCAGAAACAAGTTTCAACCAGAACGAGGCAAGTTATTGCCCATATGACTCAACAGAACAAGTATCAGTTGTTCTTGTGTACGGGTCGTTCTTGGCGTCAAGCTAAGGGTATTGTCGATCTTTTTTCTGAGTCAAGTATTCATGTTTTTGATGGCGGTGGGACGGTGGCAACAACTTCTGGTAAGATTCTGCATGAGGAACTTCTCCCAAGTGAAATTGTTCAGGAAATTGCCCGCCGAGCGGATGAACTAGGCGCAGAAATTGAGATTGATCATCAGGGTAAGTTGTATTCGAATGCGCGCAAACAAAAAAAATATCCGCACTTTTTATCTCTTGATGACTTAACTGATTGGTCCACGGCTTTACTCTGCTTGCAGTGGATTAACGATGATGTCAGGCAAATGGTCCAAGAATATCGTGATATTGAGGCCAAAGAAATGCTCAGTGAAGTGAATGGTCCCTATTTTGATATCACCTGCCCAGGCGTAACGAAAGCCAAGGGTTTACAAAAATGGTCACAATTGACAGGAATAGCTTTGAATAACATCGCCGGTTTTGGCGATAGCCAGAACGATCTTGAGTTTTTGTCGGTTGTCGGTTGGAAAGTTGCCATGGGAAACTCCATTCTGGAACTCAAGAACATAGTTGATCAAGTTATTGGCGACTGTGACGATGATGGGCTGGCGGAATATTTGGAACAAGTGTTTGTATGAACGATTCACTTTCCACCCGAGCCTGGCGTACAGCCAACGATCAACCGGTCGTGTATGACGGTTCTCCCGTTGAGTGGCGAATTTCTTGTTATGGGGTGGTCATTCAAGATGATCAAGTTTTGGTGATGCAAGACAAAAACAATTATCTCTACACCGTTCCTGGCGGCGGCGTGGAATTGGATGAAACGTTACCCGAAGGTTTAGCCCGCGAAATGCAGGAAGAAATTGGTACCACGGTGAAGGTCGGGGAATTGATCTCTTCCACGGAAGACTGGTTTTACCATGCCCAAGAAAAACGGTTTTATCATGCCGTTTTACTCTTTTACCAGGCAGAATTGAGCAGTGAACTGGGTGTCCCCACCGACGAAAAAGTTACCTTTTCCGGGTTCAAACCCTTATCTGAACTTACTTCTCAAAACACGAATCCATTAGTTTGGGATATTTTCAAAAAAATGAATCTTCAACATATTCCCTAAGAGTCATGTTTTGTGCGAAATGTCGCACATGTTGCAACGCCACACCTGGAATGTCGGACATATGTGCGACATCCCAGGTTAGAGATGAAAGAAAGTGCGACATCCACAAGTAAAACTCTATTTCCGCGTATCGAGTTCGATCTTCAAGTAATGGCCAGTCAGCGACTGCGGACTATTGGCAATATCTTGAGGAGTTCCCTGAGCGACAATCTTGCCACCAGCGTCACCACCTTCAGGACCCAGATCAATCACCCAATCGGCATTTTTGATGACGTCGAGATTGTGTTCAATCATGATGACCGAGTTGCCTTGCGCGATGAGTTTGTCCAGAACGAGGAGGAGTTTACGCACATCTTCAAAATGAAGTCCAGTGGTTGGTTCGTCCAGGAGGTAGAGCGTGTGTTGGTTCGTATTGGTGGTTAACTCTTTGGCCAGTTTTACCCGCTGAGCCTCACCACCAGATAGAGTAGGCGCCGGTTGGCCGAGTTTGATGTAGCCCAAGCCAACATCGACTAAAGTGGCGAGTTTTTCTTGAATTCGCTTGGCGTTTTCAAAATAGACGAAGGCCTCGTCGATCGACATTTCCAAAACCTCAGCGATGTTTTTTTCGCGGTAGCGGACTTCGAGCGTTTCCTGATTGTAGCGCGTGCCGTTACATACCTCACAATTCACATACACATCTGGCAAAAACTGCATTTCAATCTTCACCTGGCCATCACCATTACAAGCCTGGCAGCGACCGCCCTTTACATTAAAACTGAAACGACCCGCTTTGTAGCCGCGTTCCTTGGCATCTTGCGTATTGGCAAACAGCTCACGGATCAAGTCAAAGACCTTGGTGTAGGTAGCCGGGTTGGAACGAGGCGTCCGGCCGATGGGACTCTGATCAATCAGCGACAGACGCTTGATTTCTTGGGTGCCAGTCATGCGGTCAATAGCCCCTGGTTTGTCCTGCGTCACCCGATCCATCTGGGCGAGGAGATTTTGGTGGAGCGTGTTGTGGAGTAAGGTTGATTTGCCCGATCCGGAGATACCGGTGATACAAACCATCTGGTGGAGCGGGAAGCGAACATCAATATTTTTGAGATTGTGTTCGTGGGCACCGTAGATTGACAGGAATTTGTTGCGTTGGTCGATGCGGAGGGTTCGAGGTTCCAACCAGATATCCTTTTGGCGACTGAGGTACTGGCCGGTCAGGGACTTTTTGTTCTGGCGAATTTCTTCGGCTGTACCCTGGGCGACCACTTCACCACCGAGCACACCAGCCAGAGGTCCAAAGTCAAAAATGAGATCACTGCTTTCCATCACATCGCGATCATGTTCGACCACGACCACGGTGTTACCCAGATCACGCAGATGGCGGAGTGTCTCGATCAAACGGTGGTTGTCTCGCTGGTGCAGACCAATGGTTGGCTCATCCAGAACGTACAACACGCCGGAAAGTCCGGTACCAATCTGGGAGGCGAGACGAATACGCTGGGCTTCACCACCGGCTAAGGTGTTGGCTTCGCGACTGAGGGTTAAGTACCCCAAGCCCACCGAGTCCAAGAACTGGAGGCGAGAATGAATTTCTTTGGAAATCGGTTCGAAAACAGCCTTTTCTTTTTCGGATAAGCCATGAGCGGGTGCGTTACGTTGGAGTTCCTTAATCCAGGCGAGCGATTCTTCAATGCTCAAGTCGGTGACATCCATGATGGAGAAACCATCGACCGTCACAGCCAGAGCTTCTGGCTTGAGACGGCGGCCATGACAGATAGGACAACCTTGATTGATCATGAAGCGTTCGATTTCACTGCGGACGTAGTCAGAAGTGGATTCACGGTAGCGGCGTTCTAAGTTGGGAATAAAACCTTCGAAAGTTTCATCGATCGAGGTCACGTGCCCAAAACGATTCTCGCCAATGACGGTGTAGACCTGATCGCTGCCGTGGAGCAGTTTTTCCTGCACATCAGCCGAAAGTTCGTTCCAAGGTACTCGCCAATCATATCCGTGGGCTTGGAGGACGGCGCGGACCAGACGGGAGAACCAAGTATCGTTTTCGAGCATACGGGCAAAGGGGATGATGGCCCCTTCCGGCAAAGTCAAAGAGGGAGCAAGAATGCGATCTTCATCAACCGCCAGAATGTGGCCTAAACCGTTACAGCCAGGACAAGCGCCGTGCGGGGTGTTAAAAGAGAAAAGACGAGGTTCGATATCTGGTACGGGTTGGCCAGTGCTGGGGTAGACGCGTTTTTCACTAAACTCTTGAATATCCAGCTGCTTTGGTTTTTCGGGGAAGTCGAGACCGGCGTCGTTGACATACGCGAGCTTCACCCAGCCAGTGGAAAGTTCCAAGGCTTGTTCAATATCGGTCGACAGGCGGGAACGGAGTTCGCGTCGCAGCTGGTCATCCTTGAGAATTTCTTTGCTGACCACAATTCGGTCGATGACCGCCTCGATGGTGTGTTTGTTGTTTTTGAACAGGACGATGTCATCGCGCAGGTCGAACATCTCGCCATCGATTCGGGCGTGCGTGTAACCTTTCTGTTTAAGGTTACTAAAGAGTGATTGAAACTCACCTTTGCGCTCGCGAATGACTGGAGTGAGCAGCAGAAAACGAACTGGACCACTCAGAGTTTTTTCTGCCAGCTGCGTAAAAAGTTCTTCAATAATCTGATCCAGAGAAAAAGGGACCACTTCTTCACCGGTTACTGGGTCGTGCGGGCGGCCAGCGCGGGCAAACAGAAGACGGAGGTAATCGTAGATTTCGGTGATGGTGCCCACCGTTGAACGCGGGTTGTGAGAAGTGGTTTTTTGGTCGATAGAAATAGCGGGTGATAAACCGGTAATGGATTCGACCTGCGGTTTGTGCATGATGCCCAAAAACTGGCGGGCATAGGAAGAAAGAGACTCGACATAGCGCCGCTGACCTTCGGCATACAGAGTGTCGAAAGCAAAGGAAGACTTACCAGATCCAGACAGACCGGTCACCACGACCAATTTGTCTTTGGGAATGTCAACGTCGATATTTTTGAGGTTGTGCTCGCGCACGCCCCGCACACGAATAAAATCCATAACGAACCCTGTATTATAGTACGAAAAACGTGAGAATTGGGTGATAGGTATTATGGCTGGTAAACCCAGTCAGGAAATGGAGAAAGCTTCAAGAAATCCGGAGTTTTTTGCAGCCGATTGGTGAGCGGATTGACCGAAAATTCTTGAAAATCGAGTCCGTCTAACTCGATAAAACGGCGGTCAAAAACGACAGCCCGAGTAGGCGAATAACGGATGGCCAAAACGAATTGCTGGCGCGTTTCATCATACTGGTAGAGAACTTGGGTGTTTTGCATCTTGGCATCGTAAGCCTGAACATCAAGGAGACGGTATTCTTCCAGATTTTTAGGACAGTACTTTCTTTCTGGTTCGAGATAGCAACGGTTTTGAGCCATTGCGTGGATGGGGAAAAAGCGACTACCCTGCGGATTGCCAACGGGATCAACAAAGAGCCAGATAAGGCCAAAAATCACGACTACAAAAGGATAGAGAGCCAAGAGCAATGTGGTCAGTGTCGTCGATCGGCCGATATATTTCCAGTGGCGCTGCTGAGAGAGTTTTTCGAATCGGCCACCCACTGAGATAGCTATCTGGAAAACGTAGAAAAAGATGCTTCCCAATCCCAGCAACAATAAAATGATGTTGGTGTAGGCAAAGAATGCAAACATCTCGAGAGCCAGTTGCAGAATCAAGCCACCAACAATGGCTTGTAACAGCCAAACCAGGAACCAAGTGGCCTTTCGAGGCTGCTGTTTGCTTTTCTTTTGTCGAGTAATCAATGAAAAAATGGTTTGCTCTCCATACAGCAGGCCTAGGGCAGAAACCGCAACGTACACCCCTGGCCAAACAAAACTTTGCAGGAGGAGCTGAGAGGTAAGCAGGTCAAGTAAACCGATCAAAAGCATCACTGGGAAAAGAACGATTGTTTGCAGAGTTGGCCAGGCAAAGTAGAAAAGGTCGAGGAGCATTGTGAGGCCATTATATCTCGGATGGGAAGAATGTCTGTTTTTGCAATGGCTTTAGGATATAATTCACGGCTATATGGCCGAAAGATTAGCCAAAGTTCGCGTCAAGGATTTAGTGCTTACCAATCCTTGTCTCGATCCTAATCACGTTAACAGCATAGTTGAAGAGATCACAGCAGGCGGAGAAACAGAACACCACCAAGGATGGATTTTTGTGCATGAAATAAATGGCCGACTTTTGGTGAATGATGGTAACCACTTTATCCGAGCTTGCCAGATAGTCGGTGTCGAGTGGGTTCTCGCCAATATTTACGACGATTAGTTTTTTCTGGGGATAGAGCCTTTTTTCGTTTTAGCGATTCAAGCCGCCCCATTCCACCACGGTGAAGCCTTGTCGTTGCAGGGTGTTTAATCTTTGCGGTTGAGGCAAAACTTCAGGTTTTTGCTGCAAAGGTTCCCAGTCGAGGAAAATGCGGAAGAGCGTTTGGGGTTGCGGCAGAATTTCCATTGGGGCGAGGGCATTCATTTCAGCCGTTTGGAGGAAAGCTACTCGATAATAATCAGCTTGCTCGGAACGCATCTTGGGCAGCCAATAACTGAGCATGTCGGTTGATTCTTGAGCATTCAAGCCCACCTCGGCGAGTTTCGTAGTCAAAAAGACATCCAGCTCAGAAGAACTCACAATCCAGCCTTCATCGATTTGAGGATAAGCCTGGTCAAGGACATTTCCAGCCCAGAACAAATAGGGGTAGGCGTTGGCGCGACAAGCTTCTTGGGCGTACTCCGAACCAAATTTGGCAAAATCCGGATCGGCGCAGTTGTTCGACTGCAGATTTTCTAAAATGCCATTGGGATGAGCCAGCACGTTCCAGGATCCGTGGTAATCAGGAATGTCGGTGGTCAGGTCAACTTGACCAGTAAATCGCACGGAAACATTGGTGTCGGTCTCCGGATAGAGATAAACGACTGGTTTTCCACAACCACCTTCGAGAAGGTAATCCCACTCGCCGAGAGTGACAAATCGACCCCAGTAATCTTGGATGATCAAAAGAGGATTTTGAGCAATGTACGCTTCATAACTAGGCTTCGTGGCTCCTTTATTAACGGCCGGAAAGCCTTCCTCAGAGGTGTTGGTGATCTTGGTTTCATAGGCATATTTCAGCAGTGGATGCTGTGAATCAGCTAGTACCCAGACCGGTTGATTGCCGATAGTGCCGATCTGCTTCAACTCTTCTTGTTTGACATTCTTGAGTACGTCGGTGTTGCCTTCTGTGCCACAAGTACCAGGAAAACTCGACTTATAGCTGTTCATGAGTGGTTCACTCGAGGTGATTTCACCTTTGGCGAAACTCAGATAGGGACTACCGACCGACTCAGGATAATCAGGATAAATGGGCCGCTCCGCAGGTAAACCTTGGGTGATTTTTTTCTCGTAGGCTTCGGCAGCACTCTGGTATTTTTCCTGGGCAGCCTGATAAACCTCGTATTCCTGTTCAAATTTTTCCAGAGCTGGATAATAATCTGCGACTATTTTGGGAGTACTCAGGTCGTATTGGTAGGTGAGGCCGGTGCTATCGGTAACAAAGACGGCGGTTGAGGTTTGAAAATAGGCTTCCCTCATTTCTTCAGCTCGTTGCACTTCTGGTGGGATTTCACCAACGTAATTAGGTTTCTGTGATCCCTGTGCGAAAAACGCCACTGACTTTACCGGTGAGTTGAGTCTTGCTAGATCGGGATACGTATCTTCCAGAACATTTCGACCGATGGTTTGGTTGAATTTATCATTTACCTGAGTTACAAAAGGACGAGTCGGAATTTCCTGACGATAGAGCACAAAGTGATCATCTAAAGGAATGCTGATTGGGTGTTCCGTCGGGAGATTATCAGCCAGGATAACCTTGTCTGAAAAAAGATTCTCGTCGAGGTGAGACACCGTGGGAAACTCAGGCAACTTTTGGACGAAATACTTTTGGTCATCCTTGGTGAGAAAAACATAGGCTCCGCCACCCGAAAAAGTGTTAGCGGTGATTACACCAATAATGCGTCGGTAGCCCTGATACTCTCCCGTTGTAAACGTGCCAGCCTCATAGTAAACCGGAGGAACGATCGTGCCGTTTATTTCAGAAACATCTTCCTTGAAGAGCTGGAGATCTTGGGAAATGAGCTTGATGGTTCCCGTGAGAGAGCTGTCCGTGATGGTGCTGGTGTCTGGAACCTGGAACTCAGGCACGGTGCCGAATTCCGATGATTCTGCTTGCCCTTCTTTGTTTTGTGGCTGGGGTGTTTCGCTGGTCAGCAGCGGTTGTTTTGTTGGGGAGCCTTGGTTTTTGAAGTAGCCAAAAGTAACAAGTCCGCAGAGGGCAACCAGGATGAGCAAAAGTTGCAGTGCCGGACGAGTTTTGCGGTAGCGTAATTGAGGAGTGATTTCTTGTGATTTTTGAAGAGGAATGGTCGGTTGGGTAGTCTCTTTTTCCAAACCATTCTGTACATCATTGGCAATAATTTCGTCCATCTTCAAAGTATAGCTTTTAAGCAGGAGAAAATCTTGATCGTCAATAACTTTTGAAACACCAGAAGAGGTGCCGAAAAAAGAAAAAAGCCCCTCTTAAAGGAGCTTTCTTCAATGTTGCGGGGCAAGGAATCGGACCTTGTCTGCGAGATTATGAGCCTCACGTGCAACCGTACACTACCCCGCGCGTCGATTGTTGACAGGGTGTTATGTTAGCAGATCGAGAAGAAAAGGACAAGACAAGGCTAAGATCCGATTCGGATGCGACCAGAGATATTTTTAAAAACCTTGAGTGAGATGTTCAAATATATCTTTTATAATAAAAGAATTGTTGTGGCGATTCGCAAAGATCAAAAAAATGAAAACACTCATTCCCCAGATTAAAAACCGTAATGTAGCTTTGTATTACCTCCATTCTGCTTTGCATAGTTTGTGGTTTATTGAAGGGATTTGGTATTTTTATTGGGGGGAATTTGCCGATTTTCAGAGTATTGCCCTGATATTCAGTGTGCTCAATTTCATCTGGATTTTGACGGAAATACCCTCTGGAACATTTGCCGATAAATACGGAAGAAAAACAGCTATCGTTTTGGGAAATGCTTTGTTAGCAGTTGGAGGATTCGCCATTATTGCCACCAATCATCTCTGGTTCATGATTTTAGGAGCACTGCTAGGAACAATTGGAAGAGCCTTTGTTTCCGGATCTTTTGAAGCCTTGGTCTATGATGATCTCCTTTCTAAAAAGCAGGAAAATGATTATGACAAAGTCACCTCTTTTCAGGTTCAAATTTCCATTTTTGCGTATGCCATCGGTCCAATTGTTGGTGGTTTCTTATTTGCTACTTATTTTAAGGCACCACATTTACTTGAGGCATTAGCGATGACTTTAGCACTAGTCATGAGTAGCGCTCTCACTGAGGTGAAGCATAAAACCGAAATTGAGGTTCAAGGGAATCCGAATCTAGCAGGATTTAAACAACTCGCTCAAACAGGTTTTAGACCATTTCTTATTCCCGTGGTTATTGGATTAGTGCTGTTTTATCTCTATGACTGGGGAATGTCTAAGCCCGCCATGGGCGTGAATGCAGGACTGAGTCCACAAGGCTTGTCTATAGTTATCTCTGTCATTTCAGTTGTGATTGCTGTTGTTGCCGGACTGATTCCCAAAATTCGTCGGTTAGCTTCTGATAAATTTTTGCTCGTAATGGCAAATATCTTTATCTCACTGGGATTTATCATCGGTGGTATGCCTTGGGGAATAATCACCTTGAGTTCATTGTTTATGATTGATATTGCCGCGATTGTTCATACTCCGGTGACGAATATCCTCGTTAACAAACACGTTGCCTCACGATATCGGGCGACCAGTTTATCGACAATTCAATTTATTTCTCGGATACCTTTTTTGTTTCTTAACTTCTTTGCAGGTATGGCCATTGATAGAAATTTCATCAACCAATTCCATGTTGGGCTGGGACTTGGCGTGTTGATTCTGACGGTTTTTATTTTTGCTCCCAAATTAATTGCTCAACACAGGGAAGATAGGCGAGTTCCCGCTCTGTAGTATTCTTAAGATTCTTCACCTAGAACCCGCTACAATACGCAAAGATGCCTAAATTCAACGTTGCTCTCGTTCATGACTATCTACGCGAATATGGCGGGGCCGAGCGTGTGTTGGCGCAGCTGCACACGATGTTTCCCGAAGCTCCGGTGTACGTCGCTTTCAAGGACTGGCAAGCCATGGGATCTGCTGCCACGCAGTTTAAAAATTGGGACATCCGGGAAACGGCGCTAACCAAACTCCCTTTTTACAAAAAACTTTTTTCACCCTACCGCGTTTTTGCGGCTTGGGCTTTTCAAAAACTCGACCTTTCCGAGTTCGATCTCGTGATTTCCTCGACCAATGCCTACATGGCGAAAGCCGTTCGAGCGAGTAAGCCAGGGAGTAAACACCTCAGTTATATTCACACCCCGCCGCGCGCTCTCTATGGCTACAGTACGCGCAGCAACTGGCGCAAGAATCCTTTCATCAAAGTTGTAGGCGAAATGATCAACATGTGGATGCGCTACGTTGATTATCATTCCGCTCAAAATCCCGATCTCCTCATCGCTAACAGTCGAACCACGCAGCAACGGATCACCAAGTTTTACCGCCGCGAGAGCGTGATTGTTCCGCCACCGGTTGGTTTGCTTGACTTGATGCCGACTGAGACTGTTCCCGCTAAAGAGCGAGAGTATCTTTTATCGGTCGGTCGCTTAGTTCTGAGTAAACACCCTGAGCTAGTCGTGGCCATCAGTAACCAAACAGGTTACCCCCTTAAAGTGGTTGGTAGTGGCGTGATGTTGCCGGAATTACAGGCGCAAGCTGGCCCACAAGTTGAATTTTTAGGTGCCGTTGATGATGACCAACTTGCCAAACTGTACCAACACGCCAAACTGGTGATTTTTCCCGCGGAAGATGAAGATTTCGGCATTGTCCCGATTGAAGCTCTTGGTGCGGGCACACCCGTTATCGCCCATTTTTCCGGAGAGCCACGCTACACGATCGAACCTGGGAAAACGGGCGAATTGGTAGAAAGCTTTATTTTAGAAGAATGGGTAAAAACCGTGCAGCGAGCCTGGACAAAAAAGTGGAATCACCAAACCATAGCCGATGGCGCTCGACAGTACTCAGCTCAAGAATTCGCCAAGAAAATCAATAGGCTTATTGCACAGGAAAAAGAGCGGGGAAGAAAATGAAATTTTCACACTGTAAAGTCTATCTTTCAGCTTCTATAAGTGGACACAAGGATGGAAACTACGTCAACGTTCCTCAATTGGTCGACTACATCATGGAGGATGGCGGTGACGTGCTCGATGAACACATTAAGGGCAAAGATCTTGCTGAAATGATTGCTATTGTTCAAAGACGCACGGGCGTGAACCGATTGGAAGCCGCTGATCCTTGGAAAGTAGTCTACGAGCAGGATATGCAATGGGTTGATGAAGCAACACATATGATTGTTTTTGTCGATGGGCCTAGCCATGGTGTGGGGATGGAGCTCATGCGTGGTCTGCTTAAACCGGAATTAGGGTTACCAGCAACTCCGATTCTTATCCTGGTACAGGAAAATAATCTCAACAGATTAAGTCCTGTTGTGAAAGGTATTCCTGCAGATAAGCATCCTGTTCAGATTGAGACGTATCAAGATTTCAACCACGTAAAACAGTTAGTTGATTCATTTTTGCAACAATAGTCACGCCTACGGCGCCGGAATCAACCGAGTAAAGTACACCGAGTTGACGGGCATAAGAATGTTCGTCACCAGATCGGCTGTTTCGGTACTCAGCGCCATTGAACGAGTCGTCCCGTTGAGATCGGTAATCTCCAAGGTGTAGTTGCCAGG
>Ga0265297_10007894_pt1 | contig 14488 bp, 14 predicted proteins | sample Munlanlwell13791_FD_192502 | JGI IMG/M metagenome (GOLD analysis project Ga0265297, IMG submission 192502) | Leachate microbial communities from a municipal landfill in Southern Ontario, Canada - Leachate well 137-91 | ecosystem: Engineered > Solid waste > Landfill > Unclassified | place... | reverse complement strand
GATGTCTCTGCGCGACAGCAGTGGTGAAGCTCCGCGAATGGTAGCGGAGGCGGGTGACAGCGCGCGCAGCGATCCTGAGGCCAATCCCGCAATGGAAGAGTCACCTGCCGCGAGCCCCCTGAAGAACGAAGGTCGCGTCTTCAGCGACTGTGCGGCCGCAGCCATTGCGCTGCCGACAGAGGAAACGGTCCTCTTTTCAAGGATTCCCTCTGTGCCTGTTGTCCTGCAGTCCCGCGTGTCGGCGGTGCCCGGCAGGGCAGACAGACTGGCGAAGCGTGACCGAAGAGCCACAGCCTTGGCAGTGAGAGTGCTTTCACGAGCCACGCTTGCACAGCCCAATGCGTGAAGCGCTGCCGCGCGTTCTTGAGAAATGGGCGCGTAGGCAGTGTACGCTGCAGACCGGGTAGCGATTGCGTCAGAAGAGGCGAATAGCGCGCAGAACCGCTGTGCAAGGGCCCCCGCGGCGGCGCAGATGCTTGAGCTTCGCTCCGCGGACAGGGGTGATACTGCAAACAGCGAAGCGAATCGAACGCTTGCCATTGGGGCTGAAGCGTACGATGCGCGGGTGGAAGACAGAGAGACTTCGGCGTAGGCGGAGCGATAGTCGCGCGATCCCGTCAACATGTAGCAGTCGCGGGATGCGGCCACTCCCTTGCCAGTGATGAGGGAGTTTCGTTGGTTGTCCGCGGGTGCGGACAAGTAGACCGGTCTGGGTGAAACCAGCAGCGTTCGGGCAAAAGCCGGGCGAGAGTCGGCGGTTGGAACTCCCTGTTGGTTGAGGTCTGCGAAGGATGTCCGGTAGATATCCTCCGCCTTCAGGTTGTCAATGACTCCACTGTAGGATGGCCATGAGGCAAGCTGCCTACCGCCGAACTCAACCCCGCCAAGAGCCAGGCAGGTCGGGATGAACTCGGCCCCCTGTCTCTGTTCGCATGCGAGAGCCTGATTCACGTATAGCCGTCGCCAGTTGCCGTTCCACGTGAGGGAGAGGCTGAAGAACGCGTTGAAGGGGAAGCTCCTTGCAGATGCTTCCTTGACCTCGCCCACCTCACCCTCGCTGAACCCGAAGCGGTCATTGTCAGAATCGAAGAACACGATGATGTTCGACCCGGCATCGTTGTAGAGCGAGAAGACTACTTGCTTGCCTGCCGGGTTACCGCTGGGATACAATGACTTCAGCCAGATTGAGATCGATCCGGCGCTATTGGAGACGAGTTCGACTCCGCCCGCGCGCGTGGGGAAGCGGACATAGCCCTGATCGCAGCGGATGCCGGGTCCAAAGACCGCAGGCATGAATGAGACTGCGCCGAGCGCTATCCCTGGCGCTCCAAGCAGCGGGCCGAGGATCGCGTTAGGATTGTCGAGCGATGAGACGATGCGATAGGCCACGGTTCAGCCTCCGATCAAAGCTATGGAGCGGGGATTGCGGCTGGCGAAATGCTCGCCAGGTCGTTCCGGAGTTCCATTGAGACTCGGCCGTCGGGGCCGCCCCATACGAACACTGCGCCTCCGTCGGCTTCGAATCCGAGTCCGAAGAACGTAAGGGGCTCCGAAGGCGATCTGAACTCGCATCGCGCGCGCTTCAGATGGAAGTAACGGCCTACAGGGGGTAGTTCGATGGAGAAGTCGGGGTCGTCTTCCTTGCGCAGTGCAAGCACCGCAATGGTTGGCCCTCCTGCCGATACGGCTTCTCTAAGGGAAAGCCAGGGGATGCTCGACGACGGGTCGTCCTTGGAAGTCACGAGCCTTCCGTCAGTGAGCAACGCATTGAAGTACCAACGGGGCGCCATTAGATGTACTCCGTCTCGATGGCGAAGGCGAAGGCGGACTTGACGCCGGAGGTGGTGGGCATGACTGACAGGGCGATGTACCACGAGTGCGAGGATGCGGGGGCCTGATTGCCCAGTGCGCATGCCTGGCCTGAACCTGCGATTGAGGTCCAGTTGGCCTGGCTGATTTCGGCAGCCTGGCAGGTGACACCGTCAGGTGCGGTCTCGCGGGTGGTGCCGTTGTACGAGTAGAAGCGGGTGTTGAGCGTCTGGACGGTGCCGAGGCCGGAGAGGGTGATCTTGAGGGTGGCGTCGGAGTTGGCAAGGCCTGCAAGCGACGCGGAAGCGCCGCCGTTCAGGGAGCAGGTGCTGGCAGTCAGGTACTTGACGTTGTTGCAGTGAACGCTGCACAGGTCAGTGGTGACGCCATCGTCGGAAAAGTGCGTCGACCCCTGGTAAGAGTTGACGGTGACGGGGTCGGCGAAGTTGGCGCCGTAGAATCCGAGCTTCTCATTGGCATCGAGATTGCCACCGTTGAAGCCGGTTCGCGGGCAGGTCCAAACCCAGGTTTCAGCCATTGTGAACCTTTCTATGTTGTGCGGAATTGACCGAAGGAAATGACAGGGAGTTCGAACGGACCACCCGGAGGCAGTGGCAAGGCACGCCATTCGGCGGGTACAAGCGAGCCGGAACCGAGGCTGGCGAGACGTGCGAGGGAATTCGCGCGTTCGGCCATCAGTGAAGACCGGGCGTCGGACGAGGGCGGGACAAGCGACAAGGCGGACTCGGCTGCGGCGATAGCGGTCACGAGGTCAGCAAGCAGCAGGGGAGCCGATCCCGACCAGGTGAGATCCACCTCGACGCGCTCTCCCCCCACCAGGGGAGTGCGGAGGGAGAGCAGTTTGCCGTCGAGTGTGTAAGTCGAAGGTGAAAGCGGAGTGGATGCGCCGTCAACATAAATCGCGCAAGAGGCTATTTCTCCCGGTGCCGGGAGTTGAAAGACTGCGCTTCCGAGCGGCGCGTCAGGGGTCAAAAGAAGTCGGCTGCCGGTCAGCAAGGGGAAAAGGGCTGCGGGAAGGGCCGATGTTACGGCCGTTGCGGCGGAATCGAGGAATCGGCCCAGCACGTCTTCGCCAGTGCCCGAGGCACCCCCGTAGAGCGGGGCGAAGTCGGGGATGTCGAGTCCTCTCATACGTTCGAGGACAGAGGCCACAGTGGCGCCGAAGCGTGGCGCTGGACTAACGGCGCGGAAAGAGGGCTGGCGCAGAGGATAGGGTGTCATGTGCGCGCCGTCATGGTTGGCGTACCACAGCAGTTCGACCGGCCCTGCGGGCAGCGGTGCGATGTCGGTTGCCACGGAGTACTCGAGCGAGGGGGCGTCGAGGACAATGGTCCCGTCAGCGAGTGAATACGTGCCGACAGGACGGTTCAGCGGGTCGCGCAATTCGGCGCGAAGATCGGGGTCGACCTCTATGGAGATGCCCGACAGTCGGAAGGTGGTGCGGAATGTGACGGGATAGCTCATTGACGTACCCCCTGCATTCCATTTCGCCACTCGCTGAGGCGTTCGACTTCGAGGGACATACGGTGGACTTCGGTCTTGATATCGCGCAGTTGCTCCTGCACTTCGTCAAGCCGGGTGTTGACTGAAGCCGATACCTCTCTGACCTCGGATATGCGTCTCGCGTCGTCGCGCAGGGACGACATCACGAAGCCGCCCCATGCTCCGAGCACGAGAATCAGGACGCTGAGGGCCAATCCGCCCGCCCAGCCGGGAATTCGCTCGAGTGCGCTCATGTTACGCTCCGCCGGTGATTCCGGTCAGCATCCCGTGGCAGTATTCATCGCGCAGTTCGACGGTGGCCTCGGTGATGATCAAGGCGCTGTCGGCGTCGCCTGTGCGGGCGAGCGGGATGATGTGAGTGTCGCGGGACGCGAGGGGTGCATAGGAGATCAGTTCGGGATCGAGCGCGAACAGGCTGCCTGAGGGGACGAAGCGGTCCATCAGGATGCGGAGCAGCCCGAACTCGCAGAGGTACTCGGCGTAGGCCATGCCAAACAGCGAGTCGTCTGACTTCGCCATGATGCTGCCCTTGCCCCAGAAGTTGATGGCCTGAACGGCCAGCGGGGAAGCGAGAATCAGGCCGGGCTGGCCGCCGTCGGCAAAAATGCCGCGCAGGAAGTTGATGAAGGCGGCCTGGGTCAGCGTGCCGTTGACCGGCGTGACGTGCGTAGCGATGGTCTCGGTCAGTCCCGCCATAGTGCGCGGGGTCGTAGCGTCGCCATCGCAACGTGTCCCGGAGATCACGGCGCGCTCGATCTCGACGAGGTGCTCGCGGAGTTGCTTCAGAACCTGGTAGGAGAGTTCGTCTCCCCCGGCGCTGTTCACTTCTCCGCGCGAGCCCGATACCTCGACCCGGGTCTGGAAGATCTGGGTCATGTTGTACTTGCGGACGCGTGCGGTCGCGTTGGACTCGATGGCGGTTGCGCCTTCGAGGTTGGCGTTGCCGATGATCTCGGCGGGGGAGTCGTCGGCGTGTGCGGCAGGCGCAGTTTCGCCGAAGCCACGGACGACGGTGAGGGTGTTGCCAGTGCGCGAAGTCACGAGCAGGACTTCGGATTCGATCCTGACGAGGTCGCGGACGCGGAACTTGGTGCCGTCGGCCACGGTGATATCGGTGTCGTCATTGTCGCATGCGGCGCCGAGCGAGTCGGAGAGGGATTTCCGGCGATCCTCGAACCACTCGTGCTTGACGTTGGCTGCGGAGGTGCGGGGCAACAGCGCGAGGAGAGGAACGGAGTACATCGCCGCGGTTTCGGCGATGATCGGGGAGAGATCCTCGAATGCACCCGGTGAGTTGAGGGTGGTGAGGATGCCTGAGATGTTTGACATCGAGTCTCCTGAGGGTTAGAAGGGTCTTGGGCGGCGCTTACGCGCGGCTGCGAGGATGTTGTTCGCGAAGGAAACCGGCTTGCGCGAGACCGGCGGATTCGTCGGCGAGACAGGTGGTGCTACAAGGTACGGATCGGACTCGGCCAGCGCCGCAAGTGCGCGGTTGGGCTCATCCTCGGCTGCGGCAAATCGCGCTGCAAGTGTGGGATTGCGAAACCCGCGCTCCCGCGCTGCTGTGATCAGATTATCAAGCGACTGCGTGGGGCTCGGGGATGGCGGGGGCTCGGTGGTCGCCGGAGGATCTGGCGCCGGAGTTGATTCCGGGATGGGGTCCGGTACCTGCGGGTCGGTCGGTGTCGGGTCAGGATTCATTTGGTGGACTGCTCCTTCTGAGGGCCGGGTTCGTGTGTTGGCCGTCTATATAAAGGGAGGCAGAATTGGGCATATGGGCCGCAACATCAGGCAGGCAAAGGGGTTAGATGAGTCTTGGCGAATTGCGATGCCCGAAATCGGGCAAAGGAAAAGGCGCAGATGGCGGTTTATGGCGTGTTTGGAGACGGTGGCGGACGTAAGATCGGATGGGGCAGAGGTTTAGGAGGCTGCAATCAGACTGATCAGGCTGATCGGTCAGATCGGTCGGATCGGGCGGAGAAGAAAATCAAACCGGGCGAGTGCCCCGGCAGGCGGGATAGGCACTGCAACCCCAGAACTGCGAGCCTGCGCGATCGCCCTTGCGAGTTGTGCGCAGAACCATTGGCTTGCCGCAGGTCGGGCAGTTGGGGGCTGGCGGGGTATTTGTGGCAGTGTTGCCCTGCCGCTGGGCAACCCTCGCGGCAGCCAGACGTTCGCTGTAGCCGCCTTCATGTATGAAGTCACTCTCCAGCGCGGCGACTTGCCGGTCCAGCAGGTAGTTCGCCTGATGGATCAGGCATATGATTGTGTTGGCTACGACCTCGGGGTCTGAGTGCGTCAACCACGGTGAGTACAATGTGGCATCGGATCCTTCGGACTGATCTTCTACCGGTTTCAGGCCAATTGCCCGGACGGCTTGCGCTTGCGGATGATCCTTGTCCCACTGCGGCCTGCCACGCTGTCGCAGATAGTCCTCGTAGTCGAGCAACAATTCATCGAGACTCGCGCGGGCGACATTTACGAGGCGAAGTTCCGTCTGGCTGGAAGTTCCTGATGCGCGGCTGCCCTCGGCGATGTTCTGGCGGCCGCTGCGGGCAGCCTGCACCATTTGATCCACCGTGCGCGAGCGAGGATCCACGAAACGTTCGCAGAACGATACCGTGGCGTCGTAGATGATGGTGGTCACCCGGAAGGAACGTAGCTTGCGGTAGCCTCCACTGGGGCGAAGGCGATGCGGGGGGGCGGGCTGGTTCTTATCTTCAGGCTTTTCCATTCGGGTCTTTCCTTTCGACTGATCAGACTGATCGGTCGGATCGGTCGGATCGGTCAGATTGGCTAAATTATCTCCCCGAACACGCCGGTGTCAACGTTCACGCGCACATCGCACCAAAGTGCTCCACCCACAGCCTTGCGCGCAAAGCTGCCGTGCTATCGGGGCAATGCACGCGGGACCGTCCAGGCCCGGGGACAAGGCCGCAGGATGCGGCGCGAGCCCAAGTGGATGAGTCGGCGGAAAAGGGGTGAAGCGCAAGGAGCAGCGGGTCGCTTGCGCGGAAGAGATGATATTTGTGTGGCTTCAGCGTGAAGACATCTTCGAGTTGAGCGACACGTTCAGCACGGGACAGGCGGGGATTGGAGCCGAGAGCGACAATAGGAGAGCATGCACGGTATTCATCGAGGATAGATAGGGGCTCTCCGGGGTGGAAGACGGGTACAGGCGATAGACCTTGCGCGACAAGTCTGCGGAATGCGGCAGTTGAAGCAATTGGGTCGCCGATTGTGTCATACGATGCGTACCAGTCGAATAGATGCCCTGATCGGGCCAGGAATTCGGCGTAGGAATCAATCGAGGGGCGAGGGCGGCCGCAGGCAGCGCTCCAAGCCCCGGAGTCAAGCACAGCACCGGCAAAAGGCCACGGATGTGCGAAGGCGGCCCGGCGGTGTTCACCGCAACTGAACAGCACCCGGCGGCCAGCCATCATGGCTCGGTAGTCCGTGCCATTGCAGCAGGGAGGGCCTGCGAAATAGAAGAGCATGGTAGATAGGGTATATGGGGGGTGTATTAATGGTGGACAGGCGGTAGAAGTGGGGAGGAGAGGGCTTCTGCGTCCGCCGCCCTGGCGACGGCGGACGGCAGGCATTCACGGCAGGAGTACAGGCGGAGGCTCGCGGCGGGGGCGGAAACGGACAATTCATATTCCGCGGATCGGCCGCAGCGGATATCGCAGGGGCGATATGGTGGGATGGACTCGATTATCACTTTGCCTCCGAAGGGGGGAGTGGCTCTTCTGCCGGGCGGAGGGCGGAGCGAATTTCGGTCTTGAAAAGCGGAAGTTCGCGACCGGAAAGCGATGCGGCGAGTGTCAGCATGTCGCGCAGGGGTCGGTTAAGCCCTGAGCACAAAGTGTTGATGCGAGCCTGAAGCAGCGAAAGCTGCAGGCTGACTGCATAGCCGGAGGCGGGGATGCTGCGTTCCTGGACTGTGTCGAGGACGAACTCAGGCATTTTGCGGCGGACAATGCTGTCAAGGCGCAGGAGGTCGGTCACGAGGTTGGATGTGTTCTTCCATTCGAGAAAGAAGATATCGGCTGCGGGATCCGGTATCTGCCAGAACTGGCGCAGGTCAGGATCGAGTTTGGCGTCCGGCGCCATGATGCCCTTGAGGATGAGCTTTGGGGCTCCGTAATACTTGAAGATCTCGAACACTGCGCCTGCTGCAGTGTTAAGTCGGTCCACATCCGCGATTATGTCTGCGAAGCACGGTCGGCCGAAGTACGAACCGGGGAGGCGGAAGATCGAAAGATGCACTATGGGGATGCGGCCGAATGGATGGCTTCCGGAGGATGCTGTCACCGGCTTGTTGTCGTTGCGCACCTCGACCGTGGTCGGGGTCCACAACTCGGCGTAGTCATGGCTGGCGCCGTCGGGTGCCTCGTAAGAGTATTTGATCAACAGGTTCTCGACAGAATCTCCGTCGTGCGGGTTCAGCCTGGGGAAGACTGAGGCGGGGTCGAGCACGGAGGCCCGGACGCCGATTGGCGAGGCTGGACCGGGAAAGACCTTGATATATGCGTCTCCGCAGACCAGCGCGGACAGAAGGGCAGAGCGAAGCACGGATTCGACCTCAAGTGTGGAAGCGAATTCGCGCAGTGCAACTGCGGATTTGTCGTTCTCCGGGATGATTGAGTCGAGAGTGAAGCCGCTCAGTGACAGATCGAGGTCGGCGTTGACCACGAACGGCACACAGTTGAATACATCGGCCACATAGTCGGGCAGGCCGGAGAAGTCTGAAAGTGGCGGCGCGCCGGATGTGGGCGCGTATGGATTGCCGTCCTCGGCGGCGTAGTACAGCCACAACCTGCGATAGCGCTCGATGCGGGCGAGTTCCTCGGAGGTGAGGTCGAACGGGGTGGAGCGTGTGTTGATGCCGCATAGTGAGACCATTAGTAGTTCCTCACAATGAATGAGTTGAATGAGCAGGCGAGTTCTACGGCGTATCCGAGCGCGTCAACCTGGTCGTCGTGGGGGCCGTGGGGAAATTGGAGGAGTTCCTCGGCGAGCTCGCCAGCCTCGCGTGGAAGAAAAAGTCGGCCTGCCTCGAAATGCGTGGCGAGCTTCCAGGCTCGAGTGACCTTGTCCTTTGAGTCGTGGAGTTGGACTACAGGAATGGGCGCCCTGCGCTGGAGTTCCTGCAAGAGCTTGCTGATATGCTACGGCTTCGATGCCCACGCGGAGGGGGGAATAGTAGGATGCGCGTGCGAGGATGAAGTCCACCTGCTTCGCAAATGTCAGCCTGTCGCGGAAGCTCTCGAGCACATATATGTTGCCCGCATCGTCGAGTCCTACCGCCACGAACGCGAAGTAGTCTGCTGTCTGTGACTGCGAGATGGCGAGGTCGGCGGCGGCGAAGACCTTCAGAGCAGGCGGCCGCGTGGAGTAGTCGTGGAAGCGGAAGGTGGGGTATTTGAAGATGGCGCCTTCGTATCCGGAGGGGTCGTTCTGATACTGGCAGTTGAAGATGCGCGCGCCTGCTGCTGTTCGTGCGGCGTTGAGATCAGCGGCTGAGAAGCGTTCAGGCCATAGCGCTGAGCCATCTTCGCGGAGCGCGCGATCGATCCTTGTGGGCCAACCGGCGTGGGTGAGTTCCCCATACAGGTCTGCGTAGTGCCAACGGGTGCCGATGATATGTATTTCACCTTGGGGCTCGAGGCAGGGCAATAGCGTCTTGAAGAACCAGGTTCGCACCTTGTCGCGCTGGAGCGCGGAGGAGGAGTTTTCCTCGTCAACGATATCATCGCAGATTATCAGGTCATAGTGGCGACTGATAATGGCTCCCCCGGCGCCAGCCGCAGTGATAGTGGGCTCCTTGGCGATCAGGGAACGGCTGAGCTCGATCTCTGTCTCGGTCCAACGTTCGCCGCGCACATCGCCCCACACGGCCATGATCTCAGGTCGAATGAGATGCGCGGAAATCTCGCGAAGGAACGCCTTCGATTGTGAAAGGGTGTTCGAGATGATCAGCACGCGCAGGTTCGGATTGGACAACACGCGCCAGAGGACATACAGGATGTCGGCGACGGTGGTCTTGCCGTGTCCGCGGGGCGCGAGCAGGATGGAGCGCGGGTGCGTGTCCTGGAAGTCGAGCCAGTTCCTGTGGAATGATGTGAGGTCGAGATTCAGCAGGAGCGATGCAAAGGCATGACGGTCGCGACGCGCAAGAGCCGCCGCGAGCCGGGTCGCTTGCTCCAACGCCTCAGGAGGCAAGGATCGGCTGAAGTCTGCGGAAGAGCTCGCGTAGTTCGGTGATTGCTCGGGGAGAGTCATACTCGGCTGCGCTTTCCGGGGGTTTGGAGGGGAGTGGCTCAGAGAGACGGAAGATGGTCTCGTAGAGGTCCTGCTGCTGTTTGAGTTCCTGGAGGATGAGCTTGGGGTCTTCAAGCGTTGGGCGGAGCGCGAAGTATTCGGCTCGGAGAGCCCAGAGCTCGTCGAGAGAGAGATCGTGGTAGTCGGTGTTTTTGTCGGGCATGTGTAGATGAGGGGCGGGGGTAAGAGTTGTCCGCTCCTGTATAAAGGCAGGCAAATTGATAGTGCCAGCCGTAAGCGCTTAGAGCATCTGGAGATAGAGGAAGTTGATAAAATGGGATGCCTGAAGGTCGCCAGGCAAATGTGTGGGAACGGGCCACGGATGCCGATCTGGAAGAGGTGGGCGGCGTAAGAACGGATGGGGCAAGGAGATACGCGCCGAGTCAGCTTCAAGCCGACCACCGGGAAGCCTCGGCCGATGTGGTCCGTCAGAGCGAGAAGTGTCTTGCTGCCTCCATACTCTCCGGATCTCAATCCTGTAGAACGCCTGTGGCATTGTCTTCGCAGAAACACAGGCCACAACAGACTGTACTCGGCTCTCGAAGAGGTCGAGGAGGCTCTGGACCGGCCTGAACTGAATTCACGCCGAAACTACTGAAGTCCCCGTGCTCGTGCAACTATATGCGATAGCTCGATGGGGAAACGGCATCAAAGGCTGCTGGATCAGCGAAACGAAGCCATCCTCAGGCCGAGGCCCCCAAGCAGGACGCCATCCGCGGCAAGGACGCCCCCAGCCCGTCATGAAGTGATTCCAGGCTCTGGCTACTGCCGAAAATAAAGGGGGCTCGTGTGAGCCCCCTTCTTCATGGCGAATGGCTGAACCGGTCGGGAGTAGTCTCACCAGAGAGCATACTCGCCCCAGAAATCCCCGGCATCGGGCAGGAACTCCGCAAGTCCCCTGTCGGCCCAGAAAGCCGCCTCACCAAGATCGCACGTGACAAGAGCCCAGTCCGATGAAGTACTCCACCAACTTGGCCGCTCAGCAATCCTGTTCGACTGCTTCGCCGCAGATTCCACCTCTGGTGAAACGCCAGGCACCGACGAAACGAGGGTAAACACCTCGTTGCCCGAGATCGAGCCGGATTTGAGCGCAGTGGAGATGATCTTGTCCGCGAACGCGCGGGACGAAAAATTGACCGAGAACAGACCGTGCAGCGAGCAGCCCGTGATGGAATTCCCAATTATCGAGGCATCACCCCAAACGGCCAACAGCCAGGACTTGTCGCCGCCAAGGCACTTGTCGTAAGTGTTCTGTCGCACGCAGGAGTAATGGCCGAAGAACGAAGTGACTGCCCCATCGCTCTCGCACCCCACAAACTTGTTTCCATAGAAGAGGCAGCCATATGCCGAACTCACGAGTACCGCACTTACCAGGAATGTGCCTCTCGCCTCGATGCTCTCGAATACGTTAGAGGTCACATCCATCAGCAGCCCGTACAGCGCGACCGGCACCTCCGCGCGAATTCCACTGAACTTGTTTCCGCGGCAGAGCAAGTAGCGCGCCAGCACCTCAACGAACCGGCCGCATTTCTCTTTGAGCGTTTCATCGCAGGCGAATTCGCAGTTCTCGAAGGTCGCAGTTCCGGTCGCCTTGAACCTGAACACCCCATCTATGCGCCAGCCGGAGATTCCGAAATCGCCTCCCACTATGAACCTGCTCTTCTCCACATGAACCTCGCGGCCGCATAGAACCACAACCGGGCTCGTGACGTTCTCGCACAGGAAGTCGCAGGATGTCAATGTCCAGGAGTTGGAACTTCCGCCCAGCATCTGTCTGCTGATCCTCCCGACTCGAACGCTGGTCAGAGCTACCTCCTCCGCGGCATCCGCCTTGACGAACTGCCCGGAGCTGTCGCATAGCGTCAGGTCAGTGCAACGGAAGCGACCGCCTTTCTGCACGCTTACAGCGGCATCGAGCTTCCCAGGGATTCCCTCCAGGATGAGACTTCCCGATACATCTGCCTGGAGCGATCCGGAGAACTCGCGAGGCTTGATTATCTCAACTGAAACGCCGTTCGGAACCTGCAGATCGCCCATCACCTCGACGGCAGCGCCTTCGATACGGTATGTGATCCCCTTCCGCAGAGAGGAGACGCCCAAAAGGCAGGTGGCGCCTTCCGTGAACAGGACGTGACGCGCGACACCCGTCGCACAGACCTCGGCAAGGGAGTGCCTTCCGCTTCGGATGACAATGCCGTCGGACCGACTTCCCGGCGAACAGCCGCAGAGGGAAGCACAAAGCGTGAGGAAGAGACAGGATAGTACACATACTCGATTCCTCATCTTGCCTCCAGCTACCTTGGGGTCTCCGTAACGCGGCCAGCGTCGTCAACCGCAATATTCTGCTTGGTCATTTCGCTCGGAGAAAGGACTGGCCACCCCATGTTCGCGAGTGCCCCAGTTGACGGGATGGCGTATCGGCCGCCCGACGAAAGGGCTTCAGAATCCGGATTCTCAGGATTCCTTGCTCCTAACATTCCACCTTTCAAGTCGGCTCCACCATTCCAGACGCTCTCGATGCCGAAGCTGTCGTACTCTGCATTTAGCGCGCAGGACTGCCCGGTATCGTACATAACGCGGTTGCTGCCGTCGGTTTCGGATTCGTTGTAGAGCCACCGGTCGCCGTGGGTCTTGTGGAAAAAGTGCTTCCAGCCAACGATGTCAGCGCAGATGTCGTAATTGCCTGGAGTCAGCGTGGTTACTCCCGGAGTTCGAGAAGCAACGCGCGTTGCGCCAGTCACCAAAGCCTCGGGGTGAGAACAAGATCGTTACCGATATCAAACCAGACAAAGCGAGTGAAATCTCTCCATGTCAGGTCCAAGGCCAACAGGTTGGGCGACAACAGAACCACGATGTTATGCAAGCGCAAGCCATAGGCAAGTGGCAGTTTGACCATATAGGGAGCCGTGTTCAAATGCCCCTCACGTTCGTGGTCTTTCTCCTTGAAATCAAAGAGGATGATGTTTTGCCGGAAGCAGTCCGCCTGTACTTCCTGCGGGTAAGCGAAATAGTCATTCCTTGAGATTACGATGACCGACCATACCACTTCGACGGGCTGCATCTCACGCTTGCAGAGTTGTAGTTGCCTTGCGACGACTATGGACGCGCGAATCCTTGTTGCACCGATCAGACTCCAGTTGAGGATTATCCTACTGCTGCAGATCGAATTGGCCATCACGAGTTTCCAGCCGCCGCGGGACATCCCATACGCAGTCTGATCACAAATGTCCGTCCCTATCAGCGATACGTTGCCGGATACCAGGAAGTGAGCGCCACCCAGCGGTCTTCCCAATGGATCCACCGACCGGAAGATCGGTGCGATGAGTTCTGCAGGGCACCCCTCCATCCCACCGGTAGATACACCTTTGTCAAAAGCGGAATTCTCGATGCGCATCTTCACGCCGGAGAAAGTGGTCTCGCTTAGCGTAACGAGCTCCCGCGATGCAGCGTCGTGTATATAGAGCCCTTGGCTCACAACTGAGCAGTGATCGAAGAACAGAACCGATTCAAGGGCATCCTCCTTATCTCCGCCGCTGCCGATGATCTCCAGGCCCGAAATCAGCACGCTGCATCTGACGAATAACAGCCTTTTCACGCTCGAGCCCGAGAGGGATATCTTCACAGGGGCCCCTTCGGGCTCACCGATTCTGACCGTGCATTCAATGAAGAGAAGGAAGGCACCATCGCTTATCGAGATGGCACTGCCCGGCAGCACACATACCTTCTGTGCGGAGAAGTCGCGCTCGCCCGTGATCTGCAGATCGCCGGAGATTACCTCGTCTCCAACCGCGAGATCCGGATTGGCTACGGCCGCAAGGATCAGAAGCAGGAAGACCGCTGCAAGAATACAAGTGCGCATACTGATCTCCTTAAGGACTGGACAGCAGGCAAAGGATTCGGGTCCCTCGGCTCCTTTCTCCCTTCCCCTTCGCCTGCGCGAAGGGGGCTACATCGACAGGCTCAGAGCTACTGTATCAGCAGAATCGAAATAGTAGCGGGGTCGATTGCGAATTCGAAGCCACCCAGTTTGGACAAGAACTTCGACGTGACATCAGTGGTTACCCAACCGGTTATCACATCGGGACCGCTCTTGAGGCTCGATGCACCGGCGCGCGGCGCAAGGCGCTTGAGAAGTACTTTCTTGGGCTTGATGGGCGGGTTGATAATCGAGAGATTGAACTTGATTATCTGAGTTTCGGTGAAATTCAGGCCCCAGACCGCGACATCGTTCTCCTTGCGATCGAGGGTGACATACAGGCGGAAGGGTTCGTTAGGAGACTTGGCGCTGTAGGCCATACCGTCGCCGATTGTCTCGTAGAGAGCGGAGAAGGCCAGGTTGGCCATAGGCGTCGCGTTGGGCGAGTTGGCGTATGCCGCCGCGAAGAAGCGCGTCATCGAGGCGTAGGTGAGTACTGTCTCGGTGATTCCCAAGGTCATAGCCATTGACTTGCCAAGCACCTCGGTTTCGGTCTTACCCCCGTCGAGATTCCATTCGCAGACCATGACGGGCATGCGCGGAACATTGCGGCCGCACGCTGAGGCAATCTTGCCGACAGCAGTCTGGCAGGCCAGTTCACGGTCGTTGATCTTGTGCAGAGCCTCAGAGATGGCGGACACATCGCCGCCGACTGAAGCGAGTGCGAGCCCGGTGGACTCAGGCCGGTATCCGATGTAGTCAACCGGGATGGAGCCGTCGGTGAGAAGTGCCTTGATGTATGCATCGGTTTGTTCGGTGCCGGGCACACCCAGGTAAGGGCCAACTCGGATGGTCGGATCAGCGGCCTTCATCGCGAGGGCAATTTCCTTATACGCGGCGACGTATTTCTCTACT
>Ga0265297_10007893_pt1 | contig 14488 bp, 11 predicted proteins | sample Munlanlwell13791_FD_192502 | JGI IMG/M metagenome (GOLD analysis project Ga0265297, IMG submission 192502) | Leachate microbial communities from a municipal landfill in Southern Ontario, Canada - Leachate well 137-91 | ecosystem: Engineered > Solid waste > Landfill > Unclassified | place... | reverse complement strand
ATTATTGTTGATCAATGGCTGTGAATCAATTTCTTTTAATGAAAAAATAAAAGATAATTCTGTTTATATCAAAGGAATGATGTCTAGAAAGAAAGATTTAGTTCCTCAAATTATGGAATCTATTAAGTGATGATGAAATTCTTCTTTATTTAATTAATTGTCTTGCTTTATCAAAAAGATATCCTATTCTACTATTTCTAACCTCTTCTCCGTGTTTATTTTCTACTTGAATAAAGCACTGAGCCGCATCTTGTGATAATACCCATGTACACTCATTATTTATTAGTTTACAAGAAGCCCCTTTTTTCAGGCACTCCATTCCAGGAAGAAGCTCGCAAGTGCTTGCTATATCAGCCTGATCGCTACAAATTTCTCCACTACAACCCCCGATATAGCATTTCTTTTCTGGATGATTTTCTATAATAACAGAATCAGCACTTCCCTGTTCTGGATATGATTGATCCATTCCTCCAGAAGTAAAAACCTCTACTTGCATTCCTATTTCTAGATTATCAAAAGATTGTATTTCATTATTATATTTAATTTCTGTTTCGTCACCAACGGAAAACCATACAGCTCGTCCTTCTAGCTCTTCAAAGTTGCCAGTATATTTTTCCGAAGCTAATCCCTCTGCGACTAGTATTCTTTCATCATCAATACTATAAATTGTTCCCTTAATATAGTATTGATTTTCTTGTTCATTAACTTCATCTTCTATTTGTATTGATTCTTGAGATGATAGTATAAAAATACTACAAAGCAAAACAATTATTAATGTAATTATTATTAAATTTTTATTCATATTTTTTATTAATAATTTAAATTTAATTATTTCTCTTACTATATATTACAATTCATTGCTCTACAAATAGACGAGGAATACCATAGCACTGAGATAAACAAGCTCCACCATAAAAGAATAAATCTTTGTAGTCATTAGAAGAATAAATATATTTTAAAATTAAAATCTGTAAGTATTCTTTTAAAAGATTGCGAGTATAGAATTCGGGCTTATCGTAATTTTCACTTACTATTTTTTTTAATATTTCTTTAGTGTTCATAGAATTTTGCAATTTTTTTCATTTTTTGATTATTTGAAATTAAAACATATTTTTTGAATTCTTTTATATCACTACTCCTTAGTGCTTCTTTATTAATCCTAAAAGATTCTAAAAAATCATCATCGGTAATTACATTTTTACGAAAATACAGAAAATCAAATAAAGCCTTTGCTCTGGTTGCCTTGTATACCAAAAATTCACCATCTCTAATTAGATTGAAACCAGTAAAAAGATCTTCTTTGATATTATGATAACGAAATAATCCAAGATCATTTTTTATTTCAAATGTTTTTTTGGTGCTTACCAGAGAAAAGCTAAAAGAAGATTCGCTTAAAATATTATATTCATTCAAAACATATTCTAGACTTAAATATGATGGAGAATATAATACCCCAGATATCATTTCTAGATAGCTATTATATTTACCACTTCTTTTTATTTTATCTAAATATTTTGTTGAAACATAAATTCCTCTTTTAAGAAGAACAACATTGCCTCTTTTTTTGAGTCGAGACAATAATATATTTAAGTAGTGTCTTTCAAACCCTAAAGATAATAGATTTTCAGGCAAGAAATATGGCATTTCTTCAATTACACTATTTAGTTCTTTTGACTTGTTCATATCTTATTTCTGTTAATATACAATTATTGTATATTATTGGAAATGAGTTGTCAATTCTTTTAAATTTTATTTTGAATATTTAGTTAATCCCTTTTACTTTTTAACCATTCGGCAAGACTAAGCCAATAGCTATTTTTTTCTGTAAAATTTCTATTTTCATTTTCTTCTGCAATAGACTTGCCGTCTTTAGAGAAAGAAACAATTGCATCTAATGAGTAACTATAATCACCCTTATACTTTTCAGTTAAAATTTTTCCATAATAATCATTTATAAAAATATGAGGTTTGTTTTTATCAATATAAACGACGGTACTCTTTAGAATTATAGTTCGATCTTTTTTGTCTTTCATAAGATTTAAAAAATCTTCGGGACTAAACCAATTATTCATATATTTCATATATGCACCAGGAAATCCATTTAAAGAAGGTATTTCCCAGAAAGAATCACTTATAAAAAGAGGTTCCTTTATTATTTCCCATGCTTGCTGAGCTTTTGAAATTGCTATTTCGATTCCGTCAGCACTTTGAATCTCATATATCGGTAAAACTTTTTGTTCTATTTCTATGTTGTATTTTTCAAAAAAAGATCTAGCACTTTCAAATTTGTCTTTATTTTCAGTAATGAATTTTATTGTTTTTTTCATTTATGATTAATTTTATATTTATAAATACTTTTGACAATGTTTTTTGTTATGAATTTTTGCCCCAACCCTATTGAACAATCCTTTTTTCATTCAACATTCTACGAGAAACATAAAGGTTTTTACTGGTTTTTCTATTTTGTTCAAATTGATCTTTAGTAATTTGACCAATTAATTCAACTTTATAATCATTATTAAGTAAAATTAAAATAAATTCATCCCGAGTGTCTTCTAATCTAGTTGTTCTTCCTGTTTTATTTTCCAGACTAATTAATTTAACAGATACTTTTTCGGGCCATTACCACAAATAATATCAAAATCTTTGATATTGGACTGATCGTTTATTTAGGGATTTCTTTTTTGATCATTTAGTAATTGCCAAGCAATAAATTCCCCTATTCTACTTCCAATTATATTATTATTGCCATTTAATAATTGATTGGATTTTAATGAGTTTACAAATTTTAAAAATTCCGTACGAGCATTGAGATAATCATTGCAAGTCTTTCTTATAATTTTAATGTTCTTCATTGCACTTTTTATATTGTTCATCAAGAAGAGTATCAATTTTTTTGAATGCGCTTATCATCGTCGTATGGTCTCTTTTAAACATTTTGCCAATTTCGGAAAAAGAAATATCTAATTCTTTTTTAATTCTATATATTGCTATGTGTCTCGGAAGTACATATTTTTTTTCTCTGCTTTTGCCCATGATATTTTCAACAGAAATTCCATAAGCATTTGCAGTGTCTTCTATTATTCTTTTTGTTTCTATCTCCAATTCCTGAGTTTTTAGATTATAAATTTTTTCTGTAGAAGTTCCATAAATATTTGTGATATCTTTTATTATATTTTTTTCTTCTGTCTTTAATTCCTTTAATTCTTGGGACTTTATATATTTTTTGCCTTCTATTTTTAATAAGGATTTGTTGATTATCTGTCTAACTCTTTCTCTTGTAATTTTTAAATGATTACCAATTTCTTGTAGAGTCATTCCTTTTTCTAATCGCATACTAAGACATAATTTTTCATTTTTAGTTAGCAGCATTTCTTCTTTATTTTTAGTACTCATTAGGTGATTATATGCTTCTATCTCATTCTCATCTTTTTCTTTTATTTTTAGGGTGATATCTTCTGAATAAACTTCTGCTAGTTTTTTAATTACACCATCTCTTAAATAAACTAATTTGTCATTTGTTTGTCCACTTTCTCTTAGAAAAACCTCTATAATTCCTTCTGCTATATAAAATATCATATATAACAGATCTACATTTAAAATATCTAAAAGTTTATATTTTTTATTTAAAAATATCATTATTGTTTTTGTGGATGGGTCTAAAAAAGATTCTTTTGATTTCTTATCATCATCAAGATTTGTCCATTCAAATTCAAATTTATATTTTTCTGAGTTTATCGTTATGAACTTATCTTTGTTCTGAGAAAACTTTTTAGGTGTTCTGTCTTTATTTTTATTGATATTATTATTTTCGTTATTTTTTGTTGGATTATTTGTGGTCTCTCTTCTTTCTTTATTGAATTCTTCTCCATCATCATCTTTTTTTGACTGCTGGTTGCTTGGAAAAGAAAACTCCTTTATTTCATCGAAATTATTTAAAGCTTCTAATAGATTATTTTTAAAAGTTTCTTTAACTTGTTGAGGCAAATCTTTTATTTTTTCTTCTTTGTTTTTGTTCTGCGATTCTTCAATTACCTTTTTCAAAATATTTTTAAACTTATTAAAAAAATCAGCAAATAAAGGATCGTTATTAATAAATTCTCTTTTATTATGTGTTACTGGTAAAGGATCAAGGTGTATTTCACCAGTAATCCACATTTTCGATGGATGATAATGGTATCCAAGTTTTTCGTGGGCTCGAATTAATCTATTATATTTATAAAGATTAAAACCGCTCTTCTCCTGTGATCCTTTTTCTAGAATTCCTGTCCATCCTGTAATTTTTTTACCATTGTTTAAAGTAATAACAAAGTTTTGTTTTGAATTATCAACAAGCTTTACTTCTAGTGGTTTTACCTCTTTATTATTTACTTTTATTTTTACTTCTTTGTTACTTATAAATACTCCGAATCTTTCCGAAAGGTGTATTAAAAGAGATTCAATTAAATTTTTATGTTGATTAAATTTTAATTTAGTAATGTATATTTTAGTACCCGAATCATTTACGTTGTATTGTTTTAAAATGTTAATTTGCTGATCCCACTTATTATTTTTTTCCCATTCTTCGATGTCAAAATTTATGCAGTACTTTTCTGTCGATCCTTTCTTTTTGGTTTGTACAATAAACTTTTTTCCAAGGGACATACAAGCTGTTTTTAGTCCCATTCCAAAATATCCTAAGTCCCCCGTTTTTTTACTGGATTTGCCTAAAATAACACTATTTATAGCTTCTTCTTTATTCATCCCCTTACCATTATCTTCAACGATAACTTTGTTCTTTAAAATTTTTATATTTATATTTACAGTATCTTCTCTTGCATCAATAGAGTTATCTATAAGTTCTGATATAGCTTCTGATACTGTATAATTCGCATTGCCTAATTTTGCAAACAATGAAACATCTGGAACTATACTTATTCTTTCTTTTTTTATAAATTCTAATGACATTTATTTAAAATTTTAATTTTTATTTAATTTGCAATGATTTCATTATATGACTTAACAAAAAAATTAACAAGAAGAATTGGTAATGTGTAGTGGTAATATGATAATGTCCTACCTTGAGCAAGATAGAAATGTCTTAGTTAATAAGTTTTGGTATATAAAAGAAAACTTTACTGTTTTGTATTTCTCTTAATCAGAGAAAAGTGGAAGTACTCTATTTTAATTCGCAAGAGAATAAAAATTCCTTCCCTCAGATTCCCTTCTTTTTTGCACTTTTGCTTTTCGAATTTCGTCCAATTTTTTTTGCGGGGCTACAAATTAAAAAGGTGGGATTAGAATTCAAATTTATCATCGACTTTGGGATTTTGAATTTAGATTGTTGAGATAATTCTTAAATTCTTGTATTCCTTGCAATGAATTTTTTGTATGATTGCCTTTTATATAACTAGAGTATTCTATATGTTTATCGGACAACTGGTCCAAAAAATTGTGTGCTTGCCTCGCGCCACCAGATTTTAGCGCGGTAAGGATATGTAAACTTTTTCTGGCACGAGTCATTGCAATATAGAACGCATTTTTTGTTACCCAACTCATATTTACATTATCAAAGCCAATAATTATCACATGGTCAGCTGACAACCCTTTTGATCCAACTATTGTTATCAGTTCCACAGCACCCATCTTTCTTATCTCAATTTCTTCTAATTCCGCCTCCTCGTCTTCTTGATATTCAATTTTCGATACTTCTTTTTGATTAATGGATTTTTTTTCAATATCCTCTTTGAGTCGATTTTGATCCGCTACAGAAATAATACAAGCGATATTTTCTATTTTTTGTTCTATCGTCTGATCGTCGGCTTCCAAAATTGCCTTAATCTTATTGCATCTTTGTATCGTATTTTTAGTTTCCTCGGATTCAAGATCACAAAAGTTTTGATTATTTTGCATGGCACTATCAACTAGCTCATGTACTTTCGTTTCCGCGATATTTTCGTATTGCAAAACTTTTCGGAAAGTAAAATTGTTTTGGGAATTATTGGCAAGAGAATGATAACTCAAAATCTTATAATAATCTTCAGAAAAATGGCGATTTTCTACCTGATACTCCGTCACGATATTCATGATTTTCTTTTTCTCCTTTCCGTAAAAATTAACTTCTTTTGCTGGAGTTAATATAAGTAGAAAAGCGTCTTTTTCTTCTCCTGTTTCCAACTTGGTTTTTCGTTCATCGATCGCCATTTTATTCTCTGTCACAAACTTTTCTATATAATCGACAGCAGTGAAAGCAGTTGCACACGCAATAACTTGTACTCTTGGCTCGTCGTCAGCCGTTTTAATTGGCAAATAGATTTTTTCTATACATTCTATCTCTCGATTTTGCTGAATAAAATATCCTGCTGATTTTGTAATGTGAAAACTACTTCTGCTACAAAAAGGCAACATTCCATTTACATAGTCACTATTCTTATAAAGATCTCGTATCAGATTTGGTTTTCCTGATTTTAACTTTTCGTAAAGAACCTGCTCATCGTCACCAACAACAAACAGACCCTTTGGGTTGTTTGCTAATTGATTTATTAGTGCGTCTTCCGCAGAATTAAAATCCTGATATTCATCAATGATAAAATAACTACTTTTATTGAGATTGGTATTTTCCACTAATGCGTCTTTGGCACGTAAAATCAAGTCAGCAAAACCAGCCGCGTTGTAAAATTGGCACAACTTAAAATAAACTTCCTTCAAGCTCTGCCATTCATCAGATTCTTCAAACTCGGCATTATGCAACTGTTCCTCAAATTTTTTCCAAGTGTAAACGCTCTTGTCTAATATCGTATAAAAAGCTAAAACATCGCCCCACACAACATCTTTCCAAAATTGTCCTATTATTTGAAAGCGAGGCTGAAATCGCCATTTCGTTGTACCATGATTCTGTTCAACAATACTTCGCGCAAATTTGTGTAAAGTTGTGACAGTAATATTGCTTTTTTGCTCGTTAGATAATCGTTTATCACCATTAATATCATTTTGCAAGTCCACAACAAGTTTTCTTACAAAACTGGTTACAAAAATTTTCGCCTGTGCATCTTGCTGATACCAATAATTGATCCTGTCCAAAAATAAGTGACTCTTTCCTGTTCCGGGACCGGAAACGATCAGAAATTTTATGGCTTCGTGTTGAGCAATAGCTGAAGCATTTTGGTTTCTATATTCAGTACGCTTATTGTCAGTCAAAGCATCCAACTCATCTCGCAAAGTTTGAAGTTCAGTGGCTTCAAAGGGAGTGCCATCGTTGTTAATTAAATATCGCATATTACTTAAATATCGTTTAGAATCTTGCCAATTTTTTCTTCCATAAGCTCAATCAGGCGACGGTTAGAAGCGATGATTTCTTCTTCCTTTTCCGCTTCAGCGACGAGCTGTTTTTGTATTTCAAGTGGTGGAAGAGGGATTTTAATTGATCGCATTTTTTCTTGATTTAATTTTGGCACCGTAACGCCGGTTATATAGGGCGCTAAATCAATTGAGTCAATATAAACTGCCAGTACTTCATCTAAAACTTTATCTCTATTTGGTCGTAAAACATGAGCGTGATTGTTAACCCAATATTTTCCCTCTGCGATAAAGGCTGTTTTTTCGCCAACGCCCCATTTTGCTCCGTCCTCGCCAATCAAAACTAATTTTTCATCAAAAATATAATCATCTATATAATCCACAATTCCAGTTGCCCCATAATATGGATATTTGCCCTGTTTTCTGTCTGCCTTTGTAATGGGTTTTCTCTTGCTGTCTAAAATTTCGCACACCTCTCCTAATTTCACCCACTCAATATCCTCTAACTTTCTAAGCTCTTGGCCAAAATATCGTTTCTCTCTCTCTAGATTTTTGATGATTTCTTTGGCGTGATTGATTGCGTTTTGCTTAACCTCAATCTGCTCCACGATTTCTTTTTGCACTTCAAGTGGTGGAAGCGGAATTTTATACTTTTCAACATCACCTTTTGATATAAAAAGTTGCCCGCCACCTCGTTTTGGTAAGGTATTGCTTCTCATTATATAAAACAAGAATTTCGGCTCCAGTTTTTTATGGTCGGGTGTAAAAGTGATCGTATTTTTAATAGCAGTAAATTTTTCGGTCGGATAAAATACCCTTCCACAATTTGTTCCAATTGCAGATAAAACAGTAGCACCAACTTCGTGCTCAAAATGATTTATTCGACCATCAGCACCAGCAGCACTTACGCCAAGAAATTTACCATTCTCAATATAAGATTTTTTCGTTAGTTCAGTATTGCCCCAATCAATCTTGGCAACTTCTTGCAATTCAACCGATGGCCATTTTTGACTTTTGTGTATTTCAACCTCTCTATATCTTTCACCAGTCAAATTATAATTACCACTTTCAGCGATCTTTTCTTTCTTTACCCAAAGCGCAATATCACTATCTTTTTTCTTGTTTTGTTTCCATGCTTCCAAAATATCCAACGCTTCAGGTAAATCATTTTTATCAATCTTCCGCCTTTGTGCGCCAAGATCAAAACCATCGTTTTCAATTTTTAAGAACAAAATCTCATCACTCTTTTTGGCAAGCTCATTATCAAAAAACAAAATACTCGTTTTTACTCCCGAATACGGATTGAAAACACCTGGAGGAAGTGAAACAACAGCAAAAAGCCCGTCCTCAATAAGCATTTGGCGAAGCTGTTTGTAGGCATTTTCCGTTTTGAAAATAATTCCTTCCGGCACAATAATACCAGCACGGCCCTTGAGATTGAGATGCTCCAAAATATAATCCACAAAAAGCACTTCGGAACGGTTAGCTTGTACACTAAACCTTTTATGCGGACGAATGCCACCTTTTGGTGACATAAATGGTGGATTAGCCATTATCACATCAAACTGTTCGCCCCAGTGTTTTTCACTGGTAAGTGTGTCATATTCGTAAATTTTCGGATCAGAGAAACCATGCAAATACATATTCACTAACGAGAGTTTTACCATATCCGGCGAAATATCATAGCCAACAAAATTATTCATTAGTTTGCCTCGTTCATTAGGTGTAAGCTGGTCGCCACGATAAATTTTTTCCGCAAGCACAGTTTCGGCTATTGTTTCTCCTTCCGCCAATTTTTCTTCAGCTTTTTCTTTTTCCGGCTTAAAATTTGAAGAATTGTGCTTGCAAATATGTTTATAAGCAGAAATCAAAAATCCTGCTGTACCGCAAGCGGGATCTAAAACAGTTTCGTTTTTTTTCGGGTCAACTACTGCCACAATAAAGTCAATGATATGTCGCGGAGTACGGAATTGTCCAGCATCGCCTTGACTGCCAAGAACTGAAAGCAGGTATTCAAACGCATTGCCAAGATCTTCGCTGTGGTCGTAAGTAAAGTTGTCAATTTCTTTCAAAAACAACGAGAGCGTTTCAGGATCACGGTAAGGTAAAAAAGCGTCTTTGAAAATATCACGGAAAAGCTGTGGTAATTGTTTTGCTTTAGCAAAAGCACTGATAGCTCTTACGTACAAATCCATCCGCCCTTGCCCAGAGTAGCGTGTATCTAACAATTTACTCCACGCAAAATCTTTCAAGTCATCTGTAAAAAACTTTGCTTTTCCGCCAAGCTCTTCTGCTTCTTTGTCCATATCATCCATGAATTTATAGACCAATGCCGTAGTAATTTGCTCCACTTGCGCTTTTGGATCAGGAACTTTGCCGACAAGAATTTGCCGGGCCGAGTCAATTTTTCGTTTTGTGATTGTGTCTAACATATTAAATTTCTTGAATTAATATACTATCTAACATTTGTTGTTCATTATTATTCCAACTATCCTGGATCACTAGATTATAATTTTTTTCTACTGGCTTAAGATTATTGGCCGCAAATTTAATTTTAATTTTATAATCTCCCGGAAATATAATATGTGATCCTGTATTTGGTGGAACTTCTACATCTAAAATTAAAGCGATATTATTTATGCTATCTAACCCAAATAGACCAAGATTAGCAAAATGTGTTTGCACTATATATCCAAAATCAAGATATTTGAATAATTTTGGTTGAATTTTAGGTTTTGTAATTTGTCTTCCTGAGCTATGAGCCCAAACTAAATTCAATGGCAAAAAACTCTTTACTTTTTCATATTGTCCATTTATTTTTTTGTATAACTCTACTACCATAGCTTCTACATCCTCCATTTGGTAGTTGCCGGTATTTTCAATTCGAAATCGAAAATAGTATGAGTCACAAACAAATTGCCCTGTCTGGGAATTTCTCATAGTGATTTTATGACAATCAGGTGATTCTAATTTTATTGATACATTAAGTTTTGGTTTTCTGAACAATGATCTTATCCAGTCTTGAAAAATGCCTAAAACTCCCAAGAACAGAGCAACCAAAACGCCAAAAAGAGAAATCCACGCAGTTGTAGGATTATTTATTCCATCTGCTATGTTTTTCAAATATTGTAATATTTGATTTAAAAATTCTTGGTCCATATTTACCTCATATATTGATTAACCGATACATAATCTTTGACATATTCGGGCACGATATCGCGCCAGCCGTTTAGTGCTTGAAATTCTTGAAAACTAAAGCCCGGATAGAAATTTAGTTCGCCAAAATGCTTGCTGTTGATAATTTCACGAAAACGATCATCGGCAATATACGCTTTCAGATAATTTCTGATATACGGAACATATTTGCTTTCGGGTTTATAGATTGAGATAAACTTTTCAACTTCTTCTTCCAGTTTTTCATCTTTTGATTTGAAAGTATCAATAAATCCGAAAACTCGCTCCAAAAATTCACGCCAAGATAAACGACGGTCAAGATTTTCGCTTTTGCGAATCTTCTCAAGATTGAGATACAGCTCTGGTTTATTCTCGTATTTGTCGCGCAGGATTTTTACCGCTTTTTCCCATTGCTCTTGATTAACGGCTCTCTTCACTTCTTCGTCTTTTTTGATTTTCTTTCTTGCTTCTTCAAAGAGTTTGCGGTCAATTTTCATTCCCTCGGTACCAACTGGTGTTTCAGTTAATTGTTTGATTTTATCAGGGTCAAAAATTTCAATCTCATCAACATCAACGCCTACTCTCTCATCCTCGCCTTGGCCACCTCTTTTGATAATTGGCAAGCAAAGTGCTTCGTCATAATCAAACTTTTCTTCAAAGTATTCAAAGTTGGCGAAAAAGTCGAAAAACTTAAACCTATCCTTCTTTATTTCTTGTACTTCACCGTCTTCATTTTTATATTCAAAAGTAAATCTACGAGTGCCCCGTCCTTTTATCTGAACAAAATCGGTCGGGGAAAATACAGGTCGTAGAAGAGCGAGGTTTAAAATATCCTCACAGTCGTATCCGGTTGTCATCATACCAACTGTTACACAAACTCTTGTTTTACTTGATTTATAGCCAGGTAAAAACTTTGTATGTCCGTTGAGGTTATTGTTGGCAAAATTGATCGTCATTTGCTGAGAATTCTGAATGTTTGAGGTGATTTGCACGGCAAAGTCAGAATTATATTTATCTGGCCAGATTTGGTGTGCCATTTGGTTTAAAACTTGCGTAATTTTGGAAGCGTGCTTTTGGCTTACACAAAAAACAAGGGTTTTTCCGATTTCACCGCTTATCGGATCTCGCAAGGCATTTTCAATAATTGTTTTACAAAATACTTGATTGGTTTTATCGGAAAAGAATTTTTTCTCAAAATCGCGCTGGAAAAAGGTCTCCTCTATTTCCCCACCTTCCTCATTTTCCACCATAACAGCATAGCCTTTTTCCGATAACAGCTCGGTAGTAATATCGGTGCGCGCATCAACAGTAACAGGATTAACAAGATAGCCATCTTTTACGCCATCAAGCAGTGTGTATCTATAAGTCGGCTCACTACTTGGACAGCCGAAAGTTGTATAAGTGTCCAAAAGTTGCCTACGTTCCCAAGCACGCGGGTCCCTTGATGAAAGTTTTTGTGGGTCAATATTTTTGAGATAATCTTTCGGTGTTGCAGTTAATCCAAGCTTGTAGCCAACAAAATACTCAAAAACAGCACGGCTATTACCACCAATAGATCGATGAGCCTCATCGGAAATAACGAGATCAAAATCAGTAGGCGAAAAAAGTTTTTTGTATTTATCTTGCGAGGATAAACTTTGAACAGTTGAGATAACAATTTCTGCCTTTTTCCAGTCGTCGCGATTTTGTTTGTAAATAACCGATGTATAGTCATTTTTGAGATAACGGACAAAACTTTTATATGCCTGATCTTCAAGCTCTAAGCGATCTACTAAAAACAAAATTCTTTTTGCGTTGCCAGTTCGTAAAAATAATTTAATAGCTGCGCCAGAGACAAGTGTTTTACCTGTACCTGTTGCCATTTCAAAAAGAAAGCGATCGTTGCCAACTTCCGCGCTTCTTTGCAGGGCTTGGATGGCTTTAAGCTGATACGGACGTAAAATTGGCAATCCCTCATCGCGGAGATACTGTTCTCTTGTTGACTCGTCCTGATATCGCGGATCTTCTTTGTAATTTGGGTTTTGTGTCATCGCAATATAATCTGCTTCAACTCTTTCATCAGCAAGTCGCTTATTGTCCGGTTTAAATTCCAGACGATGCAAAAGAGATTCCTGCGTTGGAAATTCCGTAATAATTTCTGGATTACCTCGCTCTAAATCCCAAAAGTAATGAAGATTGCCGTTTGAAAGCAGAACAAAACGGATATTTTGAGATTGAGCATAGCGACGTGCCTGTTCTTTTCCATCGAGAGGATCTTTTTCTTCCTTCTTCGCTTCTAAAACAACAAGCGGAAATCCCTTTTCATCAAGCAAAAGAAAATCAATAAACCCACTTTTGGTGCTTTCGAAATCCTCGCCAAAAGCATCAATTTCCTTTTTAGTAATTTTTACGTTCGGTTCTAACTGAATATTGGCTGGCCCTTTTTCATCACTAAAAAAGCGCCATCCTGCTTCTTCAAGAAGTTTGTTTATTTTTATGCGCGCTTTCGCTTCTTTAGAATTTGCCATAGTAATTACGAAATTAAATCATCCATGCTTGTCTCAAACGCATTAGCAAGCTTGGTGAGTATTCAATTGTAGAATTTTTCACTCCGGATTTAATACAAATAAACAACAGGACATGCTTATTAGTTATTTTTATGGTATACCATTTTACTAAATTTAGCAATCTTCAAGAGAATCTTGTAATGGCAATATGATAATGTCCTACCCAGAGTAAGATAGAAATGTCCTAGTAACAACTTTTAGTATATATATTAATAATAATTAGTACACAATACATATAGAAGAAAAGAAACAATTATTATGACAAAAATCGAACAGCTTTTTCCATATTTTTATATCTTTTTGTCAAAATACATTTAATTCTATAATGCATTTTTTACCGAAAATTTTTGTTTTTTGAGTTTTTATTTCTACAATTTATTGCAGTTTTATGTTTATAAACTATAATAAAGCAAATAATAATTAAAGCAAAAATTCAATATGAGCGATAAATGGCAAATAATTTTTCAATATCAGTTAAAAATTAATGGTGATGCACAAATTATTTACGATAAAATTTTTAAAGCGGCTCTAACCTATAAGTTCAGAAATATAAAAGGATTTGCTGTGCCTGTCGACAATAAGGTATTAACCGAATCAATTTTTAGTTTGACTTCGCACGACAAAATAGAGATAGAGGGAAGAACGATAAATGGGCAGAAGATAAAAGAGCTTTTTATTACATCCATAGCATTAAAATGGATAGAAAGTAAATTTGAAAAAGAAGATTATTTTTTTATTGTAATTACCGAGAACGAAACATCATGTGATACAGCTGTCATGGTTGCTAAAAAGGATTCTGTTTTAAGGCCGATAGATGATGATGAAAAACAATTGATGCTTCCAGAAGAGTATTTTCCATTTGAATTTCAAGTCAAGGAATATTTCGATTTTGAAAGAATGAAAAAAGATCCGCTTCTTATTTCAAAAGAAATTGATGTTGAGAAGATGGAGAAAATTGTTAAACAGTATTCCGAAATTACTTTAATATATGTAAGGGATTATATTGATTATGAAAGTGATAAAATGATTGATTTTTTCGAAAAACATAAAAATTGCTATTTTATATCTTCTACTATTCGAATCGAAATAGATGGCAAAGAAATACCGATAGATCACGATAAACACAATTATGTTATCACTCTTTCTCGGCAACTTATAATTGTAGAAAGTTTTAATAGGCCATCATTTTTGCTGAAAGAAAAACCGTTTGAGAGTACCTAGATTCTCTTGATACTAAATGTAGCGTGCAGGGGCGGAAGGATTCGAACCTTCAAGACCTCTTTTGGAGAGAGGCAGTTTACCATTGAGCTTACGCCCCTATAGAAGACAAAAGAGGATTCCCTCTTTTTTATTTCTTCACTTCTTTAAATGTAGTATGTTTTCTACATTCTTTACAAAACTTACTCATCTCAAGCTTCTCTTCAACAGCTTTTGTTTTGTTTGTAAAGTAAGATGTTTTTTTGCATTCTTGACATACTAATTTTGATTTTTTT
>Ga0265297_10007892_pt1 | contig 14488 bp, 13 predicted proteins | sample Munlanlwell13791_FD_192502 | JGI IMG/M metagenome (GOLD analysis project Ga0265297, IMG submission 192502) | Leachate microbial communities from a municipal landfill in Southern Ontario, Canada - Leachate well 137-91 | ecosystem: Engineered > Solid waste > Landfill > Unclassified | place... | reverse complement strand
CTGGAGTTTGGCAAAAGTACGGGGCTTAAGGCCGACTTCGTCCCGTAGGGACTGAATGACAATAGGCAGGGGCTTCAGCCCCTGTTCCGAAAAATGAAACGATGGCGTGCCGTAGGTACGCCGCGATTCGCCGCGTACCTGACGGCACGCGACATGGGGGGGGACGGGCAAAACAGGGGCTGAAGCCCCTGCCTATTCCCGCCCCGTCCCGCTGGGACGGGAAAACCGCAACCGTTGACTTTCGCCAAACTCCAGTCCTGGGGCGTTGCCCCAGGCTGGTATGAAGGCGCGCCGTTGGCGCTCAAAAACGGCTTAACCTGATGGCTATGGGGTTGCACCCCGCGGAGAGGCGCGGCCGGTCCGGGAGTTGCCAAACGGATCACCAGGGAATCCCGACGGAAATGACATGCGCCCCACGGGAAACCCAGCCCGCCGTCCCGCTGTCCGGCGGGGGATATATTAATCGGCTGGAGATTTTGCACGCATGTTTGACCCCACCCCCGCCTCCGCTCCCACCCCGCGCCGCACCGCCGGCGCTCTGGTTCTTTCCGGCGACCGGCCGCTGCCCCACGACCTGCGCGCCGAGGGCGCCGTCCTCGGCTGCATGCTGATCGATCCGACCGCCGCCGATACCGCGGGCAACCTGCTGGCCCCGGACAGCTTCTTCCAGCCGGCCCATCAGGAGCTGTTCCGCACCATCAAGGAACTGACCGGCGGCAAGGTCAAGATGGCGCTCGACATGGTGACGCTCACCGCCGCCCTGGACAAGGCCGGGGTGCTGGAGCGCATCGGCGGCGTGCCGTACCTCACGCAATTGATGAACAGCGTGCCGTCGGCGGCCAATGTCGAGGAATATTCCCATATCGTCCGTGACCATGCCGTGCTGCGCCGGCTGATTGAGACCGGCATGCGGATCACGGACCGCTGCTTTGAGCCGCGGGAAGAGGTGAACGAGATCCTCGACAGCCTGGAGAAGGAAGTTCTTGAGCTCTCCATGCACCAGGGGCGCACCGATTTCGTGCACGTCTCCCAGTGCATCAAAAAAGCCGTGGAGCACATGGAGAAGCTCAGCTCCCAGGATGCCGACAGCCGCGGCCTGCAGACCGGTTTCACCGACCTGGACAAGCTGATCACCGGACTCAAGCCGGGCGACATGATCGTGCTGGCCGCCCGCCCCTCCATCGGCAAGACGGCCTTCGCCCTCAACATTGTGGCCAATGTCGCCCTGGGCAAGAGCCGCGCGCCGGTGGGGGTGTTCAGCTTGGAAATGAGCACCGAATCCCTGGTCCTGCGCCTGCTGTGCAGCCTGGCCCAGATCAGTCTGGGCGACATCCGTGACCGTGCCATCTCCACCGCCCGTTGGGCCGAGCTGCTCCGGGCCGCCGGCCAGCTCAAGGAGGCGCCGATTTACATTGACGACTCGGGCGACCTGGACGTGCTGGAACTGCGCACCAAGGGGCGCCGGATGGTGCGCGAGCACGGCGTCAAGTTTCTGGTCATCGACTACCTGCAGCTGCTCAAGGCGGTCGGCGGCAACCGCAACACCACCCGCGAAAACGAAGTGTCCCAAATGTCGGGCCGCATCAAGGGACTGGCCAAGGAGCTCGGGGTTCCGATCATGGTCCTGGCCCAGCTCAACCGCCAGGCCGAACAGCCGGGACAACGCCCCCGCCTGTCGCATCTGCGCGAATCGGGCGCCATCGAACAGGACGCCGACATTGTGGCCATGCTGCACCGCGACCGGGAACTGGAGACCACCAAGGGCAGCATCGGCGAGGGCACGGACGCCGAACTGATCATTGCCAAGCATCGTAACGGCCCCACCGGCATTGTGCCGCTGACCTTCCTGTCGCAATACACGCGGTTTGCCGACCGCTCGCCCGTGGCTGACGCCGACGTCCCGGCGTGACCTCCGCATTTGCATCCGCAGGCGCGGCTTGTATATTTAATCATCCTTGCGGCTTCCTGTGGCTGAAGTCGGACGGTCCAAAATTTTATCATAAGTTAAGAATTTAAAAGGGGTTAACGTATGAGCACGCATTCCATGAAGTGGTTGATGGCGGGAACGTTGGCGGTGACCGTGCTGGCTTCGGGCTGCACCTCCGCCCAAAAGGGCGCGGCGGCTGGCGGTGCCATTGGCGCCACCTCCGGGGCGATCTGGGCCAACAACGCCGGCAAGCTGGACAGCTGGGAAGGCGCGGGCGTCGGCCTGGCCACCGGCGGCCTCATCGGCGCGCTCATCGGCGACGGCTGGGACTACTACCAGAACAAGCAGAAGGATGACGCCCAGGGCGTTCAGATCGCCGCGTTGCAGGGCGACCTGGCGGGCAAGGACCGCACCCTGGCCGACCTCCAGGCGGAATTGGACAAGCTGCGCGGCGAGTTGTCCCAGAAGCCGGTGTCGATCGAGAGCAAGGACGGCACCATCCGCTTCACCATTCTCAATGAAGTGCTGTACGATGCCGGCAAAGCCGAGCTGCGTCCGGCGGGGCTGGCCGCTCTGGACTCGGTGCTGGACGTGATCCAGAAGGAGTATCCGGGCCGCGCCATCATCGTGGAAGGGCACACCGATTCCGATCCGATCAAGAGCTCCGGCTGGAAGTCCAACTGGGAACTGTCGGCGGCCCGCAGCCTGACGGTGGTGCATTACTTTGTCGAAAAGAAAGGCGTGGCGCCGGAACAGCTGTCGGCCGCCGCCTTTGGTGAGTTCAAGCCGGCCGCGGCCAATGACTCGTCGGCCAACAAGCGGCTGAACCGCCGCGCCGTGATCGTGGTCATGCCGGATGCCAAGAACATCCAGGTCGACCGCCAGTCCTGAAGGTCAGACCGCCGGGGCGCCCAGCCCCGTGCCACCCGCGGCGGTGGGAGTGCGCGAGCACTTCCGCCGCCGTTTTGTTTTCTTCAGCGGCCGTGGCCGTTGAGGTTCCAGTAGGCGGGGGCGGTTGACCGGGGGGGGGCCTCTTTCACCGGCGGCTGGGTCAGCGGGTTGGAGAACCCCGGCTGGCGTTCCGCCACGGCGGGAAACACATAGACGCCCCGTTGGTCGTTGCCCGTGCCGGGGAACAGCAGCAGGGTTTCGTGGGTGCGTTCGTTGCGCACCCGCAGCCCGTTGCCGTTCCACCCCTCAATGCGGAAGGGGGTGCCGTCAAAGTAGAGGGTGCTGCCGATCCGGCCCTGGCGGAGTTCGCCCTGGGCGCCGCGGACGGTGATGGATGCCGGGTGGTTTCCGCCACGGTCCGGCAGGGGGGCGGTGGCCGTCGTACCGGTCTGGAAGGCGCGGTCAGAGTCCGGGAGCGAGGGTGAGGTGGCGGCCTCCGGCGTGGCCGGAGTCAGGTTCTGCTTGATGCCGGGAAAGGGATTGACGGCGGTTCTGCCCGGTGCCGGCAGGTACGGGTTCCTGCCACTTTCGTAACGCGCGGTCGGTAGCGGCTGGGGCGCGTAGGGATTGCTGCCGACGGCCGGCGGTGCCGGCAGGTACGGGTTGCGCGGCGGCGGGGTGGCGGCCGGTGCCTGGAGGCCGGGCGCGGTTGCCGGATAATATGGCGACACCTGTTGCGCCAGGCCCGTGGAGGCCCCCCCCAGTGCCAATGCCGCCAGTGCGGGGCCCGGAAGACGGAGAAGGTTGCGGGTGGCCATGATTTGGGTGCCAGGTTGGGGGGAACGCTTTGGGGCCTATTCCTCGCCGAGAACCTTGCGGATGACGGCGAGCAGCTGATCGTTGTCGGCCGGTTTTTGGAAAAAGGCGTCGGCGCCCATGTCGAGGACGGCGTTTTGCGCCTCACCGGGGTCGCGGGCGGACAGCACGATGACCGGGATGAGGGCGGTGGTGGTCAGGGTTTTGAGCCGTTCCAGCACGGAAAAACCGTCGCCCACCGGCAGGCCGAGGTCGAGAATGATCAGATCCGGCTTTTCCCGTTGCGCCTTGGTGATGCCGCCGAGGCCGTCGGCGGCCATGATCACGTCGTAGCCGCCCACCTTCCGCAAGCGGACGGCCAGGCCGACAACCAAATCCTGGTCATCATCCACAATCAAGATTTTTTTGCGGGGGGGCATCGTCTTTGGGTTCCTCATCCAAGTACCGGGCGAGCCAGGCATCCAGCATGTCCGCCAACACCGCCGGATCGGCGCTGGCATAGATGGAAATCATAACCTCATTGAGGCTGGAGGTCAAGCCGCTGCCGCCCGTCCCCAAAACCGGGGTGGCGGCCAGGGCGGCGGCGATCGCCTCTTGCAGCCGGCTCCGGCCGGCGGCGGTGCGCCGGGTGAGGCAGAACAGGCGCTCCCCGGCGGTGGCGTCCACCTGGGTCGCGGGACGGGGCAGGGGCAGGTCCAGGACGGGATCCAGCACCGGCTGGATGGCGTCGATGGCCAGGTCAAAGAAGTGGTCGGTGGCATGCCGGCCGCGGTCGCCGTTGTGCTGCAGCACGATTTCCAGCCAGACCAGCTCGGGGCCGGCTTCGGCGGCCGGGACGGCGAGAAACCTCGGCAGGCGGTCGCGGAACGACCACAACGGCAGGCTGAAATTGAAGGTGCTGCCCTGGCCGGCCTCGCTTTCCACCCAGATCCGGCCGCCCATCTGGGTGACCAGTTCCTTGCAGATGAACAGCCCCAACCCCAGTCCCTGGCGGCTGTTGGCGGTGCTGCGCTCAACCTGATACAGCTCGTCGAAAATCCGCGCACAGTCGGTGGCTTCCATGCCGCAGCCGGTGTCGGCGACGCTGACACAGAGCTGCCCGGGCGCCTCCAGGGTGTCCCGCCCGGCGCAGACACTCACCCGGCCGCCTTCCGGCGTGAACTTGAGGGCGTTGGTCAGCAGGTTGGCCAGCACCTGGGTGACCCGGGCCGGATCCGCCACCACGGGGGGCAGCGATTCGGGCAGCGGTTCGAAGGTCAGGGTGATGCCGCGGTCATGGGCGGCGGGTTTGAAGGAGTCGACGGCGGGCGGCAGCAGGCGGCCGGGGACCAGCAGCCGCGGGTGCAGGCGCAGCTTGCCGGTGCGCACCCGGGTTGCCTCCAGCAGGTCGCCGATCAGCTGCTTGAGCTGGTTGACGTTGCGGAACGCCATTTCCAGGTACTCGCGCTGCTCCGGCGTCAGGTCGCCGGCCAGCCCGTCCAGCAAAAGCGACAGGCACTGGTAGACCGCCGCCACCGGCGTGCGGAGTTCGTGGGACACGTGCGAGAGAAAGCGGTCCTTGAGGCGCCGCTGGGCGATTTCTTCCGACAGGATCTTGGCCCGGTCCTCCGCCTTCTTTTCCAGCGTTGCCGTCAACTCTTCCAGCTCCCGCTTGGTTTTGAGCAGTTCGCGGTTTTGGCGGATCGCCGAGTCGAAGGAGGACAGCAGCAGGTTGAGGATCTGGACCCGGTCGGAGGACAGTTGCAGCCGCTGGCCGCCGTACACCACCTCGACGTTGCCCGTTCGCGGCGGCTCCCCGGGCAGGCGCCGACTTTCCAGCATGTCCCGGATGCGGGCCAGGAGCTGTTCACGGTCGAACGGTTTGCTGATGAAATTGTCGGCCCCGCACTCCAGGCCGAACAGGATGTTTTGGGCGTCGGTGAGGGCGGTGACCAGGATGACCGGCAGCTGGTGCCAGGCCGGTTCCGCCTTGATCCGCCGGCACAGTTCATAGCCGTCCATGATCGGCATGACAATGTCGCTGAGCACCAGGTCCGGGAGCCGTTCGCGCAGGCAGCCCAAGGCCTCGTCCCCGTTGGCGGCCAGACGCACGGCGTGGCCGTGCCGTTCCAGCAGCCGCTTCAGCAGCGTGGCCTGCAGGCGGTCGTCTTCGACGACCAGGATTTCGCCGGCGGTGTCAGGGAGGGCCATGGGGGGTGCATCCCGAAACAACAAAGCCGCCGGGGCGTGGCGCCCCGGCGGCCGATGAATTCACGCATGGAACGGCGTGGCGCTTATCGTCCGCCGGGGGGCATCATGCCCATGAACAGGTTCGGGAATTCCTTGGCCGTCTGCTCGACGGTTTCCGGGGTGACCAACAGGTAGCGCTTGGCAAACGCCTCGTCCAGGTTGGAGGGGGGCTTCTGGTTGTCGTAGGTCGCCTTCGGGTTGAAGGTGACGGCCGCCGCCACGAAGCCGGCCTTGATCGCCTCGGCCAGGTTCGAGATGTTGCCGGAGGCGATGACCATCTTGGGCGGCTGCGGCTTGACCTGCCAGAACTTGAGCTTGCCCACGTCCATCGGCAGGCCGATGGTGGTGATCACCAGGTCCGCCCCCTTGAGGTGCGGCTCCAGCATGGCGTCGAACTTCTCCGGGGTCAGCCAGAACTCGATCGGCCCCATCATCATCATTTCGCTGCCGGGCGGCATGCTCTTGCCCTGCGGGCCGCCGGGCATGGCGGGCATCTTGGGGGGCTCGGGGCTGACTTCGGCGATGATCGTCACCTTGCCGTCCAGCCCGCGTTTCAGGCCGGCCATCAGGGCGTCATTGTTCGCCTGGTTGAGCTTGGCCATGGGCGACACGATCACCACCGCCTTGGTGCCGGGATACTTGTCCGCCAGGTATTTGCCCAGTTTTTCCGTGGACACTTCGACGTAGCGCATCTGGGTCTTCATCACCGACTTCGTGCTCGGGCCGCCGCTGGTGACGATGTGGGACAGGGCACAGATCAGGGCAATCACCGCCGCCAAGGTGGCCAACGGCTTGCCCCAAGCCATGCCCTGTTTCTGCTTCACCAGTCCAAAGATCATGACGGCCGCCGCAACGACCATGATGCCAATCAACATCTTGCTCATGTGATTCCTCCAAATTTAGTGGATTGTGTTACCAGATTCAGTCTGCTGAACGGCGCACCGACGGCCGGGCACCGGTGACGGTACCACAAGCCGCACGAGACGTATGATGCGTACGATATCATGGGGCGGCCGCGAAAACAAGTCGTTTCTTGCCGCGGGTTGAACCGTTTCCCGTACCGGCTATATTTCCGGTCCTTTGCTCTGCGCGCCCGTAGCTCAGCTGGATAGAGCGTCTGTCTCCGAAGCAGAAGGCCGTGCGTTCGAATCGCACCGGGCGCACCATGTTTTCCGTCCTCTGATGGATAATTCAGCCCAGGGGCAAACCATGGTTTCCTCGCGCTTTCTGCCCGTTCTCGACCTGGTGCATCAGGCCGGTGCCCGCTCCCTTGAGCAGTTCGGCCAACTCGCCGCCGGGGCGGTCGAATTCAAGGGGGACACGGATCTGGTGACCGTGGTCGACCGTGATGTGGAGCAGTTCCTGCGTGCCGGCATCGCCCGGTTGCTGCCCGGTTACGCGTTTCTCGGCGAGGAAGGCGGCGCCACGGCCGCCGCGGCGGGCTGTGCCGGGGCGGTGGTGGTGGATCCCATTGACGGCACGGCCAATTTCGTCCACGGCCTCCCCCATTACGCCGTCTCGCTGGCGGTGCAGGAGGCGGGGAAAACCGTGTTTGGCGTGGTGTACGCCCCCGCGCTGAACGTCACCTACTGCGCCGAGGCTGGGGGCGGGGCTTGGAAAGACGGGACCCCGATCCACGTTTCCGCCACGGCGCGCCTGATCGAGGCCCTGGGGGCCACCGGGTTTGCCTGTGTCCGCGCCCGGCTCCGCCCCGACAATCTGCCCATTTTCAACCGCGCGGTCTATCTTCTGCGCGGCATCCGCCGTTTCGGTTCGGCGGCCCTCGACCTGTGCCTGGTCGCCGAGGGGCGGCTTGACCTTTACTGGGAGATTTATATCCAGCCGTGGGATATCGCCGCCGGCGCCCTGATCGTCCGCGAAGCCGGCGGCCAGGTCAGCGACCTCCACGGCGGCGACGGTTTCATGGCCGGCCGCCAAGTCCTGGCCAGCAACGGCCGGCTTCAGGCCGCTTTTCTCCGCGAGGGGGTCGGCCCCGACGCCCCACCCCTGGCGGGCGGCGGGGGGCAACCGCAAACCGCGGATTGACGGCCGATGAGTCCCGAATCATGAAGGGCTGGCGCCGAGAATCGCCGTCTTGGCGCAACCGCCGCCGCGGTGCTACGTTTCAAGCCACAACCGTTTTGAACCCGGATCGCACCCCTGCTTCCACCGCCCCATGCCGTTCCATCTTCGACATGACCCGGATTGGCGCCGCCTCACCGCCGCCGAACGGGCGGCCGTGGCCGCCCCCACTGTGGCGGCCGCCCCGGCCGCCGCCGTCCCCTGGCAGACCTGCCGGTTCCGGGTGGTGGCGCCCGGGACCGCGCCGGCGCGCCTGCTGTTCTTCACCGACCTGCACTGGCGTTTCAGCCGCTGGCAGGAGAATGAGCCCCTGCTCAACGCCATCAATGCGGCCGGCGCCGACTGGCTCCTGTTCGGGGGCGACCTGGCCTGTTACCTTGAGCAGCTGCCCGCTGCCCAAGAATGGCTGTCCCGCCTGCGCGCCAAGCGGGGCAAGCTGGCCGTGCCCGGCAATTGGGAGCACAAGAAATACTGGCTGCCGGTGGAGTACTGGCGCCGGGTCTATGACGCGGCCGGTTTCCAGTTGCTGGTGAATGAACGCTGTATTCCGCCCGACCCCGGGGCTCCGGTCTTTGCCGGCTACGACGATTACCGTTTCGGCCGGCGCGACCCCGGGCTGGCCGACGACCTGCCCCAGACCCATCCCGGCCGCTACGTGGTCGGCCTGATGCATTCCCCCGCCACCGCCGGCCACACCACCGGCCATTTCCTTGGCCATCTGCTGCTGGCCGGCCACACCCATGGCGGCCAGTGGCGGCTGCCCGGTTTCGGCGCCCTCTACACCTCCAATCCTTATGGCAAGCAGTTCGAGTACGGCTGGCTGAAGCGTTCCACCGACCAGGCCCGGATGCTGATCTCCGCCGGCCTGGGGGTCACCGGGCCCGGCTTTCTGCGCCGCCGTGTCTGCTGTCCGCCGGAAATCGTGGTCATCGACCTCGTCCCCCCCCCCGAACCGGAGTGAGCGCGATGTTGAAACGGCTGCTGGCGCTCGGTTTGGCGCTGGCCGTCCCGGCCGGGGCGCGGGCGGCGGAGTCCGCCGCCGCGCCGCCGCCCCCCGGACTGTCCGCCCTGGACGATTCGCTGGCGCTGGAGTCCGCCGCCGCCCTGCGGCGCGGCGCGGCGCGCCTGGCCGCCCTGCAGGCCGCGGACGGCGCCTGGGCCGGCCAGCCGGCGGTGACCGCGCTGGCTCTGGTCGCCCTGCTCAACCTGCCGCCGGCGGTGCCCCCCGCCGATCCCGCCGTGGTGGCGCGCGGTCTGGACTGGCTCCGCCACCGGCTGCTGGCGCCGGCCGGCGACATCCGGCTGGAGGAAGCGGCGGCCGGCGCCCTGGGGCTGGCCCGGGCCAACCGCCCCGAGGACCGCGCCGCGCTGCTGGCCGTGCGTGCCCGGCTGCTGGCGGCCCAGGTCACCGGTGAGGGGGCGGATGCCGGCGGCTTTGCCTCCGCTCCCGGCCGGCCCGCCGACCCGGCGGTGACCGCGGCGGTCTTGGAGACCCTGTTGCTCACCGGCTCCCTCGATCCGGTGCCGGAGCACCCGGCCGACCTGGCTTTTTTGGCGGCCCGCCGTTACCTCCACCGTTATCAGGCGGCGGGCGGAGCGGCCACCGCCCAGTTGGTTCTCGGCCTGATGTATGCCCGGACGGCGGCGGCTGATCCGGCCCTGCTGGAAGCCCTGGCCGCCCTGCCGGCCGCCCTGGAGGAAAGCCGGCCGCCGGCGGCCGGGCAATACGCCGCCCTGCTGGCCACCGTCAAGGCCTGCGGAGTTTGGGAGCGCAGCGTGCCCGGCGGTACCGCCCGGCTGCCGGCTGACTGGCGGGCGACCGTGGCCCGGCTGCTGTTGGAGCGGCAGGACGCTGACGGCGCCTGGCGCGGCTCTCCCGGCGCCGGGGAGGACCGGCCGGAACTCGCCACCGCCCTGGCGCTGGCCGCCCTGGAGCTGGCCGCCCGCTGATCCCGGCCGGGGTCAGCGGTAGGTCACATCCGGCGATTCTGAAAAGCCCATGGCGGCATTGGCCGGGCGGGCGCCGAAGGGCAGCACCACATGGCTGGGTTTTTTGGCCCAGGTGACACCCGGGGCGAAGTTGTGGCCGTGGTTGGCCGTCGCCAGCTTCAGGCGGATTTCCCCGACATGCCCGTCCTGGAAGGTCGCATTGAGGGTGTTGTTGCCGTGCCGGAACGCGTATTTGTTGAGCGTGCCCGCCGCGGCGCCTTTCATGACCGCCCCGGTAATCGGCGTCGTGTCGCCCGCGGCGGTGGCCTGGAACTGGTAATCCATCCACATGCTGATCTTGGTCGGGGAGGTGTTGGCCAGCGCCGGGTCGTCTTTCCGGACCCAGTAGACGACCGCGCCGGTGCTGCGGCCACTGACGGAATCCGAGATGTTGTTGCCGTTGGCGCCGATGCTGATCTTGACGGACACGCTGCCCTGCACGCAGTCGCCCAACCGCCCGAGCGCTTCGGTCATGGCATCGCCCGGGCAGCGGGCGATCTGCTGGGGCAGGGCGTCATTGCTGAAGTAGCCGATGAACCCCCGTTCCGGTTGCAGATAGTTCTGCACGTCCGGGTAATAGTTGTTCCAATCCATGGTGTAGTACTCGGTGGCGTAGGCGTACTGTTTGAGCAGGCCGGCACAGGCGATTTTCCGCGCCTTCTCCCGGCCTTTGCCCACCGCCGGCAGCAGCAGGCTGGCGAGGATGGCGATGATGGCCATCACCACCAGCAGTTCGATCAGCGTAAACGGCTTTATCCCATTGGGTCGCGGTGACATGATCGTCTTTCCGTTTCTTCCGTGCTTCCGTGTCTCGTTCGTGCCCGCGGCGGGGGCGACCGGCCGGTCGCCCCTACGATGAGGCCCGGCCGGCTTGCAGCAGCCCCAGCGGCTCCGCGCGCCCGGTCATGACCGCCGGCCACAGGGCGGCCAGCAGGCACAGCCCCAGTGTCCCGGCGAAACCGAGCCCGATCCGGCCCCAGGGAATGACCAGCGACGGGTTCAGCCCGCCGAAGAAGCTCACATACTGCGAAATGCCGGTGCCGCACCAGCCGGCCATGACACCGAACCCCAGGCTCAACAGGCAGGCGACCAGCCCGATCAGGACCGCCTCGGCCAGGATCAGCCGGACCAGGCCGGAGCGGGTGACGCCGACGGCGCGCAGCACGCCCATCTCCCACCGCCGCGCCCGCACCGATGCCATCACCGTGTTGACCAGGGCCAGCGAGGCGATCAGCAGCGTGATCAGCGGCAGCTGGCACATCCCCCAGATCATGCCGTCCGCCCGCTGGCCGATCCGCTCCCGCACGCCGTCCCGGGTGGTGATGCGCAACGACTTGCCGAACTGGTTGGCGCCGGCGGCCCAGGTGCCCTGGTCGTTCACCGGCTGCCGCATCCCCAGGTTGCGGTCGGCAATCGGGCGCAACGCCGTCCCCAAAGCTTCCGGGGAAATGTCCTTCCCAAAATTCATCCAGAAGAAATTGGTCTGTTCCAGCTGGAAGTCGCGGCGCACGCTGTCGTACGCGGCGAACACCAGGGCGGCCGACCGGCCGCTGCGGCGGCGCAGGCCGGAAAACTTGGTCATCCAGTGCCAGCCCGGCAGGGACACGACGCCGGCAATGGTGTATTCCACCGGCTGGTCCGGGTGCTCGGGCGGCAACAGCTTGAAGCGGCCGCCCACGCCCAGCCCCGTCGTCCGGGCGAAATGGTCGGGCACCAGGCAGTGGCGCCCCTGTTTCAACAACGGCATGGCCGTGGCCAGCGACCCTTCGGTAAAGGTCAGCTTGAGCAGCGGGTCGGCACCGCCCAGGCCCCGTTCCGGGTCAAGGCCGACCAGCACGACATTGTCCTGTCGCGCCACCGACGCGCGCTCTTCGCTGCCGGTGATATCCGCGGCCAGCTTGGGCTGTTCGACAGCCAGCGGCAGGCAACGCTCCGCCGGCATCCCGGAGGCGCGCTGGACGGTTGCGATCTCCGCGTCGGGAAGGCCGCCCACCTGGAACGCCACCAGCACGTCCGGTACCCAGTCGCCGGGCACGAACGGCTTGAGCATGGAGTATCCCCAGATCAGGGTGGCCACGAAAAGGCCGAGGCCGATGGTCAGGGACACCGTCGTCCCCAAGGTGCGCCACAGGTTGCCGGTCAGCTGCGACGTCAGCAGCCGCGGATCCAGCCCCAGCAGCCGCGACAGCAGCGGGCCGAACAATTTTTCCGTGGCCAGGATCAGCAACGGCGACAGCAGCAGGAACCCCACCGCCATGCTGGTGCAGCCAACGGCGGCGTAAATGAGGTAGCGCATCTTGTCCGCCATCGGAATGACAAACACCAGCAGCGGGTTGAGCGCAATCAGGAACACGCCAATCACCACCGCCGTCCATGACAGGCGGGTCGGACGCGTGGCACGCGGCGGCGCAAAGGCGTCCATCGGGCTGACCCGGGTGGCGCGCCAGGCCGGCTGGATGGCCGCCAGCAGGGCGCCGCCAAAGGCGCTGGCGCCGGTCAGGACCACGCACCAGGTGCCGAGGGCCGCGCCGTTCCTGAACAGGTCCGGATGGGCGCCGCTCACCACTTTCAGCAGCCCCCAGCCGGCCGCCAGGCCGCCGGCCCAGCCGATGAGCGCCAGAAACAGGCTTTCGACGGCAATCATGCCCGCCACCTGCGCCCGGGTCAGCGCCACCGCGCGCAAAACGGCAAACTGGCGGATGCGCTCGTGCACCCCCATGCTCAGGGTGGTGAAAATGATGAACAGCGCCGCCATCAGCGACATGCCGGTGGCGGAATACGCCTGCATCTTCGCCCCGCGCGTGGCCCGGCCCTCTTCCATGGCGTTTTCCACATCCTGCTCACTGACCGCTTCGGCGGCCGGCGCCGCCGCGGCCAGCCGCGGCGCCCACGCGGCGGCAAAGGCGGCCGGCGTGACCCCGGGCTTCAGCCGGAGATTGACCAGGGAAACCTCGGGATCACGCCCGGTGACCTGTTCCGCCAGCGCCCGCGGCACATACAGGGCCGAGGTCGCGGGCCCGCTCATGCCCGGCATGCCGCCCTTCTGCCTGCCGAGTTCCGCCCGGATCGCGGGTTGCTCGGTGATGCCGATGATTTTTAGCTCGAACTCGCCCTCGCGGGTCATCACTGTCACCGCGTCGCCGACCTTGACCTGAAGTTGTTCGGCGGCGCCGCTGCTGAGCACGGCCTCCTCGCGGTCGGCACCCTGGCGGGCGTCAATCCATCGGCCCTCCACCAGGGCGGTGGGCGGCTCGCCGGCATCCGTGCCGACCAGCGTGGGCCCGCCAAAGCCGCGGGGCCCGCCGCGCGGCGGCGGTTTTCCGGCGCCCCCCGCGGGAGCGGCGCCCCCCGGTCCGCCCGGCCCCGGGCCGGGCCCCATGGGAACCCGGTCCGCGGCACCGGTTTTGGACACCCGCGCCCGGGCCTGCATGACCGGGTTCGCCTCGGCCACCATCGGGTCCTTGGCCAGCGCCTCCACCAAGTCGGGATTCAGCACGGGGGTTTTGGGCGACGCCGGCATGACAAACAGGTCGTAGCGTCCCAAGGTTTTGACGGCGGAGTCGTGGAACTGCGACACCATGGCGTCATAGCCGCTCACCACCCACACCACCACGCACGCCGCCGCCACCATGGCCAGCGAGGTCAGCAGCACCCGCGCCCGGTGCAGGCGGAATTCGGCCAGAACCAGCTTCAGGATGACCCTCATCGGCCCACCTCCGCGCCCGCCTTGACCTCAACCACGCTCTGATAGTGCGCGGCCAGGGCGTGGGCGTCGGGAAAGTCGGCGGTCTTGAACTGGGTCAAAATCTGGCCGTCCCGCAACACCACCACGCGCCGGGCCCAAATCGCCACCGCCGGCTCATGGGTGACGACCATGATCGTCCGCTTCTGCTCGTCGCACAGTTCCCGCAGCAGCCGGCACAACTTCTGGCCGTTGATGGAGTCCAGGCTGCCGGTCGGCTCGTCCGCCAGGATCAGCGCCGGATTGGCCGCCAGCGCCCGGGCGATCGCCACCCGCTGCTGTTCCCCGCCGCTGAGCGCGTCCGGCCGGTGGTGGCTCCGGGGCGCCAGGTCCAGCCGCTTCAGCAGGCCGTCCAACATCCCCCCGGCGGCCGTCGCGCCGTCGCAGAACAGCGGCAGCAAAATATTGTCCGCCGCCGTCAGCGACGACACCAGGTTGAACGCCTGGAAGACCAGCCCGATCCGCCGCCGTCGGAACACCGTCAAGTCCCGGTCGGACATCGCCGACACATTCTGGCCGTCAATGAAGATCCCGCCCGCATCGGGCCGGGTCAGGCCGGCCAGCACGTGCAGCAGCGTGCTCTTGCCGGAGCCGCTGGCGCCCATGACCGCGACAAACTCGCCGCTCTCCACCGTCAGCGACAGGTTGCGCAACGCCTCCACCGTGGTCTCACCCTGCCGGAAACGCTTGGTCACCTTCTCCACGCGCACCAACGCCGTTGCGGACTCCGCCATTGTCACATCTCCTTGCCTGCCATAGAAAAATTAGTAAATTTTTGTCAGACGATGTTGGGGCCACCCTTTTGAAAAAGG
>Ga0265297_10007890_pt1 | contig 14492 bp, 36 predicted proteins | sample Munlanlwell13791_FD_192502 | JGI IMG/M metagenome (GOLD analysis project Ga0265297, IMG submission 192502) | Leachate microbial communities from a municipal landfill in Southern Ontario, Canada - Leachate well 137-91 | ecosystem: Engineered > Solid waste > Landfill > Unclassified | place... | reverse complement strand
CAAATTTGATTCTGTCTCCAAATTTACCATAGTAAGTCGGCACTGTTTCACAACCTTATGCACTCATCTCCACCTTAAATTCCTTAAATCCCTTCCCTCTGCCATATGCTTCCATATAGGTGGCTAATTTCTCCATGCCTAATTCAATGCCTTTCTCAAGGCCGTTCTCTTCGATCTTCTTATCTAAGTACAATACCATGAAATACCAGATGTCTTCATCAATTAAACTTGGTGATAAAACATCTAAAAGTGTCTTTGTATCAATTTGCATTTTATAATCCCTCCAGCTCCTTTGACAAATTCGGGCATGCCTTCTTAAAGGTAGTATAATTAGAGTACTTCTTCACAGTGATCTCATTAAATCCATAATTGAAGATCACGCAGACTGATTTATTGTTATATTCCACTATGGTGAACTTAGTACCTTCAACCTTATTCATCACAACTATACATTTCGGTTTCTCTGTAACTTCGAAATCTGACAAGTTCAGATCCCCCATGGTGTATAAGGAGCAATCAGGCAAATTACTACAATCACTAATCCGAATGCTGCCATTATTAAGATTATTTTGTTTTCATCAACAACGTCTTTGATAGATTTCATTGATTCTGTCACCTCACTTGAAATGTAATATTGCATTAAATGTATTTAATTGTGATGCTTTAGATCCAGTAAGTCACAAAGGTGAAGATATCACCAAACGCGATTGCAAATATAAACCCTGCTGTGATTGCAGGTACAAAAGGAATATGACTCCTTGGTGAATCTGCTTCTGGTTCTATAGAATTCAATGGAAGGAACAAGATCGCACCGAATAAGATGGCATTCACAATCACTGATATTATGAAGATTGCATAGATAGGGTATCCTGTGATCGGTTCAAAAGGGAATGAAGGGATCAATACGCTTAGAAACATTAAACAGAATGCATCTGCTCCACCAATCAGGTTTAATTTCCCAAGTAAGTAGAATACACCGGAGAGGATGAATGAGATTGGTAAGATCAGGGCGATTACATTGGGTTGAAGTAAGTACATCTGGTAGTACTCAAGTACACACAATGGGACACCAGGGACTAGCAAGAGGAACCAGATCCAGAATGGGACTTTCCTTGTCATTACATCTAAGTACGATGCATAACACAAGATTGGAACGAATATGATTGCAGAGATAGTTAATGCTAACACACTCACCTAATTAGATTTAATTAGATTTAAATATTATTGTGTCAATCTTAATTATATGAAATTGAGTGAAAGCACCGAAATCATTACCTTTGATAAAAGCACTGCAAAGGACATACTATCTTGTTTCGGAAAATCTGTTGACAAGGATGGATATATTGTGGAATCAGATGACCTATCTAAAAAAATATTCGCTGAAGATGGTATGGAAATAACATTGAAGGAATTTGCTGGAATTAGAAAAGGTGCAGATGGAAAGTCTGTGATATTTATTAGATCTGATCTACCTTCATTAATTGAGCTGCTGGATATAATCAAAGGGAATTAAAATGTCAGATCGGTTTTATTACACCTGCCCAAATTGCAAAGAGGATTTCTGTGATCCATTCAACTTAGTGAACATTGATGGTAATGATGGAATTCTGGAATGTCCGACTTGCAAGAGGAGATATATTGCAGTGACAAATTTGGAGGAAGTAAGATGACTGATTGTAGAACCTGTAAATATGGAAATACCCCTTGGATACCAACAAAACTTTGTGGACACCCAGAATCACAAACAGTTCCAAGAGGGTTTGTTTTGAACAAGACAAGGCATATTGTCATTGAGTGGACTGGGTGCAAACACTTTGAAGCAGAGGAAGTATGATGACTTGCAAACTCTGTTCAGAACGCGGTAAAACATGGGAGGGTGATGATCCAACCTGTGGATTCGATGAAGGCGGTTTCTTCAAATCTGACAACTGGTGCTGTGCAACATTAAACAAATTACGCGACCTTGCGAAAGAATTTGGTTGGAATTATCGTGATGATTGTGATATGGCGAGTATCGGTGTAATCCCATTCACTGGAAATAATCATGCTGGTTACATCATCCTAACTTGGTATAAGGATCGAGGAAGAACAAGCATGGCAGTTTTCATGCAGGATGGACGAGCGCCAGTGTTTTTAAATTTACAGATGGCAGAGGAGGCAATTGAGTATTATGAAGGAAGATGAGAAATCCAAAATGAACAAAATTCGAAAGGTACTTTATGCGAATATCCTTATGGATGGATTGTATGAAATGTACCCTCACGTGTATGAGGAACTTTCAGAAGAGTGTCATAGGTTGGTTGATGGATTGGTGGATTCAGAGGTAATGGATTTGACATCAGAGAAGTATGAGGGGAAGTCGTTGTATCAGGTGGTTAAGGAACTGGAGGTGATGTAATTGGATGAACTTGAATTTGCTGGGCAACAAGTCCCTGTCTTGGTGATCGAACCTACCCTTGAGGATGTATTTCACTTAGACGAACACATCCAGCATTTAAAGAAAGAGATCAAGAAAGCAGAAGACGAAAAGAAACGCATCATAGAGGATCACCTGAAATCAAACAAACTCCTTGAAGGGAATTTTAAATTAGAGAAGAAAGTGAAATTCATAAGGATATTGAATGTGCAGAAATTCAGGGAAATGTATCCAAAGGAGTTTGAGGAGATTATCGGATCTGCGAAGATATTGACAAAGGCAGAAGAGGCAATCGGGAAGAACAAACTGATCCCATTGTGTACAGAGGAACCGCAGTACTCTTACTCGGTGGAATATATACCAAAGTATGAGAGGAAATAACCATGGCACATGCAGATTATGAATGTTGTGCGATCTGCGACAACAAACAGGCATACAATAGCAGTGCAGATTCAAAAGAAATGATTTGTTCATATTGTGTTGCAGAGATGGCAAGGAATGGCGTGATAATCGGATCTGTGAATGAACTTATTAATTGGATCAATTCAACTGACTTGAAGACTGTAAAAGATCTATTAATTGTAGTTGGGTTCACTTCTTGCTATTACACAAATCCAGTAGATTCCGCACTTGAAAAGAAAGGAGTTATATTTGATTTAAAAACTAGGAAAATTATGACGGATGGAATTTGAAGATGGAATCTAAAGTATTAGAACAATACACATTTGAGAACATTCGAAGTTTCGTAGTCTCCTATTCCGCATACAACCCCCACGATATGTTTGAGATTCAGGTAGATTCACATGAAAAGAAGACCTACATTGCTGAAGCCTGTTATATCAACATATTTGGTGCAGCGCATATTACCCTTACTCCTGATTATCTTGCATGGTTTCAATGGTGCAGATTGTGTGATGTTGAAGTGAAGTATGAGGAATCAGACTATAAGTCACTTAAGGTATTGTTGATGATGAAGGAGGAGAATTGATGAAGGAGGGAGATTCATGACACCACCTTTGATGAAATGTGGCCATGCAGCGAATGGGAAGGATCATCAGACTGGAAAGCCTGTCTGTGTGATCTGCCTCGGGATCCATCCTGGTGCAGAGGTAATCGAAACCAATCAACCCGATTTCAATGGGAGGAAGGCGCAATGTTTCTATTGTAAACAGACTAGATTGAGTTCACTTGATCTGCCTTTCTTCATGCAACATCCTGAAAGAGAATTTGATGAGTATTATTGTGGATGTAAAGGGTGGGATTAGAAATGAACAAATCTATTGAGATCTGCACAATCTGTGATGAACCAACCGGGAAAGCAGGGAAATCAGAGGATTCCTTGTGTTTCATTTTGAATGGAAAACAGATTACACCATTATGCGAAGAGTGCTTTGAAATGCTCAAGCAGTTAGATGAGATTGGTGAGACACGAGATTTCGAACAGGTTGCAAAGGAATTGAAAATCTAGTAAGGTGGGGTTAACTAATCAAACCTTACTATATCGCCCTCATCGATTACCTCACCCAATTGAATCTCTGCAACCAACAACCCTACCTTCCCGATATTCTCAATCCTGTGTTTCTGTCCCTTCTCAATCACCACAACTTCACCAGATCTGACTATCTGTGGTTCTAAATAAGATCCATCCTGCAAATCAACTTTAGCACTCCCTTTAAGAATCACCCAATACTCCGACCTATGATAATGCATATGCAGACTAGTTGATCCATGCAGGTTAAATTCAAGCAACCTGATTTTATAACTTGGATCTGCTTTCAAAACTATCTCATTCTGACACATGCAAAGAAATCCACGCAATCGAATTTAAACTTATTTACTAAAGTAAACTTGAATTAAAACAAGTAAACTTGTATAACTGGATCAATTCCAGCAGGCATAAATACTCGCTTGTCTTACTTCTTGACTTACGGAATGTCAGGAGAGTGAATATTGTGCACAATCTCTTTTTCACTCTCCTTTCAGTGCCGTATGAGGTAAATTACACATGCGAGGCGATCCACCATGGGGCAGATATGCACATCATCATGTTGGATTGACTAAAACAAGTGCAGTTGAGTTAAGTAAAGTGAAGTTGTGTAAGTGGGGTCGAACCTATTACGCAAGTTTAGTTGAGTTAGCACAAGTAAAGTTTACTAATTATGTTAATGTCAACCACCATAGAATCGTTTATGATAAAATTTATCATAATCCCATCTTGGCGTATATAGTACATATATGCTACGCATACTACCACCTAGTCGTATTACCCGGAACGTACCCCACGGGTCGGTTCAAGCCTCGTGGGTCGGATCACAAATATGAACAGAAGTGGGGATACCATGTTGGTGATTATCGGTGGAAATCTACAATTGTAGAAATTTTATGTAAAAAGTTTCATTTCGTTTTTAATATAAAGGTTGACGATAGTATTTACTTAAATACATTAGATGCAATGTTGGTGGTCTAATGGGGCTTGATGACGAGGTATTTGTTACAGCAGCAGGGCAATACAAGACATCAACTATTAACAAATTGATGGTAGACAAAGTATTGCCAAGTAGGTCAAATGACGTATCAGACACTACAATAATGCTATTTGAGGATTTGCGAATCTGTATAGAGGATTTTATGGATTCTTTTGGTAATCGATCCAACAGATTCATTCTGAGAGTGCTTATAGAGCACGGATATTCATTGATGCAAGAAGACCATGCTAAAAATATAAAGATGATGAGAGGTATGAGGAGAACATACAGAAGGTCTGATATTACATTGCTTCGTGCAGCATCCATGGACTTCAAGCTCGAAACAATGGAAAACCAAGGAAAGGGAGACAAACGACATTTCCAAATGAGTATAAATTTTCTTGGTGCTATAAAAGATGCATCAACTGTTTTAATGACATCGGTTGCAAATATAGAAAGAGCTGCAATCTGTTACTCTTTGGCCACGTTCGATTATAATGGAAAGTTCTTTGAAACGTTGCCAGGAAGGACATTTGATTTCGCAGTAAAGGAAAGAGAAGCATTCAAAGATTCTTGTTTTCAAGTTTATGCACTATATGAAACCTTTCCATATATTGAAGAGAGTTATAAACGAATTAAGAAAAATGGCGGGATAATGGATGATGCGAATTTGTATAGGTGACTTAAATGAATCAGAGTGAACTTGTGCGGGATTTAAAATCAGCATTAACAAGCGATCCTTATGATCTGTCTTGGAAGGTTGAGAAGATTTTAGAACTTGCGAATAATGGATATTATCATTTAGAAATGAGTAAGAAAGCAGAGATAAAATAGATAAGGTTATATAGATTTGAGTTGATGTTATTTGTATGATTATGAAAGGAAGTGTATTGTAGGATGAAGAAAAGTGAGGTATAAAGAATGGATACTTTTGAGGCGATCATTATAGGGCTTTCAATCGGAGTGTTTGGAACTGCATTTGTTGTAACAATGCTTTCTGCTGGAACTCTTGCGGTCGATGGAAGAGTTGTTTTCAGGGATTTAAACCAGAACGAGATTACTTTCTGGACAGATTTCATCAAAGCCAATCCAGACTTGCCGAAGTACGTTGAATGCGATCAGATTCCGAAGATTGTAATTGAACCGAAGGAAGTGAAGAAGGAGATTGTGATTCCAATTGGGAATGTGAAAGGATGTGAATAAATGTGCAAATCTGTGCAGCAGGTGCAGGAAAGCAATCTAACTTTCTTTTCTAATTATAAATTCACTTTAGTCAACACCTCTCTTGCTGTAGCGAATCTGGTGTATGGAATTTATGTGCTTTTGATCGGCGGATTGACTTGGTGGATCAATGTAGGTGCAGCAGGGATCATCTTCATTCTTGCTTATATCACTTATGAATCAGAAATGAGGATAATTAAAAGCAAGAAACAAATAAAGGAATTAAATGGAGAGATTCAGAAGATTATTGGTGAAGTTAAGAAGGAGGAAAACATATGAGTGAGCATGGCTCATTATTCGGACTATTAGTATTATTTGTATTTTTTATATTTGCGATATTAGCCGTGGTTATTGGAATGTCTGTAATTTCAGCAAGTCACGACAACCGAGAATGCTATACATCCCATTGTTGTAACAATCAGAATTCCCAAATAAAGGAAATTACAATTCAGTCAAAATATGAACACGATGTCAACAGCATTTTCAAGCTTGCATCATTCTATGTTGTTACAGACAAGTGCGAAACATATCGTGTGAGGTCACCGCAAGATACTTCAAGATCGGTAAGACCATCTTTTAGTCTGTGGAATTCTCTCGGGTGTGGTGGAACTTATAATGCTACCATCAATTGTGATGGGGAAATAATCTGCATAAATTCTAATGTAAATTCTAATGGTTGTGAAAGGTGTGATACCAAGGATATTTGCGGGTGTTCACAATGTTGATTGAAGTGGTTGCTATCTTTCTCACCTTCCTCACAATCTTCCTATCTGTGATCTTATACCTCCTGACACCTTTCATCGAGAAGGCAGCAGGTTCATCAAGTTACACAGGCTTTGGAAGACCACAGAAATCATTACCTGCATTTTCAATCTCATGCTCATTCATCTCCCTAGTTGGAAGTGCAATCTTGTTCAGTGGATTATTCCCTGAAAGGATCTCCATCGCAGTTGGAATCCCTTTGATTGTATTTGCATTGTTGACAATCTCGAATGTAACTGCATTGTCGTTCTTGTGCATGGGAAGATGGAGGGAAGGTGGTGTGGTTGAGAAGAAACCAATTAGATTGCCTCAGTTAAATTTAGGTAAGATTTACTTCGACAATAAAGGATTGATGTACGCAAGGAAGTATCAAGAAAGATTTAATGTTACTTATTGAGGTGAACTGAATGAAACAAAGCAAACTTATTAAATTTGTTCCCTATATTATTCCAGTTGCATTCGGAATAGCAGCGATTGTCGGAATGATTAAATTTGGCACATTTAAGGATTATTATCTTGGGTGTGTTTGTTTAATTGGAGTAATTGGGATGGCCTGTGGGGTTTATGCATTGGGTAGTGATTCTAAATCTGCTTCATCGTAGGTGCCTTTGTGGTAGACTATCTCACTCTCTTACAATCCATAGATGCACTTCATTCCCAGACAGGTACAATCTCTCTAAAACCTGCTCCAAGTGAGTTCCCCAAGGAAAGTATCTATGAGGGGCAGCTAAGTGCCTTAGAGACCCTGATATGTTCGTCTGATGCCCTTCTATGTTCACATACTGGATCAGGAAAGACAGCGGTGTTCACTACTTTGGCACACCAATTAAACTTACCCACCTTGATCATCGAACCAAGGAAATTCCTTCAGGAGCAGGTGCATTCCTACTTCCCTCAATCAGATGTATGCATTTATGGGAAATCCACATACAAATGCTTTTATGCAAATTCTGCAGCAAGTGCACCATGTGTAAGGAAGCAGAAAGGAATTATAGAGGAGTTTGGAATTAAGCGAGCAGCCACTTTGTTTAAAGTCTGGAATCACACTGAATCCAAATTTGATGAGTTTGAATACCCCTGCACCGATTGCCCTTACATCCTCGCATCATGGAGAGCGATGAACAACCTCCAGCATAGTAAGGTCGTGATCTGTAACTTTGGTAATTTCTGGAAGTACTTGAAGATGGCGCAGTTCATCATTATAGATGAAGCAGATGCGTTCTTTCAGTCGATTACAGCAGGTTTGAAGTTGGATTACCCAAATAAGGAAGAGGATGTAACAGAGGTGTTGACATCAGAGATCCACCAGACCCAAAAGGAAATTAGCAGATTTGAATCATTATCCCCCACCAAGGATCTGTCAGATAAGGACATCTGTTTCAAACTTACTAAGTTACAAAATCACTTAGAAAGTTTGCAGTTCTTCAAGGCGCACGCCTTCATATGTTTCACTTACAAAAGAAAGACAAAAGGAACTGATTCTACCTATGTCGAGATAGATCCATCTGAAGTAATGGCATTAAAGGAACGCATCTTCAAAGGCAAAAGGATGCTTGTTGTCACAGCTACTCCATCGGCCTTCCAGGAGGTGCAACAAGTCACTTATTCGATCTTCCAACGTGCAGGAATCTTCTACACGCCAATCGGACTCATGACACGCAGGAATGTAGACAACGGGAATGAATATCTGCTTGAGGAGGCTGGTGATTTCATCATGACGATGTACTCAATCTTCGAAGGGAAGTATGGCACCAAGAAGTGCTTAGTGCATTGTGGGAATCTCACATCCTATGCGAAGGTATTGCATGAGTACATTGGAAAGGATTGGGCTGACTTACACACCTCTGGTAAGTTGAAGGAGACTGTTGAGAATTTTGAAACAAACAACAAGAGGTACTTACTTCTAGCAGGTGCAGAGTACGGCTTAGATTTCCAAGACAACTTACAATTCATCTTGAAGATGCCTTATGCCAGCATGGATGATAGGTTGAGGGCATTACAGAAGCAGATGGATCCAAAGGAGTTCAACCAGTGGTATGAAATGGATTGCATCAATCGGTTTTGTCAGGCTTGTGGGAGGGTAGGAAGGAAATATAATGACTTTGCTGTGACTATGGTGCTAGATCAGAAATTCAAGTCACTTTATTACAAGTATAAAGATAATTTTCCTGAGTGGTTCCTAAATAGATTAGATCCAGCAACCTACTAAACCCACTTCGATATATTTTTATACAATTACCTCTCATTGTTATCATTCACATTAACAGTAATGTGGAGGCATCGCATCTATGAACAAACACTATTGGGTGAATTATGCCTAGCTACTCAATCTCATTGAATCAAACCTTAAACACAAAGGTTGTAGCAAAGGCAGAGGCTTCTAATAAATCTGTTGAAGAATGGATTAGGGAGCTTGTTGAGAAGGAGGTCACGAAGCGTGGCTGACCAATGGTATCTGATTGATGAAGGACATTCAGTGGCAATCGATCTCATTCCAATTGAGAAGACAAACTTAACAATCCCATTGGAATATGAAGAGATCACGTATCCACCCACAATGGAGACTCCAGGGATCGATCATTGGTATGATCCCATGTTCATTGAACTTATAGGAGTTAATTTCAATTCACATAAGAAGGCGCATTTCTTTGTACCGAAGGGGAATGCTGCAGGGCCGTTGTTTATTACCATTGAAGGGATGGAACCATTGAAATTCATCATTGCACCGATACTGATTGAAGATGAACAAATTAGAGATGCTTATTGAAGGAGGAAAATTATGGCAAACGATTGGGAAGGAATTCAAGGAGATGTACAGGAAGCAAAAGGACTTCTTGATGCGAATACTGAGTATGAGTTTGAACTGACGGATATTGAAGTGCAGAAGAACGTGATTGTGTCGAACAAGGCACCTGAGCGGATCAGGGGGAAGACACTCGATTCATTGACACCAGAGGAACGGCAGGACGTCGGAAAGAACTGGACTGCATCATATGCGAAGCTGAGTTGGACTGAGGTACAGACCGGAATTGTAATAAGGGAATCTGTGCCGATTGATAAGTTCACGGTGAACCCAGATAAGCCGGAGTACCAGAGTAAGGTAGTTACGATCATTCAGAAGCTCGGTTACTCAGTGACACCAGAGACAAAGATCAAACCAAGTGACTACATCAAGAAGGGTTTGAAGATCTTTGCGAAGGTGGTTGAGCAGGTCGATAAGGGCGGTAAGGCAACAGGTTTTCACAGGATTGATTACCTGACGATCAAGCCTGCAGGTGCACCGAGGCAGGTACAACAGAAGATTCCAATTGACGCAAGCACCAAAGCGGAGATCATTGGGATTGTCACTGGCGTGAAGACAAAGGAGCAGGGGATACAGGAACTGATGAAGGCTGGAAAGACAACCCTTCTGGAACCGTATCTCGCTCTTGTGAATCAGGGTGAGATCAAGTACTGAGGTGAGGTAGGTGGCTGAACTTACTGAGGAACAGATTGCGAAACAGAAGTCACAGAACCAGAAGGCATTCTATCTGCTTGGTGGGATTGCAATCCTTGGTGCCATTCTTCTATTTGGGTGGTATCAGGGCTGGTGGTTCTGAGATTTATTATTTTTCAAAGTAGGTGGCTTTGATTGTCTTGGCACCAGATCGGCATAATTGCACTTGCACTCACCGTCCTTGCAATCCCTTGCTGTGTATTTGGTGTCTTGGTGGTAATCGTCTATGATCAGCACATTTGGGGTTGGACGATGGTTGCAGCAGGGGTGGCAATGTTTCTGGTGGGGTTATGGACCATATTGATCATACCGAGAGGGGTGGTTGAAGATGCAAGATAGTACATTAAAGATATTACTAATTGGTTTGGTTGGTGCACTAATTGGATTTGCCTTCTGTATTGGAGTAACTATTATTCTGCATCAAACTTATTACGATGGGTTTGATGATGGGCTTAATGAAGCAAACCTTGATTGGGCAGAATTTCTAGGTATGCCATTATCTGAAAATACAGTCCAAGAATCTGCCGAGGTATATGGGTTGGTAGTTACAAGGAAAGCAAACGACCCTACTATCTATGTGTCTGGAAATTTTATTGGAGGGAAACATAAATGAGAGTGTTGATTTGTGGCAGTCGAAATTACAAAGATCGAAACCAGATCAGAACCATTCTAAATCAGTTACCTTCTGATTGCATCATTATTCAAGGCGGTGCGTCTGGTGCAGACGCAATTGCAGCACACGTTGCAACTTGTCAAGGAAAGGAAGTAATTACATTTAAAGCAGATTGGAAAACCCACGGAAAGGCAGCAGGTCCGATTCGAAATCAGCAGATGCTTGATGAAGGGAAACCAGATCTTGTGATTGCCTTTCATGAGGACATTGAATCGAGTAGGGGAACGAAGGATATGGTAAGAAGATCGAGGGAGGCAGGGCTGCCTGTTTTGCTATATAAATGAAATTACATTATATCATGATTACTAGTTTACTAAAAGGAGGAATTAAGAAATGAAAATCTCTGAAAACATATCTGAAATATTGGTTCTACTGGGGGGTGTTGCATTTGTATTGGGGATCGTACTTACATCCATCAACATGATCTTCTTTATTTCTGTGCTCGCAATCGCTGGTGGAATGTTCATGACATTGGTAGGTATGATCTGCATACTTGCCGCTATTATTATCTATCGAAAATCAAATGGGGTTCCAGCATGGTCGTAAGTATCATTGGAGGGAAACCCGGTGTTGGTAAAACATCCCAATTAGCCAGCATTGCGAAATTGTGTGGGCCTACTCGCTGGGCATCACTCGAACTAAAAGATCGTCCGTTCTTAGAAGCAAGAGGTCTTCAATGGGATCAGATCTGTAAGATCCATCCACCAAACCACATTGACTTATTTGGTGAGAATGACGCCTACATGGAAGATCCTCATGCTACATTAGATGCTTTCCAAGACTGGGTGATCTCGATTATCATGTCAGATCCACCAGCAAAGTTGCATACAATCGTGGTGGATGGAATAAGTGACCTTAGGGAGTATGCCATCAAAGAATGGATCTTTCTTGAGAACCAAGCAAGGCTATCTGACGGACGTAAAATTCGGAAGACAATTGGACAGGAAAACTTATCTGCATGGAGTGAGGTGAATGAACGCATCAAACACTTGCTGAAACCTATTATCAATTACAGCATGTCCAATGGAGTGAACTTATTCATGACTGCACAGATGGGTGATAAGTATGAAGGTGGAGTCAGAGTAGGTGAAAAGATTGATACACCAAGATGGTTAGACTACTACATTGAGATTATGGCAGAGATGGTGAAGGAATCGAATTCACATTTCTTTGTGGATTGCATGAAGGTACCGCCATGGGCAGAGTGTGGGCCGTTTGTGAGCGATCTGGAAAAGGACTTGGGGTTGCTGACGGCATTCGCATCAAGGGGGTTGATTCAATGTGGAGGAAATACAACATGATGGAAATTAACTCACACGATCTCGGCTACCTTCGCACTGAATCCAAATTCGAATGGGTCTGCCCTGTCTGTGGACACTATATCAATTTCGGTCATGAGAATTATGATGTGCCAGTTTGTCAGAGATGTGGGCACGCGATGGAGAGGAAGAGGTATTATAAGGAAATGGGATGGAGACAGGGGTGTTTCATGTGACTGATCTAAAGAGATCCACCAAGTTACTATTTGATTACTTATGGGCATTAGTTGAGGAGGAAGATTGTGAAAACGAGTTCCTTAAGTATCTTGAGAAGGAATATGAGTTGTTTGATTTTGATCGTGCAAAGGAACTTGTTGAGCAGGAGATATCCAGATGACAAAAGATCTACCTCCTCCGCCAGACTCGTCTGATTCACATTCCTCAATCTCCATCAAAGACACTCCAAAGATCCGCTTCAAACGCAACATGAAGAAATTCGGTGCCTCAATCATGAAAGGGATCAAGTCGCCTGAGTTCCAGAAGTTCGCAAAAGGGATGCAAGGGGTGAATGAGGGATTGACACAGATGCCCAAGAAGACGAATGCACCACAGCAATCCAGCAGAGAAGTGGAAAGAGCACCTGCAATAAAACCTTTGCATGAGGATGTTGAGATAAAGACAGGACATATATTTGATTTACCAAGCGAGAACATCGGATCGAACTTGGATGAAGCATTATGGGGAAAGAGAAAGAAGGGAAAACGATGAAAGCCGATACCGTGTCTCTAATTGGTGGATTTCTAACAGCAACGGGTGTATTTGGATTTTTTATAGGTGCGTCTATTTTAACTTACTTAGAAATTCATGATGCATATTGGTTCCCGATTTTTATTTTGATAACTACAATGGTCGGGATGTTTATGATATTATACAGTACCGATGTTAGAGAAAAAGAAGAGATCGCTATGAAAGAGTGGTTGTGAATGCAGAAAGAAAGGAAGGAAATGAGATGAAAATTGCAAATCAGATTCCCTCACGTATAACCGACATTCAAGAAAAAAGAAATGATTATCTAATGAAAAAGTTAGAAGCATTATGGGAAAGTAGAAGGTTTTGGAAGGTAATTTCTATTATCGGATTCTTTGGGGGGATCACAGCAATATATGTTGTACTTTCAACAGAGCAGAATCCGTTTATTTCTGGTTCTATTGTAATTCTTGGATTAGTTGGAACAGTCTTTTCTATTATAACCTTCATTGGAAATTCTGGTGTGGGTTATCAAAGCGACCTTTCACAATTCGAGAGAGGTAGATGACCTTGGGTGCACTCACTATCTTATTTGTCATCCTGATTGCCTTCATCCTATTCCTCTTCGCAATCTTCATCATCTTACCAATGTTTCAGGAGCAGGTGATCCAGCAGGCACCAGTCATACAAATCAATATAAGTGAGATCAGACAGATTGGACAGCAACTAATTCCGTGAGGTGATAAGAATGGTTGATTCAGACTCGTATATGTTCTTTGGTGAACTAGTTTGGATGTGGGGTTTTCTAACAGGATTGGTTGCTGTAGTAATTTATTTCGCATTTAAAATGAGTGTTCAGATGTCAGTCTATATCGGAGGCTTCTTGTCACTTGCAATAATCATGACAGTAATGGTGTGTGCTTTAAATCAAGATGAGTTAAATAACGCAAGTAAGAAAGAATGCCATAAGATTGAGGGGGGTTCTACCTGATTGGTATTGACACAAGGGAAGTCCACAAAGCCTACATTAAATCCTACCTAACAGACTTGAAGATACCTGCAGTCATCGACCTGCAACCCCATGGCGTCGATTATGTAATCATCTCCAGCAAGCACATCACAGGAATCCAACGCAAGACAGTGAATGAAGTCATGGTGCAGATGAGTGAACTGAAATCAGATATACTGCCTTCATTAGTGGCATTACATTCAGATGCAGTGTTGTTGATTGAGGAAGATCATCAGGTTGCGAGGAATGGTACCATGCTGAGAAAGGAAGGAAGGTATTTGAAGGAGTCGAAGGTGAATGTGAAGTCTTACTTCAATTTCATTGAATCAGTGAGGAAGTCAGGAATAAGGGTCGTCACCACTAGGAGCCTGAATCATTCGATTCATTGGATGGCAGCGCAGCACTCTTACTTAGAACAAGATCACTTACCTAAAGCACAGGCAA
>Ga0265297_10007888_pt1 | contig 14494 bp, 14 predicted proteins | sample Munlanlwell13791_FD_192502 | JGI IMG/M metagenome (GOLD analysis project Ga0265297, IMG submission 192502) | Leachate microbial communities from a municipal landfill in Southern Ontario, Canada - Leachate well 137-91 | ecosystem: Engineered > Solid waste > Landfill > Unclassified | place... | reverse complement strand
TATACAAATACCAGTCTGCCTGAGGTACGGGCCTCGATGGACAGCACGGAAATCTATGTGATCCCCATGGTGAATCCGGATGGGGTCGAGGCGGAAACCAGGAAGAACTGCGCCCCGAATCATGGTTCCTTTGGATGGGAGCAAGAGATTACGTCCTATGGGGTGAATCTCAACCGGAACTATGGTGATCCATGGTTCCTTGCCTATCTGTTCCCAGTGCGGTATTATCTCCCAATCATTCTTCCGGACTCCAGCTTCAATTACCGCGGGCCGTATCCTTTCTCAGAAAATGAGACCAAGGCGGTGAAAAGTTTTGTGGAAACACATGATCTCTCTCTTTCAATTTCGTATCATACGTATGGGGAGTTTATCCTCTATCCCTGGATGCATACCACCAAACAGACGGCGGATGAACCGCTGTTCCGGTCGGTCGGGGAAAACATCAGTGCGATTAACGGTTATTACTTGTACGTTAAAAAAGATCGTCTCATCCCCTTGTATGGAGGCACGCTGGGGAGTTCAGAAAATTGGTTGTATCGCGCTGGAAGGATTATTTCCTTCACCGTTGAGTTGTGTCGTGAACGAGCGCCTCGGGATCCTCAAGTGGTGTATGATGTCTGTATGACGCAAACGACGATCCATCTGTATCTGTGTCAGCGGGCGCAGACCATTGAATCAGAAAAAGCAGCGCTCCACCATTCCTGATTTTCTTTGATACTTTTGTCATGACGTGTTGCTACATTTTTTTTGAATTTTTAAAAAACTATAAAAAAGTAGAGGATATATCTCCTACGTGAGACGGATTTTTTCAACGCAAAAGTGAGAGAATGGGGTCGTTAGTGAGGTGGTGAGGAGATGTGTTATTAAAAGACTATTGCCCCCATTCTCTAGTAATATATATTGAAGACACATGTATATAAGTTTTATTATATTTATTGCAGCGGGGGATATAATTAAGAGAAATCACCATTATATTTTGGTAAAATGTTCTGGGCAGCAACGCAGAACACAATAGCTGTGTCTTTTTCTTTGAGTTTCCTTTCTTAGCTAACACGACAATATTTCGAAGACCAAAAAGAGTCTAGGTTCACCATAAAGCAAGAGTGAACAAAGCGATTGTTGATATAATTTTCTTCAGGAATGCTGGTGATAATAGAGCACCGCAAACAAAAGTTCCAAGAAATGCATTAGGGAAGAAGTCGAATATACATTCAGGATGTCAGAAATGTGGTGGTTCAAATGGCATTTGTACTGAAAGAGTGCCTCAGTCGCTTTCCATCCCCTGTCAATCTTTTGCTTTGACTACAAAAATTCCATTTTTCGCTAATCGAAGGATTTTTTCCCACATAAAATAATACATTAGGAGAAGAGGTTGGAGAAAACATATATATAACCATTGAGATTATTATCACATCGTTAAGAATAATATACAAAGGGATTTGAAGAACTATGAATCAACAATCTCGCCAGTGGGCTATCATTTTTTTTATTGTCCTATTATTATCTGGAACATTTTTTATTCCCTTATCATCAACTCAGTCTGTCACTCATAAAGAAACTCGCTCGGAAATATTTGACGGGCAAATCTTGTTTTCCCCTATGTATGATAGAACTACGTATTTAATCGATAACACCGGACAAGTAAATCGTACATGGTCTAGCAGTTATTGGCCATATTGGTCAGTTCATATGTTAAACGATGGATCTCTTCTTCGAACCATACAGACAAGTGGAGAAAGGGCAACCCATGGGGGGATTGAAAAATATTCAAGCGACGGAACCGTGATTTGGCATTACGAATTTTTTTCACCAAACCTGTACTCAACTCATCATGATTTTAAACCATTACCCAATGGGCATGTCCTGATGATTGTTTCTGAGATGAAAACACGTGCTGACGCAATAGCTATGGGCCGTGATCCAACGAATCTCCAGAGTGACACAATAACATCTGATTTTCTTGTAGAAATCGAACCGACTGGTCCTACGAGTGGTACTGTCGTCTGGGAGTGGCATGCATGGGATCATCTTATCCAGGATTTCGACCCCTCCAAACAAAATTTTGGTGTGGTAAAAGATCATCCGGAATTACTTGATATTAACTCTGGTCCTACCGGGGATGATTGGTTACATTGCAACTCTGTTGATTATAATGACCATCTTGACCAAATTTTAATCTGTTTTCGAAATATAAACGAAATATGGATTATCGATCATAGTACGACAACTGCGGAGGCCACAGGTCATACCGGGGGGAATAGTGGGAAAGGTGGTGATATTCTATACAGATGGGGTAATCCACAACTCTATCGAGCTGGAAGTGCGGCTGATCAAAAACTCTTTGGACAGCATGATGCCAATTGGATTAAAACAGGGTATCCTGGAGAAGGGGATATTTTAATATTTAATAATGGTCTCGGGCGTGGATATTCGTCCGTTGATGAGATTGATCCACCTTTGGAGCCTACTGGAGAATATTACCTGGAGCCTGAATCCGCTTACGGACCTGAAGATCTAACCTGGAGTTATACGGCGACGCCACCAACAAGTTTCTACGCAGACCATATTTCTGGTGCTCAACGCCTTCCAGATGGGAATACACTCATCTGCGACGGACCCGCAGGGAGATTTTTTGAAGTCACCCCAGAAAATACAATGATTTGGCAGTATGTCAACCCCTATCCGAATCAGTGGATGAATCTGGTATTTAAAATCCAATATATTCCACCTCAGGAACCTTTACCACGGGTTCCGGATTTAGTTGGCGTTGGGAGTCTCTCATGGACTAACGTCCGACCAGGTGAAACTAAGAATGGTAGTTTTCAGGTACAGAACATCGGGGATTCTGACTCATTGTTAAACTGGGTGATCAACAGATCATCACTGAGTTGGGGAACCTGGTTATTTACTCCAGAATTTGGTGAACATCTTACTCCTGAAGATGGACGAGTGACCGTGCAAGTATCAGTGGTTGCCCCACTTGAAGAAAAAACGGAATTCGAAGGGTACATACGCGTAGAGAATCAAGACAATTCCACAGATTTCGATTTGATTCCCGTGTATCTAAAAACGTCACTGACTACTCATAGCGCTCCTACATTCATCTTTCAATTGATGCAAAAATTTAAAAATATATTTTCAGAGAGAAGATATGACCTACTGAGACCAATCAGCTGGTATTTCTTACCAACGTAGGTTGTCCACTGGGCAGAAAAGAACTATGTTGTATACACATGAGTGATAGGTCGGTCAACCTACCCCTGTTTTTTTTCTTTATGAATATTAAATCTTATTGAAGGAATCTTTGGGTTCTTGATGTTGGAAGTGGTTTTTCACTATTTAGTGCATTTGCTGGGATAATACAAGTACCTTTGAATTGGAGAATGATGATGCCAATCGCCAATAATTTCCCTTTCAGTTGTTGCTCCCCGTTATCTCCTAAGGAATTAATCTATTATTGCTAAGTCATGTCTGATTCGTTGTTGTTAGTGGATGAATGAGAATGATAATTGGTCCGAGGAATAATCCCCTGGTTATTCTTGTCACAATTTCTATATTAAATGCAGTAATTGTGATGGTTATCCTCCGGAAACCAAATGAGATCAGAAAGCGGTTGGTCGATATGCGTTCTGATTGGCTAATCCCAAGTTGTTGTAAAGTTCCATTCCACACCCAAGGCATACTTGGGGGGGATATGATGACCTCGATTTCGATGCTCCAGTTCAACCGAACAGCATCATCCTCCCCAGTGTTTTTAATGTCAAACCATAATTTCCCGAAATACACAGAAGCAGCACGTATTTCACACGTTGTTATTCCATAAATATGGATCATCCATGTAATCCATTCTGTTTGGTTTCCTTCGCTATCTTTTAATTTTAATCGTATCAGATACTGTCCGCTCATAACCCACGCATGAGACGCACAGGTGATTTCACCGCTATTAAATGGGCCAAGCCAGCTACTGGTTGTCCCATCACCCCAATCCCAGAAGACCCAGAACTGTTCTTGATCAGGATCCTCTGGTATTTGTATACAAAACGTATAATTTTCACCAACTATTCCTTCACTTGGCCAAGGTGGTAGATTTGAAGGTCTTGATGATCGTACTGACTGGCATCCAACCACATTACTCAATGAACTCACTAAAAGAAGAACTACAGCGCAGATACTTATCACAATCAGAGGTTTCTTCCTCATTTTCTTTCCTGCCCCATTACAATTATAATACTAATCTCCTATAAAAGAATATCCCATTGGAGAAACGGGTAACAAGTGTTCAATAACATAGAAAAACGGCCATAAATATCATTACTAGTGTCAAGTAAAATGATTCATGGATTCATATTCCTTTTTCATTTGCCTATATTTCTTATACCCTTTGATTCCATCATACAAAAACCATACTCCTAGGCCAGGAGTAACTATGATAATGATAACAAAGGAGCCAACCAGGTTATACAGCAGGAAAAAAAGACACAATGGAAAGAACAATAGGAACAAAACACCATAGATGAGATGTTTCCTCGAGTTGTTTTTCAATTCAAGAAGTTCTGCTTCGCATAACGATATATACTCATCCATTTTTTCTCCAACACTCTGACGTTACTTGAAGACCTCTTCTTTGCTTTCAATGATTTACAAGAAAAAACTCATTGTTTGGCCCCATCCAACCATGAGCATACAGACAAAGAGAATCAAACGCAAGACCATTTCTTTGCATCGGTCACTCATCCTCTGTCCCTTCAATTTTATGTCAAATCTCCCCTTTACAACATCTCCTTAGTACTCTTTGAGGATGTTTTCCCTGATGTCAGCGATCGCGAACCGGTCGATCATCCATTCCTTGTTCTGATTGTAATACAGGTATGCTAATGCTTCTCCTTTCTCCCGTTTTAATTCATCGGATACACTCATGTTCCGTACGGTCGCTAGATCCCTTTCGAACTGTTTCTTGGGATACAGGGAATCATCCATGTCTCATCGCGATTACAATTCTGCTATATACTCTTAACGGTCAAGCGTTGACACACTGTTAGTATCCGTAGATACGTGGAAGTATCCGTTGTTCCATCCTCCAAAAAATTGGTCAAAAATGAATGCCACAGCCGCATCAAATGATACAAGGGAATATCAGTAGTGAGTATCGAGCGGGTTGGCGTCTTCAACGTTACCGGGATTGTGTCATAATCCGATGCATTATTCTCATTCTGTATTCGAAGGGACCCCTGGAACTGCGTGTTTTTCTGGTTCGGGACAACTACAGATACCTGCACGATCACCGGTCCCTGCTCTGGGGTGAGATTATCGCCTGATTCGGGGGTGAACGTCCAGGTTCCCCAGGATGGGGAGGAATGATCCACGGTCCAGTTCAATAGCGAACCAGCCATTCCCACATTCTGCACCTGGAAGCTCCCTCGTACGGTTGCTCCCGGTTTGACGTCCGACCAAGAAAGGCTTCCTGAGCAATCCAAATCAGGGATTGTCGTCTGTGGTGGTTCTTCAGGGGGGAGATAGTCGATTTTAAACACGTCGTTATAGGTGGGGTTTGGATACGGATTGATGTATTGCCACACGATGGTGTTCTCAGGGGTTACCTCGAAAAACCTTCCCGATACCCCGTCGCATATCAGGGTATTACCGTCTTTGAGCCGTAGTGCGCCACCGAAGACCTGTGAATAGAAGGTCCCTGGTGGATTCGCGGTATACCTCCAGGTTACGTGTTCTGGGCCATAAGCGGATCCTGGTGCAAGGAAATACTCCCCGTTGGAATTGACTGGGGGAGCAAATTCATCCACCGAAGAATATGGCCCGCCTGGACGATCGTTTCCGTTGTTGAACACAAGAATATGCCCTTCCCCTGGATAACCAGGTTTTATCCAAGACGCGTCATGTTGGAAGAACAATTGTTGATCATTCGCGGTTCCGGCATTATAGGCTTGGGGGTTGCCCCAACGATACAAGAGATCCCCGCCTTTCCCGCTGTTCCCACCAGTATGGCCTGCTGCCTCTTGTGTTGTGGTGCTATGGTCAATGACCCAGACCTCGTTGAAATTATGGATGTCAATAAGGAGTTGATCAAACTGGGGGTGGTAATCGATAGAGTTCGTATGAAGCCAATCATAGACAAAGGTATCACCAAAATTGATATCAATTAATTCTGGGTGGTTTCCAACAACACCGTAATTTGCTTTGGAAGGATCGTAGTCTTGGATGAGATGATCCCAGACGCGCCACTCCCAGACGATCTCTCCACTGGTGGGACCTGTTGGTTTCACCTCAATGATTTTATCCGAGGTAAAGGTGTTCCCATCGATAGTACTTGGGTTTCGTCCTGCAGCGATCGCTTGATCTCGTGTTTTTGTTTCCCATACGATCATCACCACATTTCCGTTTGGTAAATACCGTATGTCATGATGGCAGGTACATCCTGCAACGTTATAGCGGAAGTCCCAGGCGATGGTTCCATCCCATAAAATTTTTTGAACTCCACCACCGCCAGAGGATATTGGACGGAGGATCGTTCCATTCCCTAACCAATATGCGGAAGTAAACGGTTTGTATGCACTTGACCAAGTATGGTTCACTGCACCACTGCTGTTAATTAAATACGTGGTGGTAGTGTAGTAGGGAGAAAATAAGATCTGCCCATCGATTGTCCCGACCTCTTGTTCAACCATCAATGAAACACTTATGGATAAAGACGCTGGGGTCAAGTTCGTTCCAAACAATGGAAGGAGAATCAAAAAAATAAGCACTGGGGATTTCTTGTGAGGTTTCATCGCAGTCCTTGATATTAATCTTTTATGCGGTATATATTTCTATTGGATGAGGGAAGTCTCAGAGCCAGGATTATAGAAATACCACTCGATAAAAAATGAAAAAAACAAGGAGGGATAAAAATAGGAAACAAGAACAGTGACTTGGATGCTCGTATTAGTGGTGTCCTTGAATTCATCTTGCTCTGTATGCAATTCTTTTTGTTTGCTTTTGACTAATGCATAGATAACCATGAGAAATCGGGATAGTGATAGGTGTACTCTTCTTATGATGCTTATTGTTATCATTTTAAATTTTTTGTATGAATGAGAAATATGTTATAAAAAAATTAGATATTAAAAGAAAATTCTTTGAATGATATTTATGTAGAAAAACCTCATGAGTGTTGGAGAAACGACGATTGAAAAAGGAGATTTCGACCAAAGGATAAAGCATGCTTTTCCCTTTTTTCCTGAATTTTTCTCCTTATAATGAAAAAATATTTATATCTTTTTTCTGAGACAATGACAAAAAGAATGCGAACAACAAGATACAGATTGACTATGATATAAAAAATTGGAAATAACGAAAAAATTACCGGACATTATTTGGTTTTTTCCTAACAAATTCATACAGTATATAAAGAATCACCGACAATGCCTGTTCTAAGGTGAAAGTTAATGAAGACAAAAAAAAGTTGGAAACCAATGATAAGCGCACTTGGGCTAATGCTCATAATGATGACGGCAGCATCCGTCTCGGCAGAAGACCCGATTGTTCGGGAAAGTCAAGCTCCCGATGATACTGGGGTGATAGATACTATCGATGACACAGAAGGCACTGTTGAGCCACTCCTTATCGCGACAGGAGAGACTGAGGAAAATATTACCAGCGAGCTTCCGGATTACGAAAATTATACGGGTGACATGTTGATTAGTCCTGGTCCTGAAGCAACTTCAGCGGCAAGCACTCCGGTTCCCTTGCCTATCTTAGGTGTCATTGGAGCGGTTATTGCGATACTAGTCGTGATGATTGGTATCATTATCAAACGGAAGAACCAATAAAATTCCATCTTCCTCTCCTCTTTTTTTTCTTTTCTATCTTTTTATTTTCTCTTCGACATAAAACCGGTGAAGAACTACACTCTCTTTTGTTCCTCTCCAATGGTGCAGAAGAAAAAAAAAAGTACAACGACCTCGACCTGCTTTTTAGGAGACGATGAAAACCAGAGTGTGCCCCGTCATCAAAGGGTGAACTTGATCGACGATCGGTTCATCTGTTGATTCCGAACGACCCTTTGTTTTCCTATTCATTCAGATTTATCGTTCCACGCCAAAGGCGATTCGTACGACAGCACGATATTCCACAATCTTATCCTTTTCCACCTTTGCAGTGAAATGTTTCGCATCAATGGATTTGATGTCCCGTACCGTCTCTGCTGTCTCAGCCACTGCGTTTTTCGCAGCATCTTCCCAGCTCTTCGGCGAGCTTCCTATCACTTCTACTATTTTAATCACAGACATTTCATTACCTCCGTTACGGTTCATGATACCTTATGCTCTCTTATAGTTTTCTTTACTAATGCCTTGAAAACAAGAGGGATGCGCGAACAATCCTAAAAAAACAGATAAAATGGATCCCAATGAACCAAAAAAAGAAAAAAAAAAACGAATACAAAAATTAAGGTGTTTATCCCATTTTATAGTGCTTTCTCACATCCTTCTGTATCTTCCAATGACATTTCATCCCTTCAGGGAAGACTACATAATCTCCTGCTTTGAAATGAAACGCCTTTCCCTCCTCGTTTGTTACCGTGACATCTCCCTCTATGATAAGGAACGTCTCCTTGGTATCGTATTCCCAGGGGAATTCTGATTGTTCTTTCTCCCAGATCGGCCACAATGCAGCTTCTTCTTTTTCGCGTCGTGATGGTTTCCTAATGATTGGTTCCATAAGGGTAGGAAAATAAAATTGACTATTTAACTCTAACGAGATAGAAAACCAACCAGCGATGAAAAAAGCCTGAGCAGCATGCTGGTTACCGCCTGAAACATCATATGATACGATAGACGGAAAAACTCCCTGGAGTATCCTTTTTCCTCACTGAACAATGAAAGAGGATTCGAGGTTTTACGTTAGGGAGATGATTTCTCTAACTCTTTTTTCAGTTGTCGAAATTGTGCTGTGGTAATCTCCCCCTTCGCATACCTTATTTTTACATCCTCTAAGGTGTCCTTTTTTGGGGTTTCCGCTCTAGATGTGTATTCCTTTGGCCTTCTCCAACTGGTTCCATAATAGTTGAGAACCCACAGGATGATGACAATCAGTGCGACGAGAAACGCCAGGATGAAAAGAAACACGCCCTCAGAAATCCCAAGCAACAGACAGATACCTGCACCGATAAGCAAGACAAGCGCGCAGAGGACACAAGCCTGCATGAGTCGCTGTTGATCCATGGTTTCACATCCTCCAGTAGGGATTGTAAGTATGTTCTCCTTAAAAACATATCCCACAAGCAGGAAGCATGCACTTGGGTGTTGTTCGGGTATGAATTCTGACTATTCCCTCTGCTGCACGATATCGAAAATTCCATCCAAAAAAACCTTGGCTTCTTCCTCTTCCGCCGCTCGAATCACCAATTCATTTCCCTCGGTGTTCTCCCAACGCCTGGACCGAGTCACCATCTCGTTATACTGCGCGACCGCCTCGACGACCTGCTGGGCGATACCTGCCGGTCGTTGACAGAGTCGAAGAACGTCCTCATTGAAGCTAGTATATGCATCTCTCCTCAGTATCTTGCTATGCATCCCGTCTACATCCCACTGCATAATGCAAGCACCTGATGATTAATAAAACATACTAGGCAGATGCTTATGCAGGATTCCGTCCCATCTTCAGTTTCCTCTTAACTGTTCTGAATCTGCTTCTGCGTATAGGAGGAGAACCAAAAAACAGCACACAAGAGTTCTGTGTATTTTTTTCTTACTCCTACGATATCCTCTTCTGTAACCTTATGGAAAAAAAATATTCTGACGCATGTTCGAAACAATCGAAAAAAAACTATACTTTGTGCGTCTCAAGTAAGTAATCCACTTTCATTCGCACATCAGCATACACCTGCTCGCGTCCCTCGGCGGGCAGCTCGTTGTCGTTTCTTTGGGGCGGTTCCTGATGCAGTGGCTCACTTGTCTTGGGTGTCTTTCGGTTCTTGAGGAACAATCGGAGATCAACAACCACCAGGATTACCAATAAGATAGTCAATACCCAAAACAGGATTGCTCCCAAGTCACCTAATGAATCTGGGAGGAGATAGTCTAGAATCATACTCGGATCAAAATCTATACGACTCACCACCATGAGATGTGCTACTTTTTTATCGTTCCCTTAGAACTATTGTTCCTCTTCCGGTTTCATTTCATCCCAGATCTGTAACAGCTCCCCTTTTTCCGATATTTCCACAAACGTGACCATATCTTCTTTGCCTCAACCAACACATGAGTGATGCGATTTATAAAGACAGGTGGGTAGGTGCTTATGCAGATTCAGAAGATCCAAACAGGGATGAAGCTCGGAGAAGCAGGATGCGAATACCCTTGGGTGTTCCGTTGATGCTCTTTCAACGATCGCAGTTACGAGGCGACAATGGTGACCGTCTCAATGATGATGTCATCGACCGGCCAATCCTCCATCACCCCGAATTTGGTCATGGTCTCCACCCGAGCAATCTCACGGACCACCTCGATGCCTTTGACTACCCTACCGAACGCCGCATACCCCGCAGGATCCACGCCCCCTGGCTCCAGGAATCGCTGCGCCCCGTCATCGATAAAAAACTGACTGGTCGCGCTATTCGGGTCACTGGTCCGCGCCATACCAATCGTCCCATCGAGATGATGCACCTGGGGGTGTATCTCAAGATCGATCGGACCGTACGGGCTGATTTTTTCAGTCCCGTTCGGATAGTACCCACCACCCTGTATCACAAAATCCTGAATCACCCGATGAAAGACCAGGCCATTGTAGAACCCATCGTTCGCAAGCTTAATGAAATTCTCAGCGGTCATCGGGGTTTTATCCTCATACAGTTCGATGATAATCGTACCTAACGTAGTGTTCATCACCGCAAGGCTGTTGGCATTGATGGGCAGTACAACCGAAAAACTTCCAAGCAAAAAAGAATCTGCTAGGATGATTCCCTGATGTTGATTGTGGAAAGTGATTGGCTCACCGGTGGTGTAGTGGAACCCTTGAAAAGGTTGGAAGAAAACGATCCGAATATTCACTGGTTCAATGGTCGTGAACTCACCTTCGACAGTCAGATGTTGCACTCGACCGAACAGAAACGCTTTCTTCAGCAGATAGTCATTGGAACAGCGGTCTTCTCCCTCATCGATGATTGTTCCATCAGGCGGCACGAGGGAACAGGTAGCGGTGAAAGAGACACTGCATACGATTAGAATTATGACCCATAAATTCCTCAGTTTCGTTGGTCTCATGGTTTCATTCATCTCCAGATTTTAACAAGGTACATGTTCATATCGCATCGATTCATTTAAATGTTTTGGAAGAAATAAAAATACTATTTATTGTACATTTAAAGATGAAGAAATTGTTCTTTGATTCATCAGCAAAACAGCTTCGTTCTTCTCAGAAATTCTGTGTGGGTTTTTTTGGTACCCAGATTGGTTTGCCAACCGGCAGCACAACTCGTCCAGCCATCGTATTAATCAGAATAGCGGCTGCGGCATAAAACGACAACACGGAGGTAAGGATGAGGAACACGCCTGCGGGCTGTGCAGACATCTCAAACAGGTAATGAGGAATCAGCAGAGCAACCGCAAGATCCACAGCAATCAAAATCGCAAAGAGCACTTTATTGGTCATCAACGACGCGGCAGTCGCAATCAGACTGAAAATAAGGATACCTACTAATCCAATCGCGTAATGTGAAAGGGTCCCAGGATTCAGCACTGTTGAGGTAGTGATGGTTACCGTCAGCGCGATCGAATACATCGTCATGGCATAAACTGAAAACACCGTTGCTCCAAAGACGTTGTTGCGTTTGAACTCCAACGCTCCTGCGATCAACTGCGCGGTCGCACCAAAGAACAAAATCCAGGGGATCATCAACGATTTTGAAGGAACACCGGAGACCAGTTGCAGGTCGACTGCTCCTAATATCAGGGCAGCAACAGCAAGACCAATCAAACCTAGCGCAGCAGGATCAGCCACCGGCAAGGATTTCACCGACGCCTCTGTACTCACTGCTTCCTTATGTTCCTTGGTGGTGACTGCTTTTTTTTGCGCCATTGATCACCATGCCTCCCAGTAATGCGTTTTGACACTGGGAGGATGCTCACCCTTCCGGTATGTTCCGCCCCAGACATTCAGACCTTTTTTCTCATCCGCGGCAATCTTCTCCTGGAGCATCTTCAACATCTTTTTATCGGTAAATCCAAGTTGTTTCATCTTCTGCGGGGTGGGAACTCCATTGGGGGTCCACCCTCGGCGGTAGTAGACCGCATCCGTGAGTTTTTCGTATTGCTCCCGGCGGAACTCGTATAAGGCGTTGAGTTTTTCTTCGACCGTCATCGCTTCAACTTTTTTCTGAGAAAATCCGAGTTTTTCAGTCAGCTGCGAATCGTACCGTTCTTTGCGCGACAGGTACTCCATTTCAGTGACCGGTCCCATCGCTCGGAAGGGGATCCAATCGTCCTTCCGCTGTCCTCGTCCCATCCAGACGTTCATTGCCCGTTGCCAGTTATAGCATCGTTCGCTTTGTAAAATCAGGTCTTCCTTGGTGACGTTCCAGCCGGTCATCGCGTTCTGGTACTCGACATAGTTCTGCACATGCTCCGGGACCTTTGACGGCTCTGCGGTCTGGGCGTTATCCGCTGGTTCAATATCATTCCAGGGTAGTTTACACAACCCGTTCAGGCCAAACCAGGTCCGCCACATCGGGAAATAATGCAGCGCCTCTGCTTTCATCTCAAACGTGGGGATCGCGTTGTTGACCATATCCATGAAGATCAGCCATGCCTCATCGTGTTGCGGTCCTTTCAACGTCAACCCGTAGCCACCCTGCATTGCTAAGGATTCCTTGGTGACGTATTCGGAGAACTCTAAGCCTTTGCTTTCCATGCCGGTGTCTTCGACGAGCTGTCTGTCGCCCCAGCCCTGCTGATGGATCCAGTCCTTTACCCGTCGGGCTCCCTTTGAAGCCACCCTGACGAACTCCCCATCGTCCCCCTTCGCGATTCGATGAATCAGCTCTAAGGCAGCGTCTGCGTTGCCGAAGCACAGTTCCAGGCCGTCGCAGCGTTCCTTGTTCAAAATCCCATACTCATACATCTCCATGTAGAACGCGATAGCTGTTCCCGTGGAGATGGTGTCGATTCCGTAGGTGTCACAGTAGAAGTTGAACTCAAGCACCCAAAGGGGATCCCAGATGCTCATGTTGGAGCACGCCCCGATGGTCTCATATTCCGGGCCATCGACCGTGACTTTTTCGCCCTTGTACGGTCCGGTCATCACCGTGTAGCCATCAACGGTTTTCGCACAGGCTAAGGTGCACCCATGCCAACATCCGTCCGGGATGATTTTTGTGAACAATTCGTAGAACTTCGGTGAATAGATCTTTGATGCTTTCGGGAAACTGCCGAAACGGTAATTCTCCGTGGGGAGCAGGTCATAGGCGTCCATGATTTCCACCAGATGACCGGTGCCGACCGCACGCATGTTACACTGATACCGGTCCAGGTCACGGATCTCTTTATGCAGCTTGGTTCCGACCTTTGCTAAAGCGTCCGGGTCGGCAGGGTGATTGGAGACGCCATCGAACCGTTCTACTTTTACAACGATTGCTTTGATTCTCTTGTCCCGCAGTACCGTCCCAAGACCACCACGACCCGCTTGTTTGATCCGCGGGACTTTCCGGCGGAGATCATAAAACGAGAAGTTCAGGCACCCCCAGTAGCTGTGCTCCGCGGCATGCCCTGAGGAAACGACGGAGACTTTCTGTCTGGATTTATCGGTGTCTTCCGAGGCATACATCCTGGTGAGCTGCTCAGAAAGCAGATGCGTATTGGTTTCTTCCAGCGGGGCGGTCTCAACTGAAACGGTTCCTTTTTCCCCATCGATGACGACAAGGACATCTTGGTTCGCTTTCCCTTGGATTTCAAGCGCATCGAACCCAGCGAACTTCAGGTACGGTCCGAAGAACCCACCCACGTTACAATCACATAAAATGTTCGTGGAGGGGGAGACGCTGAGGCAGAGGGATTTGCCGGATCCTGCGTACTGTGTCGTACCACACAGGGGGCCCGTCGTGATGACTAATGCATTCTCCGGGCTATCCCAGCGAGTGGTCGGTTGGATGGAATCCCACAGAAGCTTCAGACCAAATCCACGACCACCGGTGAACAGCTGTTTCATCTCGTCTGTGACTGGTTTTTCTGTGATCTTGCCGTTGCTGAGATTTACAGACAGCGTCCGGTTCGCGTATCCCCGGATGACTTGTCCTTTTTTATAGGATTGGGTTTGGAGGACCTGATGGGCAGCTTTGATCTTCTTAAAATCCCAGGTGTGCTCCGTGTTCCCTGTCGTATATTGTTCAACCGCTATCTGACCTTCGACCATGTTACGCTCCTTGTTTATGATACACAACTTGTTTTACATCAGCGATGTTCACTTCAACCAGCTCCAATGCTTTTTCCGGGCATGCGCGGACGCAGGA
>Ga0265297_10007887_pt1 | contig 14497 bp, 12 predicted proteins | sample Munlanlwell13791_FD_192502 | JGI IMG/M metagenome (GOLD analysis project Ga0265297, IMG submission 192502) | Leachate microbial communities from a municipal landfill in Southern Ontario, Canada - Leachate well 137-91 | ecosystem: Engineered > Solid waste > Landfill > Unclassified | place... | reverse complement strand
ACGATGAAAACGTCCTCTGTTATATTATCGACCAGGCGACCTGTTTGTTGCTAACAATATATCTATATAAATCAAAAACTTGGACGATTCATTTCCTAAATGCGCCGGATCAAGATCCGGCCTGGGACTGCAGATACGCCTCGTACAACTTCTCCACGTTCTTCCGATGAACAAAATCGTGATGCCTGAAACCGCCGCCAAAGGTTTTTGGGATGTGCATCAGCTCATGGATGATCGTCATGTCCTGGTCTGCCTTCGCAAGGCGCTCGAAGCGCTCCAGAAACTCGATCGCATAATAGGCATTCACCTCCATCGCCAACTGCATGATCTTGGGCAAGGCATGGCACCTGGCGATGACCCTCTTCGTCTTGCTGCCGACGCTCCTGATGCAGACGACACGATTGCAATCCACGTGCGCAAATTCAAGCCTGCGCACGATCTCGCACATCCGCTGCTGAAGATCCAATGCGATGGAATATTGCATAGCGCCCCTGGCTCACTTGCTCCCGAATACCTTCTTCAATAAATCCGTCGCCCTCGCGGCCGGGTCCTTTCTTATCTTCTTCTCTTCATTCGCGATGAGCGTAAACAGCCCCGCCAGCGCACGTTCGGTGACGTATTCGTCCAGATCGGGATTGACCTTCTTCACGAATGGAACCTTGTTGTAGCTGCCGGCTATGGGGTTCCAGTACTTCGTGACCTTGACCTTCTGTATCGCCCTTTTCACGACCGGCTTGAACTCCCGCGTAAGCGGAGCGATCGTCTTTGACTTCAGATATGCGGTGGCCGCGTCGTCGGGACCGTTGAGGATCTGGAATCCGTCCTGGATCGTCATCCCCGTTATCGCATCGAGGAAGATCGGCGCCGCCTTCTTCGCCGCCTCCTCGGCCGCGCGGTTCAGGGTCTCCACGAACTCGTCCACCTGCTTTCGCATCCCTATCGCCTCTGCCGCAGACTTCACCTTCTGCGCCTCGGGAGGAAACGGGATCTTTATGCGCGGATTCTTGTAGAAACCGTTGAGCCTGGAGGCGCTGGCGACCGCGTTTTTGCTCCCTATCGTGAGCGCCTCCTTGAGCCCCTTTATCACCTCGTCGTTCGTGAGCGTACCCCCGGTGACGATCTTCTTGATATCGTTAAGGCCCCAGCCGGCGTTTGCGCTGACCAGCCAGGCTACGCTCACCAGCGTCAAAACGGACAAAAACACCGCCATCCTTCCGTTCACGCGCGACATCATATCGACCCCCTCTTCAGGAAAGCTGGGACGTGCAATGCGGGCATCGCTTGGCGGCAAGGTCTACGGCCATGCGGCAATACGGGCACGGCTTTGTCGTCGGCGCAGGCGGGGCCTCTCGGCGCAGCTTGTTCACCGCCTTCACCAGGGCGAAGACGCAGAACGCGACGATGATAAAACTCACGATCGCATTGACGAAGAGCCCTGCGTTGAGCGTCACCGCACCCGCCGCCTGCGCGTCCGCAAGGGTCCCGTAGGGCCCAGCCTTGACCGCGCCGTCCCTTAGCGTGAGGAAGATGTTGGTGAAATCGACGTTGCCCAGGAGAAGCCCGATCGGCGGCATTATAACGTCGGCGACAAGCGAACTAACGATCTTGCCGAACGCGGCGCCGATGATGATGCCCACCGCCATGTCGATCATGTTTCCCTTTACTGCGAACTCGCGGAACTCCTTTAGCACGGACATATGATCTCCCTTTGCTGTGGTGTTTTCATTTCACTGTCCCTGCGAAGCAGGTTCTTCCTTCGACCAGCTAGCGCCAGGCCAGTGGATGACGGACGGACTCCCCATCGATCTTTCCTGTGTAAAGGCGTCGGAGATGGTGTAATCCAGAACCACGGTGAACTCGTCGTCCGCCAGCGGCGTTACGCCGTCGGCGCTCACTCCGCGGGCGATGCTGTGGGTAAGGAGCTCTGGATTGCTTTTATTTACATAGAGCCACACCGGCCCATCGTTGGACTGGATCGCGCCGGGAACGCCGCCGGCCGTGGCGATCTGCACCGGATCGGCGTCGCCTCCGGGAATTTCGAAGGTCTGCGCCAACGACGTGCCTTCATAGATCACCGTACCGCCGCCTATGGAGACATAGAGAAGATAAGTGCCGTCGTCCAATTCCAATATGTCAGGATCGCAGAAAAGGGTTACAGGAGACGCCGCGCTCTCGATATACAGCGAAGCGCGATTACCATCCTGCTGTATGAAGGTCGTGAGGGTCTCGTCTTTCGCGACGGCCGAGTGGATCTCCTTGGTGCACGGATAGCTCTCCCCGCATCCCGCAGGATCGCCGCCGGGGTTACCGGGCAGATAAAACAAAATAAGCTCATCGCCCGAGACTATCAGGGAGGGATCGACCCACCCGTTGGCGCTGTCGTTGCCGTCTATGACGGCAACGCCGGACTCAACCTCCTGAAAACAGGCATTGTACTTCTGCCAGCCGGCCGTGCCCTGGGTATGAAAGACATAGAGAAAATCGTTGTAGAAGAGCAGCGCCGGGACGCTGCCCTGGATCGGCTCGAATTCCTCTATCATGGACCAGCTGGCTCCGTCGTTCGATCCGGCCAGATAGACCATGTGATTGCTGGGATCGTTGCAGTCCAGGTCCGGATCGCACGATTGAAAGGCCATGAGGTAATTATAGGTCGCGATCAGGGAATTATCGCACTGACTTCCTCCTCCGCCGCTGCTGCTGCCGCTGCAGCCTAACACGACCGAAGCCAGGACCAGCGTAAGAATCATCGATCTCTTCATGCCCCCCCTGTCTTGTCGATTGAAGTTTGCCTCCAGCTTGTTCGATTTGTTCGACGTCATCGCGCACCTCCTGCCATGGTTTCCTTGGGAAACGAACCGTTTTTCTACCCGATGATGCGCAGGGCGATGTAAGGAACGACGTTGAAGACGAAGATGAGGATCTTATAAAAGGCGATGGTCTTGTACAGCGCCGAGGCGACCTTCTCCTCCGGCAAGCGGAACATCTTGCCATGCAACCGACAGATCCAGCCGCGCGCACTGAGGATAAACAGAGACGAGAAAACCAACAGCCCGACATTTATCACCATGCACCACAACAGGAATTCCCTGAGAGTCTGGATCGTCATCGCTTGCCTCCTTATAGAGTTTATTTAAAAAATGAACCCTTTTCCCAATAACAACATACCTTTAGCGAACCTGCTTTATAGTGCTCGCGTTCAACACCATAAAGCAGGTTCGTGGTGTTGCGTTATTACATCTCCCGGAACATGACGAGCATCATCTTGAACCGCTCGACCGCCTTGAGCGCGTGCGGCACGCCTGCAGGCATGAGGATCGCATCGCCCTTGCCGAGCCGATTGGGCGATCCTCCGATTGTTATCTCGGCAGCGCCGTCCAGCACGCAGACAAGCGCGTCAAATGGCGCCGTGTGCTCGCTGAGTCCCTGGCCCTTGTCAAAGGCGAACACGGTCACCGTGCCGGTCTTCTTCTTGACGATCTCCCGGCTCACAACCGCACCGGGCTGGTAGTCCACGATCTCGAGAACGTTGCCTCCTGTGAACTTCTCCTCCGCTATTCCTTCGTCACTCTTTTTCACTTGTCGCCTCCCAACTTTTTCAACTCGCGCTTTATTTGCAGGTGATTCCCTCAACTTGAAACCTGGTGAAACGTCCCTGGGGGGTCAGTACTAGTTGACACACTGCGAGTTTTTCACCCTTTGCTCCGTTACCGGGGGGTCACCGGGGGGTCTTTTCAAAGGCTTCAATCAAAGCTAAAAATGTCTTCGGCGTGTATTTCTCAAACATCTCTTGCTTCACATACAGCCAGCCCACCTTAATCTTGTTCTGGAGCTTATTCAGGTCCTCGCACCACTGGGACAGGCGGTTGATCTTCTCGGGATCGTCAAGGTCCTCGCGGCCCTTTGTCTCCACGATCCAGAGCTCCTTGTCATTCCGCTTTACGATGAAATCAGGGTAATAGTCGGCGATGAAGCCGTCCGCGTTTTTATAGTCTATCTTAAAATGCACCGCGAAGTAGTTTTTAACGTAGGAAACGATGTCGTCGCAGCCCTCAAGAAAGCTCGCAAACTCCAACTCAAAATGGCTGTCGCCGATGATCTTGTTGAAAGGCGATTTCCTGGGGATCAGATACCCCTGATTCTTCGCCACAAACGGCCGGCATTTGCTTATCTTGATGTAGTCCCGGACCTCGGCCTCCCCCTTATCTAAAACGGTCAGAGCATTGATCTCCTGTTTAAAGGTCTCGATCACAGTCTTGGTCGCCTCAAGCTCGGAGAGGTTCCTGAGCGTGTTCAGATCGCCCAAATTGACCGGATGGTCGAAGAGATGGTTGCTTATAAATTCTTTCACCTTACCGAAGAGAACATCGAATCCGCTGAATAACCTCAGTTCCTTCATGATCGTCTGCGTAAAATACCCCACGACACTCTGATATTCGGGCACAAAATCGGCATCGAAAATCGTCCTGTGCGTTATTTCGCCGTTGGAAATATCGTGGAAGACGATCTCACGCTTCTCCTCCTCGGTAAACTCCTTGATGGATACTTTTTTATGGCCAAATCGATCAACCTTCAGATCAGAAATATTTTTGTACTCCCGGTATATGCGAGGTGTCAGGACCGGTATCTCGATATCGAGCGCATCTAAGTCTTTTTTCACGTTTGAACGGTCTATCTCGATGACGATCGGAGCCTTGGCGTCGCTGCCCTCGCCCATCTTTCTGCGCTCCAGCTCTACACCTTCGGACTTTATTGACTCCACGAAGTCCATGAAGGCCTCTGTGCCGATTACGCTCACGTGTTCGGTCACGTTCTGGCCGAAATACATGCGTCTGAGTCCCCTGCCCAGCGTCTGTTCCGGAAGGATATTGCTCTTGGAGGAATAGGGTCTGAGGCCCACGATGGTCGTCACGTTTCTTACGTCCCAGCCTTCTTTCAGCATCATCACGGATACGATGACCTTGTAGGGGTTGTCCGCCTTGTCTATTTCGTTCGAGAGCTTTCGGAGCTTTTCCAGTTCCTCCTTATTCTTACCTGACGCCGCCTCCGATATCTCACCGTTGTTCTTGGTGTGAATAACAAGCACCGAGTCCTTGGCTTGAAAATCCGGATATGTGACAGAGAGATATTCCGCCACCTCGTCGCAGTTTTTGGTGTCATCCGTCATAATGAAGAGCACGGCCTTCTTGCCGACTTTCGCATGTTCTTCGAAGGCCTTGCGCCACTCGATGACGCCGAGATGAATGTACTCCTTGTATTTTTCTGTAAACTTGGAACTCTGCATCTCCTTGAGCTTCGCGCGGCTGGCCTCGTCCGGCACCAGCGGATGTTTGACAACGTCCTGATAGATCGCCTCGACCAGGGGATAGTCGCAGACCGTCTGGACGAAGATCGCCCCGTCGTCGCGGCGCGGTGTGGCCGTGACATCGATCTGCAGGGCCAGCTCGTCCCCCTTCATCTTCAGGCGATTATGAATGTCTTCGATGGACTTGAACCAGGCGAGCCTTTCATCGTGAATATGATGGGCCTCATCGTTGAACACGATGAGCTCGTCTATCTCCCTCACGATCTGGTCCAGATCGACCTTGGACTCAGTAGTTGCGCCGACCGGTTTCGCCCCCAGGAAATAATCCATGGTGTTCTCGTCTAGGGCCGTCGGAGCTGATGTCGAGCTTTCATAGACGCGATGAATGTTGGTGAGAAAGATGTTGCCCGTCTTTCTGATCGTGCCGAGATTATCCTGGATGTGGAGCGAGAGCTGGAAATCGTCCCTCCAGTTCTGTCCTTCAAAGCCGTTGTCGGGCAGGATCGGGTCGTGGAAGAATATTTTGAGGCCGTCGAAGTCGGTCCTCAGGCGTTCGAGGACGATGATGTTCGGCGCGATCACCAGGAAATTGCGCGCGAGTTGCGAATCAGGCTCATACAGCTTATGGAAATAGCACCAGGCGAGGAGCAGGGCTATGGCCTTGGTCTTGCCGCTCCCGGTCGCCATCTTGATGACATATCGCCGCCACGACTCCGAAAACATGCTGGCCGTAAGCACGCCCGTGCTGTCAAAGCGCATCAGGTCATACTTGTCCTTAGCCTTTACGATCTCGTGCAGATAGATGACCGTCTCCACAGCCTCCCTCTGCGCGAAATAATAACGGAAGAGCGACGAGGTCCCGTCGGTCTGCGGAATCGGATGGTCTGTCTTAAACCACCAGGTAAGGAGCGCAACGCTCGTGCGGCTCGCGCCATTGTAGCCCGAATCGCGCCAGGCCTTCACCTCCCGGCGCAGCTTGTCCACCAGCGGCGGCAGGAGTTTGCCGTAGCTCTTTTGGCGCAGGGCCTCGTCGGCCGGAAACCAGCGTAAATCCGGGTCTACGACCTCATAGGGGGAGCACGGAAATTTGGGATGCAGGGCCATGGAAACACCTTTTTGATAATCTTCAGTTTTCTCCCAGTTAATCAAGCACCCATCAAGTAACCGCTTCATGCCTAACCTACTAAAATTACATATTTTTATGGTGGCTCGCCCTCGCTTCAGGGCAGCCTATCAAGTGGCCATCAAGTTCCTTTTCTAGAACCCCAGCAACACCATAATGCATTCCAGCACTTTGTTAAGCCCTGCCCATTAACATCCGATCTAACAAACGCAACCCCATGATAATACGTACTTTTTATTGTATGGCCTTTGATTATTTCAGCGTTGGCTTTGTTAAATTACCTGTCTCATTGATCTCCCATTTTGGTTTGGATCTGCTCCCGCTGTTCTTAATTTTTCGAGTACGCGCCAGTTCGGCCAGCAAATTGTGGATCTTCTCCCTTTTCTGCTTATCAGAAAGCACTTCCGGCAGTTTTTTCATCAAGACAGCATCGACATCCTTTCGATCTACCGGACCATGTTCGCGTACGAGAGCACAGATCATATCCAGGTAATACTTCTTATCCAACCCCCGATCCTTGATGTGACGCGCCTTCTGTCCAGTAAGCCCTGCAATTTTCCCTGCAATAATAAGATTCGGATAGCGCCCTTCTACCAAGCCGGCAGATTTGAGCCGTCGATGGTCTTCCCTCGAAATTTTGATACGTTTTTGAATTTTATCTAGAAGGATAATACCCCAGAGTTCAAGATCAGATCTCTCCATAAGAACGCGAGTGTATTGTTCGTCAAGGATCTCCCCCTTGATCGTCACTGCAACTCGATTCGACTGCGACAGGTCATAATCCGGCAATGGAAAGAATCGTTTAATTTGTTCCCTATACATTCGCTTTATACCGCCGCCCTGCGTATCAATCATATTGAGATTGACCATCGCCTCCGCAAGAAACGGATTGCGATATATCTCTAAGGGCGCATCCTGACGAATAACCTTTTCAACATCCCCTGGAAGAAAACTACCTGCGTTTGCGAGCAAAATGGAATTAGGCGTCTCTACGACATTTATGCGTCCGCGGAGGCCATAATCCTGATGGGCAATACAGTTGTGCAAAGCTTCGCGGACAACCCAAGGATCGTACTGAGTGATCTCCTGTGGAAACAGAGTCCCGCTCGGCAAGGTCCTTAAAGTAAGGTTTCTGATACGCGCCAGGACCCGGTCGACTTGCAACAAAAAGGGAGGGCCAAAATGCTGGTAGTCAAGTTCGCAATTCTGTTGGTCTTTAAGGATCCAGCTGATCTTGGCGACCGCTGGGGAAAGCAAAGAAGCTGACTCCGGTTTCCCGACCAGCATGATAGCGGCACGAGTGATAGCACCCCTAATTGTCAGCTTAGCCTTATTCAGGAACGTACTGTCATCCCACTCATCAACCCTGGCGGCTTGCGACGGATGCTTGATCTTGAACTGTTCGCGCGCCTTCAAGATCGCTTCCGAATCCAAATCACTCAATGACGCACCTTCACAAATCTGTGCAGACCAGTCAATTCTTCGCGCCCAGATTTCCCTCTCCTTTTCCGGATGTTTGGCGAGCTCGGTGAGGCTAGTGCCTACCCGGACATATGCGGTGCCGTAGAACTTGACAGGTCGGTCAAATGCCGGGTTGACATCAAAAAGGACGGCCCGACCCTTCGGATGCTCGACAATAAATACTTCAAAGCCCACGTTAGGCTGAAGACCGTTGCCCAGCCATAGAAGCAGATCCTGATTGCCCTTACCCTTAGTTAAATATGGGTCGAACGAGGTACTCACAACCTCATGAGTGCTATTATCAACACCAAACAGAAGATACCCTCGAGATTCTCCGGCCAAACACGCAGCGTTGGAGAGTGCTGACAGATACTTTCCTAAGACCTGAGGTGTATGGCGATTCGCCTTGAACTCAAGCCATTCTGTCTCACTTGGCTTCCTGCAAAGCCGATCAATGAGCGCTATTAGTTCTGCGTTGCTCATCCCACTCCCACCTCGATCACCTTCATGGTGTCGTTGCCGAAGATGTCAACGACCTTGACGCCGATCTTGTAGCGGCCCTTGGCAGGATATTCGTGGAAGACGCTCTTGAGTTCAAGCGTGCGGTCCTTCTTCGTGCGGAAGGACTGCCATTCGTTCTCAAAGATATAGTCGCCTGTCCAGCGCTCTTCCCATTCGCCCTGCTCATTCCGAACGCGAATAATCTCCTTCTTGCTCTCGAAGTCAAAGTCCACGGCCCAATAGTCTATCCAGTCGGTCCATTTCTTTGTCAGGACCTCGCGTTTCACTATCCCCTTCTTGTCCTTCACCACCTTGACGATCTTGCCGCCCTCGAGGGCGATCTTGCTGGCTCCGTCCTTGAGCGCCTCAGCCACGTTGTCGATAGAATCCTGAGTATAAAAGACCCCGAAATCGGTCAGTTCCACGGCTGCCGACTTCTTCTTGATATGCGGCTTCACTTCGACAAATGACACATCGTGGAAGACGACCTGATTCTTCTCTATCGCCCGTTTGTCGAAGACCTCCTTGGGGATGTGCTTCAATGCCAGGTCAATGCCCTTGTCCTTCGCCTCCTCCTGGGCCTGGGGTGAAAGCCCCATCTCGAACTCGAAGGCGAGCACGTCGGCCTTGGTGATCTGCTTCTCAAGGCACTCTTTGATGATATCGTCTATCAAATCGCGCGTGACGGGGTGATCGATGGGGCCTATGGCCACGAGCCTTGCGGACCTCTTTCCTGAAAATGTTTTGAACCCGGAGGCCGCCTCCGCGCGATAAGCGTTAAGAATCAGCTCTGCGTATTCCCGTTGCTTCTGCGCGAGTTGTTCCCGTTTCTCCTCTTCGCGGAGGTTTTCATTCACTCCGACATAGAGCTGGCGCTCGTATTTTCCGAGGTTCAATATCTCAAAGGCGCGATAGTTCTTACCCTCTTCTTTGAGCGCTCGCTGAACGCCGATCATGCGCTTGCGCGAGGTGTGGATGGCGAACTTACCGAGATCCGAACCGATCCACTTGCGGCCGAGCTTTTCGGCCACGGCAAGCGTGGTGCCTGATCCACAGAAGAAGTCGGCAATAAGGTCACCTTCCATAGTTGATGTTCTTAGAATTCTATCCAACAATGCTTCTGGCTTTTGAGTTGGGTAATCTAATCTTTCAGTTGCCATTGGATTGATGACATAAATATCTGTCCACAGGTTTTCAATTGGCTGGCCTTCATATTCGTCTAAAAACACTCTTCTGTTTGGTTTACCCTTAGTATTCCAATGAAGCCGATCCGATTTATCAAATTCAATCAACTTTTCCTTGGACATCATCCAGCCATATTTAGGTGTATAACCATTATATTCATAAATCAGATTCTCTCTAGTGCCGAGCGCAGCATTACGCTCGATCGGAGCAAGCATATACTTTCGACCCTTATATTGATTCCGAAATCGTTCCTCAATATAGTTCTGCGCCTCAGCTGAGTCACGTGTGTACTGATGATAAATCGGGGCAGAGGCACTCTTTGCAACATAATGAATAGTATCTATTGCAACGCCAAGATTGTTCTGTGGATTGGCACTTCCACCTTTTCTCTTCCAGATGATTTCATTTCTGTAATTATCTGCTCCAAATACTTCTTCGATAATCAGTCTAAGCGCTGAATTCAATCGCCAATCACAATGCACATAGATACTTCCATCTTCTGCGAGCAAATCACGCATTAGACTAAGTCGTTCATAAATCATGGCAATAAAGCTGTCTGCTCCCTTGCCCCAGGTGTCACGATATGCCAGTTCCTCAAGAACAGACGGCTCCTTTGTAAAATGTTCATCACCTATTTCTATATCAATGGAGAAATCTGCACCCACATCAAAAGGCGGATCGATGTAGATGAGCTTAAGGCCGCCCTGGTCTTCGATCTCCTTGCGCAACGGCCCGTTCTTCAGGCTTGAGAGGATGAGTTTGTTGTCACCCCAGATGAGCTTGTTCGTCCACCCTCCAAGTTGCCGCCCCCGGGCATCGAATATATCGAGCTGCGCGGCCTTTTTGTGTGTTCCAGCCTCGACCCTGGGCTCATCGATGTGCTCGATCGTCTGAAACGGCAGCACAACATTGCACACCTCATTGGTCTTCCCGTTCCAGATCAGCTCCACCTCGCGCTTTTCCTCAAAGAGCAGGAACCGATACTGATCAGGCAGCGGCTTCCCCGCCTCCAGATACTTCCTGATATCCCGAATTTCGTTGTCAGTGAGTTTCATTTTTTCCTCAACTCATTCAAGAAAACCCAATCACCCGGCGCGCGTTCGTACTTCCAGGCATACCAGCCATCTATGCCGTGTTTAGTGATTGCTCGGGCAGCAAGGGATGGGGATTTAAAAACCTTCTCTCTCAGTTTCTTAGTGTTCGCGCCGCAGGCAGCGAACTTTATCGTTCCATCTTTCCTGACATGGGCGACATAAAGCCGTCCTTTATAACGAAAATGGATATGAAACCTGCGGGACACAAACGGTGCCAACGTCGATTGCTTTTCTTTCGTCTTTTTTGCGCGAATTCCCTTCGTCGCAAGTGCCTTTTTCTTTGGTGAATCCGAACAAAACAGCTGTTCTATACTCAAAGCATTGGTCTTGGCGATATCGTGCCGGAATATCTTCCGCAAATCATCGGCTTTTGAAAACTTGCTGACCTGCCGATTGCCTTTAGGTTTTACAATGCGCAAGACCAAAGCCTCCAGCTCGTGCAAGTGTTCACCCCCAACGGTCAGGTAAACGCTGAAGCTGTCCCATGCCTCTGTGTGACGATCGCGCAAGTGATGACGGAGAAGGCGAGAACGAAGATTGGAGGTCAAGCCGACGTAGTAAAGTTTGTTTTTTCGATAGAGGGCATACACACCGTGCCGACCGCGAACATATTTCCTGATAGTATCTTGGTATTTCTCAAATACTTCTCTCGAAATGTTTTCCAAATATTGGCTGACGAGATTAATCGATCGACTTTTTCGCATGCGATTTACTCCCTACCCGAACACCAATAGCCATCCCCTTGATAAATTTCACAATTTATACGCCGCCCAAATGGGGAGTGCAATCCTTTGAATCCCAGTGCCCCCTCAACTCCCCCACTCCCCCGCCACACAAGAAGGTGAAACCTGGCGACCGCTGCTGCAACTCCGTTTCCGCCTCCGGGTGGCGGCGGCACAAGGTGCCGCGTGACGGAACGAGGCGAAGGCCTCTGTTGAGCGGCGTCAGAAGGCGCCGCTTTCCAAGCCTGCAATGCTGCGGCGACTGATGCGCAGGCGAGCGAGCGGCGACTGAGTGAGCGAGCCGTAGCGAAACAGAGGCCTTCGCCTCGTTCCGTCTGCTGACATCTTGAGTCTCAAAGAGCTGGGAAAACCCGTGACTCAGGACTTATCGGGGACAGTCCCCTTGTTGCCCCTATCTGCCTAAATATGCCAAGGATATCAAGGGAATAAAGGCCGGTGCATGGAAACGATGCAGGGGTGTAGTGAATCGAGGCAGCTGCTAGCCGCCCTCCCCTGATTCTTAAGGATTTTTCCCTGGCCTGCCCCTTGCATTCCATAGCCTGCATGAATCCTCGACAAAGAACCGCCCTCTTGAAACCGCACAGTCACGGACTCAAGCCAGAACACAGGCTCCTGGATGATCTGCGCCGGATGATAGCTGCGGCCCGCGAGCACGTCGCGCGCCAGGCCAATGCGACTTTGGTAATCCTCTATTGGAACGTCGGCCGCCGCATCCGACAGGATATCCTGCGCGAGAGCCGTGCAGCATACGGGGAAGAAATTATCAAAAAAACATCAAAGCACTTAACCCTTGAATATGGCAGAGGTTTTTCCGTCCGAAATCTCGCGTATACGGTCAAGTTCGCTGAGGTCTTTCCGGATGAAAAGATTTTGCACACAGTGTGTGCAAAATTGAGTTGGAGCCATTTCAGGCAGATCATCTCCATAGACGACCCCTTGAAGAGAGAATTCTATGTGCAGATGTGTCGTTTGGAGGGCTGGAGCAAAAGGACGCTCGAGAAGAAAATGTCGGGCATGCTCTACGAACGGACCGCACTTTCCAAAAAACCAGAGGCCCTGATACGCACAGAGCTTGCAGACCTTCGCAAAGAGGACAGGTTGAGTCCGGACCTGGTATTTCGCGATCCCTACCTTCTCGACTTTTTAGGACTCAAGGATACATACAGCGAGAACGACCTGGAGAGCGCAATCCTGCGCGAGATGGAATCGTTCATCCTCGAGCTCGGCGCAGGATTCTCCTTTGTCGCCAGGCAGAAGCGCATGACGGTCGACGGCGTGGACTACTTCCTCGATCTTCTCTTCTATCACAGGTGGTTTGGGCGTCTCGTAGCTATCGAACTCAAACTCGGCAATTTCAAGGCAGAGCACAAGGGGCAGATGGAACTCTATCTGAGGTGGCTCGCCAGAAACGAGACTCGGCCAGGCGAAGGGCCGCCTATAGGCCTCATTCTGTGCGCTGGAAAATCAGAGGAACATATCGAACTCCTGGAACTCGGCGCAGGCGGAGTAAGGATCGCAACTTATCTGACGGAACTCCCTTCTAAAGATGTCCTTGCGAAGAAACTTCATTCCGCGATCGAAGCTGCGAGACTGAGGTTGAAGGAATAAATTTCCGAATTCCACTCCCCCGCCACACAAGAAATTGAAACCCGTGAACCGTACAAAACCACAAAAGCGGAGCCTGGAGGCGCCCGTTCCGTCTGCTGACATCTTGAGTCTCAAAGAGCTGGGAAAACCCGTGACTCAGGACTTATCGGGGACAGTCCCCTTCTCTGCCCCTGGCTGGTAAATGCGCTAGTTCTCAAATGTCCCTGCTCGGGGACAGTCCCCTTGTTGCCCCTATCTGCCTAAATATGCCAAGGATATCAAGGGAATAAACGGGTGCACGGAAACACAGCGGGGGTGCAGCGTTTCGCTGCAACTGTTTGATTAGGCACCGTTGATTTTCAGTCGGTTTTTCGTGGCACGCGGCTTGCTTATTATGTCGAAGTAAAGGCTGCGGGATTTTCGACATGGACAACAAGAATGCCCAGGGCTATCATGATCTCAGATACCACCCCTGTCGCTTCGGCGCAGGGCGCGAGGCCGCCAAAGGCGGCCTTTGCTTTGCCGGGCCACGATCGAGGACAATCGTTTACATAGACGGGTTCAACCTCTACTTCGGCGCGCTGAAGGGCACGCCACATCGCTGGCTCGACGTCTCGAAATTCTGCAGTCTCATGCTTCCTGGAAACGACGTCCAGGCAATAAAATATTTCACGGCCCTGGTGACACCGAGGCCCGACGATCCGCAGCAGCCGATCCGACAACAGACATATCTGCGCGCCCTGAATACGTTGCCTGGCCTCTCCATCACGCTGGGTCATTTCCTATCGCACGTAGTCACGATGCCGCTGGCCAGGAATTGCAAAGGAAAAACCGAGTATGTCCGGGTTATAAGAACCGAGGAAAAGGGATCGGACGTGAACCTGGCCGTGCATATGCTGAATGACGCATATCAGAATAGATACGATATCGCCGTAATAGTGTCGAATGATTCAGACCTGGTCGAGGCGATCAGAATCGTAACGATGGAACTGGGCAAGCGCGTCGGCGTGTTGAACCCGCACAGATATCCCAGTCGCACGCTGCTGGCTCATGCTACGTTCTTCAAGACTATCAGAAAAGGAGTACTGCAAGCCTCACAGTTCAATCCGATCCTGAGAGATCAGCACGGAGAATTTCATAAGCCGGATTCTTGGTAAGGAATTCTAAGGATACGACACTCAACTCCCCCACTCCGATGGCACAAAGTGCCGCATGACGGAACGAATCGGGGTGCTCTTCGCAGCGTGGCTCCACTTGAACCTCCGGGTGGCTGCGGAGCGGGGGACCCCCATTTGACGCCAGCAGCCGCGCAAGGTCATCCGCATAAGCTCGGTGCCTGATCGCGGCGATGCCGCAAATGGGGGTGATCCGCAGACAGGACCCGGAGGTACGCCGACTCGTTCCGTCTGCTGACATCTTGAGTCTCAAAGAGCTTCACGACGACAAAGGTCTTACCGGGGACAGGCCGCTAATGTATCACAGGTATCCTCAGCCCGCCGCA
>Ga0265297_10007886_pt1 | contig 14498 bp, 12 predicted proteins | sample Munlanlwell13791_FD_192502 | JGI IMG/M metagenome (GOLD analysis project Ga0265297, IMG submission 192502) | Leachate microbial communities from a municipal landfill in Southern Ontario, Canada - Leachate well 137-91 | ecosystem: Engineered > Solid waste > Landfill > Unclassified | place... | reverse complement strand
CAAGTCCGACACACTTTATCCCGTTGAGAAAATCGCTCCCGGCATCATCAAGCGCCGCTCGGTCAGCCAGCCCGTGCAGACCGGCATTATGGCCGTGGACGCGATGATCCCGATTGGACGCGGCCAGCGCGAGTTGATCATCGGTGATCGCTCCACCGGCAAGACCACCATCGGCATCGACACGATCATCAACCAGGCCCGCATGAACCGCGCCGCGGAGCAGTCTGGCGAGAAGGGCTACCGTCCGCTCTACTGCATCTACGTCGCCATCGGCCAGAAGCAGTCCAACATCGTCCGCGTCATCAACGTTCTCGAAGAGCAGGGCGCGATGCCGTACACCATCGTCGTCGCGGCGTCCGCCGCCGATACCGCCACCAACCAGTATCTTGCGCCGTTCGCGGGCGCGGCGATGGGCGAGTGGTTCATGGACAACGGCATGGACGCGCTGATCATTTTCGACGACCTCTCCAAGCACGCCGTCGCCTACCGGCAGGTGTCGCTGGTGTTGCGCCGCCCGTCGGGCCGCGAGGCGTATCCGGGCGACGTGTTTTACCTGCACAGCCGCCTGCTCGAGCGTTCCGCGCGCCTGAGCGAAAAGGCCGGCGACGGCTCTCTCACCGCGCTGCCGATCATCGAGACGCAACTCGGCGACGTGTCCGCTTACATCCCGACCAACGTCATCTCCATCACCGATGGCCAGATTTATTTGGAAACCGATTTGTTCTACCAAGGCATCCGCCCCGCCATCTCGGTCGGTTTGTCCGTGTCGCGCGTCGGTTCCGCTGCGCAGCTCAAGGCGATGAAGCAGGTCGCCGGCCGCATCAAGGGCGAACTGGCCCAATTCCGCGAGCTGGCGGCGTTCGCGCAGTTCGGCAGCGACCTCGACGCGAAGACGCAGGCGCAGCTCGAACGCGGCAAGCGCATCGTCGAGGTCTTCAAGCAGCCGCAATACAACCCGGTGCCGGTCGAGGTGCAGGTCGGTGTTCTCTGGGCCGTCCAGAACGGATTCTTCGATGACGTCACCGTGGACAAACTGAAGGATTGCCAGGCAAAGATGACCGACTACCTCACGTCGCGGAAAACGGCATTGATGGCAAAGATTTTGAAGGAAAAGGCGTTGAACGACGCGCTGATCGCCGAGTTGAAGGCAGCGGTCACGGAGTTCAAACAAACCTACCGGTAACGCATGGCCAGTCCCCGCGATTTACGCCGACGCATCAGGTCGGTCAAGAACACGTCGCAGATCACCAAAGCGATGCAGATGGTGGCTGCCTCGAAGATGCGCAAGGCCCAGCAAGGCGCGCTCTCGAGCCGGCCCTATGCCACGCTCATGAATGCGGTGCTCGCCGAGGTCACCGCCAACATCGGCGACTTCAAGCATCCGCTTCTCGAGAAACACAACACCGGCAGGCGCGCGGTGATCCTCGTCAGCACTGACCGCGGCCTTTGCGGCGCGCTGAACAGCAACCTGATGCGCGAAGTGGCCAAGCTCGACAAGGCGACGACGGTCTTCATCTGCGCGGGCCGCAAGGGCGCGCAATTCATCGCCCGCACCAAGCGGGAGCTGGCGGCGGAGTTTTCCTACAAGGACACGCCGCAGTTCAGCGAGGCTCGCGCCATCACAAAGTTTGCGCAGGACCTTTTCACCAAAGGCGAAGTGGACCGTGTGGACGTGCTGTTCACCCGGTTCGTCTCCACGCTGAACCAGAAAATGGAATTGCGCCCGCTGCTGCCAGTGGGCGAGCTTCAGGCCGTGGAAGCCGGCATGGACGGCGACCGCAAGGGCGCGACGCTGGAGCGGACCGGCGTCGAGTATCAGTTCGAACCGTCGGCCGGCGAAGTGCTCGGCACGCTGCTGCCGCACTACGTGAACTATCTGGTCTTCCAGATGCTGCTCGAAGCGCGCGCCAGCGAGCACAGCGCCCGCATGGTGGCGATGAAGAACGCCACCGACAATGCGGCGCAGCTCATCAAGGACCTGACGATCGAATACAATAAGATGCGCCAGGCCAGCATCACGAATGAACTCCTGGAGATTGCATCCGCCCAAATGGCGACGGCTTAAGGTTAGTGACACATGAATAAAGGTAAAATCGTTCAAATCATCGGGCCGGTCGTGGACGTCGAGTTTGAGTCCGCGGACAAGCTGCCCGCCATCTACAACGCGCTCACGGTCGAGTTCCCCGTCAGCGGCAAGACGACCAAGCTCACGCTCGAGGTCGAGCAGCACCTCGGTGACAACTGGGTCCGTGCGATTGCGATGGGTTCCACCGAGGGCCTCAAGCGCGGCTTCGAGGCCACCGACACCGGCAACCCGATCATGATGCCTGTCGGCGAGTGCGTCATGGGACGCGTCTTCAACGTCATCGGCGAGGCCGTGGATGAACGCGGTCCGGTCAACGCCCAGAAGTTCTACCCCATCCATCGTCCTGCGCCGGCGCTGACCGAGCAGTCCACCAGCCCGCAGGTGCTCACCACCGGCATCAAGGTCATTGATCTCATCTGCCCGTTCCTCAAGGGCGGCAAAGTCGGCGCGTTCGGCGGCGCGGGCGTCGGCAAGACCGTCGTCATCATGGAACTCATCAACAACATCGCCAAGATGCACGGTGGTGTGTCGGTGTTCGCCGGCGTCGGCGAGCGCACGCGCGAGGGCAACGACCTCTACCACGAAATGTCCGAGGCCAACGTCATCAAGCAGGACGACCTCGGCGCGTCCAAGATCGCGCTGGTCTATGGCCAGATGAACGAGCCGCCCGGCGCGCGTTTGCGCGTGGCGCTGTCGGCCCTCGCCATCACCGAGTATTTCCGCGACGAGAAAAACCAGGACGTGTTGCTGTTCATTGACAACATCTTCCGTTTCTCGCAAGCCGGCTCCGAGGTCTCCGCGCTGCTCGGCCGCACGCCGAGCGCGGTCGGTTACCAGCCGACCCTTGCCTCCGAAATGGGCGAGTTGCAGGAGCGCATCACTTCGACGAAGACAGGTTCCATTACCTCCTTCCAGGCCATCTACGTCCCCGCCGACGACATCACCGACCCGGCGCCGGCCACGACGTTCACGCACCTCGACGCCACCATCGTGCTCGATCGCGCGCTCACGGACATCGGCATCTACCCGGCCGTGGATCCGCTCTCCTCCACCAGCCGCGCGCTCACGCCGGACATCGTCGGCAAGGAACACTACGACACCGCCCGCGGCGTCCAGCGCGTCCTTCAGCGTTACAAGGATCTGCAGGACATCATCGCGATCCTGGGCATGGACGAGCTTTCGCCCGACGACAAGCTTACCGTCTTCCGCGCGCGCAAGATTCAGCGTTTCCTCAGCCAGCCGTTCACCGTGGCCGAGGTCTTCACCGGCCGCCCCGGCAAACAACTGCCCGTGCAGGAAACCGTGCGCGGCTTCAAGGAAATCCTCGACGGCAAGCACGACGAAGTGCCCGAGGGCAACTTCTACATGAAGGGCGGCATCGAGGAGATCAAGGAAGGGTAATTCGTAACTCGTGACTCGTAATTCGTAACACGTAACTCGATGATGAAGCACCAATCACGGACAACGAATCACGATTCTCAGATAACGAATCACTAATCGCGAATCCCGCCCCATGGCCACAACGCTCAAACTCGAAATCGTCACGCCGGAAGCCATCGCCTACTCCGAGCAGGTGGACATGGTGGTGCTGCCCGGCGCAGCCGGCGAACTCGGCGTGCTGGCTGGCCACGAGCCGCTGATGACGACGATTGTGCCCGGCGAGCTGCGCATCACCAAGGATGGCGAGGAAACCGTGATGGCCATCGGCTCCGGCTTTGCCGAAATCACCGGCGAGGCCGTGCGCGTGCTGGCCGACATGGCTTTGCGCGCCGAGTCGATTGACGAGGTCGCCGCTATTGATGCTCGCAAGCGCGCCGAGCAGCGGCTGGCCCAGAAGCTCAGCGACGAGGAAGTGGTCACCGTCGAAGCTTCGATGCAGAAAGCGATCGCCCTGATTGAAGTCAAGCGCCGCCACCGCGGCCAACCCTCCGCCCGCAGCCAGCACAAGTAACCCGCGTCACGAAGGACGCGGAATCCTCATTGTCGAAAACAAGCGGAGCGGCCGCTCAGCGCACGCTTTCTCCGGGTTTCCAAGGAGGGGCGACTCTTTCAGAGATGCGCCTCTGTCGGATGGCTTTCCCGGCGTAGCCGCCACGCGTTAACGCTGCGCTGAGTGATTGAATCCCGTTGGGATTCATCCTGATTCCGCTGCTCCATCTTCCGTGCCTATCGTGCATTCGGTGGTTCAGCGGGAAAACCGGCGTTCCATTCGTGGCTGATCATCCTACGCCGGGCCGTTGCGTGAGGGCAGGCGGCCTGCCGCAACCCAGGGCGCTATTCTTCGGAAACAATCGTTGATTTGCGGCGGGGGCCTACCTATAGTTTGCGACCCGTTGTGAGCGAAACAAAGAAAACATCGACGAAGGTGCTGCGACTGGGGTTGCCGAAAGGCAGCCTGCAGGAGTCGGCGTTTGCCCTGATGGCGAAGGCCGGCTTCGTCGTGAACGTCAGCAGCCGCTCGTATGTGCCGCGAATCAACGACCCGGAGATCGAGGTGCGGCTCATCCGCGCGCAGGAAATCAGCCGTTATGTGGAGCTAGGCTCGCTCGACGCCGGACTGACGGGCAAGGACTGGATCGAGGAAAACGCCAGTGACGTGCACGCGGTGGCGGAGATCGCGTTCTCGAAGCAGACACTGATGCCGGCGCGCTGGGTGCTGGCGGTGCCGAACGATTCGCCGATCAAAGGCCCGAAAGACTTGCAGGGCAAGCGGATCGCGACGGAAGTGGTAAACCTCACGCGCCGCTGGCTTAAGCGGCATGGCGTGGAGGCGGAAGTGGAATTTTCGTGGGGCGCCACCGAGGTGAAGGCCGCCGACCGGCTGGTGGACGCGATCGTGGAGCTGACCGAGACCGGTTCGTCGCTGAAGGCGAACAACCTCCGCATCGTGGACACGCTGACGACGTCGTATCCGCAGTTCATCGCCAACCGCAAGGCGTGGGCCGATGACTGGAAGCGCCACAAGATCGAGGTGCTGGTGATGCTGCTCAAAGGCGCGTTGGCGGCTCAGGAGAAGGTCGGCCTGAAGATGAACATTCAGCGCAAGCAGTTGCCGAGGCTGCTGAAAGAGCTCCCGGCGTTGCGCAATCCGACGGTCAGCACACTGAGCCAGCGTGGCTGGGTCGCCGTCGAGACGATCATTGACGAGAACATCGTGCGGGAGATCATCCCGCAGCTCAAAGCGGTCGGCGCGGAGGGCATCATCGAGTATCCGTTGAACAAAGTGGTGGCGTAAGCCGCCCAACCCGTTTTTTCAAACACTGTCCGAAGGAAATAGTCCATGGGATCCATCAAGAAACGTCGCAAAGCAAAGATGAATCGACATAAGCGACGGAAGCGTTCAAAGGCGCACCGTCACATGAAACGCGCGTGGCAGAAGTAAGCCGCGCCGGCGCCCGGCCGGCTCGGTAGCCATGGAACACGCGCGCCGGCACAGGCCGGCGCGCTTCGCGGGAAAGAAAGCTTGTGTTGAAAGACCAACAAGGTTTCCGACGCGCAGCCGGCTGGCTCGCGCGAGCGGTGGCGTTTGGCTTGGTGCTGGCGGGCGGCGTGTGGTGCAGTGGCGCCACGGCCACCCAACCGTCGAAACCGGCGCCTTCAACGGCGACGAAAAACATCAAGCGCGCCCCCAGCCGCGACATCCTCCAACTCACACCCGAAGCTCAGGCTCGTGCCGAAGCGATAGCGCACTATGCGGCGGGCCAGCTTTACGAGTTGCGGCGGGAACCGGAGCGCGCCATTGCCGAATACGAGGCCGCGCTAAAGCTTGACCCGGGCCAGGTGGAACTGGCCGCCAAGCTCGGCGCGGAATATCTGCGGCGCAAGCAGAACGACAAGGCGCTCGGGGTGCTCACCAAGGCGGCGGCGGCAAACAGCAAGCGTTACGAAATCCAACTGCTCCTTGGCATCGCCTACCAGACCGTCGGGAAGAAGGACAAAGCCGCCATCGCCTACACCGCCGCCAGCAAGCTCGACCCGCTCCAGATCGGGCCGTATCAGTCGCTCGTCGGCTGTTACCTGAGGGACCGGAAAACCGCCGACTCGCTCAAGGCACTGGAGCGCGCATTTGCGCAGAAGAGCGAGGATGCCCACTATTGGGCCACGCTGGGCGATCTCTACGTGGTGGCGATGCGCGGCCCGGACATCGAGAAGGCCGTTAAGGTCGTTTACAAGCAGAAGCCCAAGACCGACCGCGCCATCGAGTGCTACGGAAAAGCCCAGGGATTTGCACCGGAGGATTTGAGCGTTCCATTTCGTCTCGCCGGTTACTACGTCATGATCGGCCGGCCCGACGATGGCATCGCCCTCTATAAGAAACTGCTGGAAAAACGGCCTGACGTGTTGGAGGTCCGCGAGCGGCTCGCCTATGCCTACGCCGCAAAAAAGGATTTCATCCAGGGCGCTGCGCAGATCGAGGAAGTGGCCAAGCGCCAGCCGTTGAACTGGAAGGTCTATCGGATGCTCGGGAATTTTTACGAGGACAGCAAGATGCTCGACCGCGCCCAGGCCAACTACGAGCAGGCGCTGATCCTGAACCCGAAGGAACTTGAGCTTTACCTGCGCGTGGCCCGGCTACAGGTGGCGCAGAAGCATCCCAAGGAAGCGATCCAGACTTTGCAGCGCGCCAGGGATCGTTTCCCCGTCAGCGCGCGCGTGCCTTATTTTCATGGACTGATCTATAGCAGCATGAAGGATTATCCGGCGGCCGTGGAGGCATTTGCGCAGGCGGAGGCGATGGCCAAGGCGCGCACCGAAGACAAGGAACTGATGGACAGCGCGTTCTACTTCTATTACGGCGCCGCCGCCGAGCGTGCCAAGAAGTTTGACCTCGCGACGCAGCTCTTCCGCCAATCCATCAAGCTGAATCCGGATAACGACGAGAGCTGCAACTACCTCGGCTACATGTTCGCCGAAAAGAACATCAACCTCAAGGAAGCCGAGGAACTGGTCAAACACGCACTGAAGATCCAGCCGAAGAACGGCGCGTTCCTCGACAGCCTCGGATGGGTTTATTACCGCAAGGGCGATTACCGCAAGGCGCTCCAATGTATCAGCGAGGCGGCCAAGAGCGACGCGGCCAAGGAAGACGCCACCGTGTTCGAGCATCTCGCCGACATCTACCTCAAACTCGGCAAGAAAGATCTCGCCCGAGAGCAGCTTCGCAAGGGCATTGGAATTGAGCCGAACAACAAATCCGTCGCCGAGAAGCTCAAGATGCTCGGCGATGGACCGCAAAAGAAGCCCACGCCCGCCGTCGCACCGGCCAAGCCGTAATTTCCGTCTGCATGGCGGAGCGCCAGCGTCGCTGCCTACACCGAGACGTCGTAGATGGTCATCCCCGTCGGCAGCTTTGGATAGAAATCCGTGCTCTTTTGCGGCATCCGCGAGCGCGCGTCGGCGATGGCCTGCACTGCGCGCACCGGTGTCGGATTCAGTAGGAAGAACGCCTGGCCCTGTCCTCCACGAACGCTCTCGACGCCCGCCGCAGCCTCGCGCAGATAGTGGAGGTTGGATTCCTCGCGAAGCCGCTCTTCGTTAATGCCAAGCATCCGGTCGAGGATCACTGTGTGCAGGATTGCGACGTCCAGGTTTTCCCAAAGCGGCGGCTGCCCGGCAAACAGAGGCGCGCGGTCGCGGTCGCGGCGCAGCTTCAGCAGCGTGAAACCACTGTCGGGAAGGAATAAGCCGAACCAGTGATCATCGGCAGGCGCCTGCCCCATGCGCGCGAGCAGCGCGTTGAGGTCGGCGGCAGGTTCGAGATTGAACCATTCCGCCAGCGCGCCGCGCAGCGCATCGGCGCTGAAGCTGGCAATGTTGTGGACCAGCCGGTGCGTCGGCAACACGACGAGGCCCGGATCGTCCATCGCCACGAGCGTCGCCATCGTGAATTCGAACGGCGCGTCAGGGCCGGCATTCGGATGCTGCCGCCGCATCTCCTCGCGGTAGTTGAGCGAGGTCTCAAACCGATGGTGGCCATCGGCAATGTAGAACTTCAGCGGCCGCAGCGCTTGCTGCACCACTTTCAGATCCGCGCCTTCCTCGATGGCCGTGAGACGGTGGCGGATGCCGTAGGCATCCTCGAACTTTGCCATCGGCGTCGCCGCGGCGCGCGCCGCTGCCAGTTCCGCGCCGCTGCCCGGATAAAGCAGAAAAATCTGACCGAAATGCGCCTGCGCGTGGCGCAACAGGTTGAGGCGGTCGGCCTTCGGTTTGCTGAGTGTGCGCTCGTGCGGCAGAATCTGGCCTTCCTCTGGACGGCTGAGCCGCACGCGGCCAATCAACGCGCGGCGGGTCAGTTCCCGGCCGCCAACGCGGAACGTCTGCTCGTAGGCAAAAATCGCCGGCTGGTCGCGGCGGACGAGGAACTTCTCCTGTTGCCAGGCGCGAAAAGACCCCGCTGCGCGCGTGTATTTGTTGTGCTGATTGGTGTCGCCCGCCTCTTCGCGGCCGAGAATGACGCGCACGATGTTGTGGTCATGCCGCCCGTAGTAGGCCGCCTGCATTTCCGGCGTGATCTTGTCGTAAGGCTCGGTGAGCACGTCGGCAAGGCCGGCGCCGCGCTCCGGCTGCTGTCGGAGGCGATCAAGATTATAACTCAAAGCTTGGAATGGTTGAAAATCTGCCATGGTGCCCTGTTCTTTCTGCGGATGATGTTGGAGAAGCTGGCGACTGTCAAGGCGGCTGAAAGCGCGGCTTTCTGCAATTAAAAACGAGAGGTGAAAGAAACAGGGGAGGTCGCGGGAATCAGGGAGTTGACTTGCCGCAGACCGTTTGCAACTATGCTGTACTTTGGAACATATGTCGTCGTTATAGCAGAGGAACAACTTTATGGCAGACTTAGTCGGAAATTGCATCGTGGCGCAGTCGGGTGGACCGACCGCAGTGATCAACGCCAGTATCGCCGGCGTCATCGAAGAGGCTTTCAAGCACGAACAAATCGAGGAAGTTTACGGCGCCCTGAACGGCATCCTCGGCGTGCTCAATGAACAAATCATCAATTTGGGAGATGAGAAGAACAGCACGATCAAGGGCCTGCTCTACACGCCGGCCGCCGCGCTCGGTTCGTGCCGCCACAAGCTCGCGTTTGACAGCAAGGACGCCGCCAAGGCCGCCGAGGCCCAGCGCGATTGTGAGCGCATCCTCGAAGTCTTCAAGGCGCAGAACATCCGCTATTTCTTCTACATCGGCGGCAACGATTCGATGGACACCGCCGACAAGGTCAACAAGCTGGCGAAGGAGCAGGGCTACGACCTGCGCGTTATCGGCGTGCCGAAGACGATCGACAACGACCTGCCGTTCACCGACCACTGTCCCGGCTACGGCAGTGTCATCAAGTACCTCTCCACCGCTGTAATGGAAGCTTCGCGTGACACCGAGGCGATGTGCAGCAATCCCACGTGCAACCTCATCGAAGTCATGGGCCGTCACGCCGGCTGGATCGCCGCCGGCACCGTGCTGGCCAAGCGTTCCGAGGAGGACGGCCCGCACATCATCCTGTTGCCGGAAGTGCCGTTCGTGCAGGAAGCGTTTGTCGCCGAGGTGAAGGAAGTCGTCGCCAAGTATAACCGTTGCGTCGTCGTCGTTGGCGAAGGTTTGCTCGGGCCGGACGGCAAGCTCATCAACTTCATGGACGGCAAGTTCGTCAAGGACGCCTTCGGCCACACGCAACTCGGCGGCGCGGCGGAGAGCATCCGCAGCATCATCGAGAAGGAAGCCGGCGTGAAGTGCCGCACCGCCAAGATCGGCGTCATCCAACGTTCGGCGAGTCATTGCGCCAGCAAGACCGACCGCGACAACGCCTACATGGCCGGCGCGCGCGCTGTGCAGCTCGCGGTCGAGGGCCAGACCGACGTGATGGTGACTCTCACCCGCGAAGGCGCCGGCGACAGCGTGAAATTCGGCGCCGGCACAACGCCGCTGGCCGAAATCGCCAACAACGAGAAACGGGTGCCGCGCGACTGGCTCAATGAGAAGGGCACGCTGCCGAACGAGAAATTTATCGAATACGCCCGCCCGCTGATTCAAGGTGAAGTGACGCCGCCCATGGAAGGCGGCCTGCCGAAATACGTGCGTCTGGAAAAGCAACTCATCGAGAAGAAGTGCGGCGAATACGGCGCCAAATAGCCGTTCCGGTCAAAGACCGGCAGGAATCACTCGGGCGGGTTTGGTAACAAATCCGCCCGAACTCTTTTTGGGCCATCAACCATCCGCCTGTCTAATTGGACCTGTAGGCGTTGATGATAACCATCGCCTCCAGTTTCAAGGTCGTGGGAAACACCAGATCCCGGAACAGTTTTTCTGCAATGCCGGGATCCAGTTGGATTTGCCCGGCCTTCCACTGGATTCTTTGAATCACGGCTCTTTCCTGTTCCTCGTCTTTGAGCAAGCCCGCCAGCCTGTCCACGTCTTTTCCACGGGCCTCGTTCTTATAGCGAACCATGGTCTCATCATCCGCGTCGCTCAACTTTCTCTCGCCAACGGAGATGCCCGCCTCGTGGATTCGCTTCGACAGGAACCAAAGCGCATCCAGATCCCCGCGAGACGCATTGCCATAGGTTTTGGGGTCGTCTTCCGGGCTGCATAGCTGTTGGAGGACCCGCACATACCCCTGCCGGATGTCGGGAGTCACATCCATGGAAGGGAGCCTCGTGTTCGGCAGCCAGAAGGCGCTCAACGGCCGTTCGCCGTGTTTGTAGCTTCCGGACATGGCGCGCCCAAGTTCGTTGTAATACAACATGATATCGAACCGGCTCAGGCCGATCAAAGACAGCTTGGAGTACAACCCTGGATTGAAGGGCAGGTGAATACGAAATTTCAATGCCCTCAGAATCGGCTCTTCCGATTCAGCCAAAGTTTCTCTTAATGCAACTAGGGCAGCCGTTGTGCTTCCCATTCAGACTCCAAATTGACTTGTGAGACTTTTTTTCACTGACACGTTCCCGCAGATTATGACTTGTGATCTATTGTTATCCAAAGCTTGAGCCCGCTCGTCAACTCGCAATTCTAAACACTCGCGGGCCGTTTTGCATCAGCAAAGGTTGCTGCGGGCGGCGCGCGACGGCAAGAGAGGATGACAAATGCGGGCGCTGCGGGTAATCTGGCTGCGCGGTTTTCCGACCGCGCAAGATCATGAGCCAAGCCGTCATCCGCCGCCAGCCAGTCTATCGCGAAGCGGGCAAGACCTACCACGCAGACAGTTGCCTGCCGCTGGTGGAAGCCGTGCGCGCGGGCCAAGTGCGGCTCAGCGCGCTGGCGCGGGAGGGGTATCCCGGCCGGCGGCTCGGACGCGAACAACTGCCGGGCGTGCGCAGCATCGGCTATTGGGACGCCGGGCCCAAGCAGCGTTGGGGATTGCCGGTTCACCGCAACGAGGGTATCGAAATCGCGTTTATGGCGGGCGGACAGACGCCGGTGTTCATCGAGAAGAACCGCCAAACACTGGCGCATGACCAGTTCATGATTACGCGCCCATGGCAGCCGCATCAGGTGGGCGATCCGTGCATCGGTTCGAGCAAGCTGATCTGGTTCATCCTCGACGTCGGCGTGCGCCGGCCGCACCAGACCTGGACATGGCCGTCCTGGATCATCCTCAACCGCCCGGACCTGGATTTTCTGACGCGCTGCCTGCGCCAGAACGAGCAATACGTCTGGCCCGGCTCGGAGGCGATACGGCAGGGGTTCCTTGGCATCGCACAAGCGGTGGACGAGGACCGCGGCGGGAACCGATGCTCGCGGCTGGCGGTGCTGGTTAACGAGGTCTTGCTGGCGTTGCTGGAGGCCTTCCGGGAGCGGAAGATCCCCCTGCGCGAGTCGCTGACCAGCGCCGAGCGGACGCTGCGGTTGTTCCTCGGCGAATTGACGGCAACGCTCGACCAACCATGGACGCTTGAATCCATGGCGGAAAGCTGTCACATGGGAGTGACACAGTTTGTTCATTACTTTCGCAAGTTGACGAATATGACGCCGACCCGGTATCTGACCCATGCGCGAATTGAGCGGGCTTGCGAGCAACTCGCGCGCCGGCCCGATGTGACGATCACGGAGATCGCGTTCGCGTGCGGTTTTTCGTCGAGCCAGTATTTCACCAACGTATTCAGCCGGCAGATGCGCTGCACGCCGCGCGACTACCGGCAACGACAAGTCTGAGAAGAACAATGTCCGACACACAAACCTCTCCCATCCGCCTTGCGCTCATCGTGCCGTGCTACAACGAAGCGCATCGGCTCAAGCTCGGAGCCTGGCACACGCACCTGAACCAGGAGCGGGATGACCGCATGGTGTTCGTGAACGACGGCAGCAAAGACGCCACGCCAGAGATGCTCGACGGGTTTGCGAAGAGGCATCCGCGCGTCGAGGTCGTTCATCTGGAGCGCAACTCGGGCAAAGCGGAGGCTGTCCGCCAGGGCATGCGGCGCGTACTGGCCGGCGGCGCGTGCGATTTCGTCGGCTACTGGGACGCCGACCTCTCCGCATCGCTGGAACTGATCCACGATTTCATGACGACGCTCGACCGGCATCCCGAAGCGCTCGCGGCCATTGGCGTGCGCCGCCGGGACCCCGAACACAAGGTTCACCGGCCGGCCTGGCGGCGTTTCACGAGTTGGGCGTTTGCGCAGGCGGCCTCGGCGGCGCTGGGGATGCGTTTTCGCGACACCCAATGCGGCGCGAAAGTGTTTCGCCGGCAGGCGGCGGAGAAGATCTTTCAGGAACCGTTTCTCAGTCCGTGGTTGTTTGACGTCGAGGTGCTGGCCCGGCTGATTCAGTTTGTAGGCAGAAGGCAAGCCCGGCGCGCGATCGCGGAGGTGCATCTGCGCGAGTGGCGCGACACGGAAAAGTCCCGGTTCTTCTCGCAATATGCGTCCCAAGCGCCACGGGATCTCCTGAAGATTTGGTGGCGCTACTGACCCCTTCGAAAACCGTCGTGGCAAAACCTGCTTTTCCCCGGCGACTGCGACGAGGAGCCTGCCCGGTGCTGTCGGCACGTTGGTTACGGGTTGCAGGAAGCGGGGCGATGACCTATAAGAAGCCGCTATGCGACACACGATCTCAGTGCTGGTGGAAAACAAATTCGGCGTCCTGGCGCGCGTAGCCGGGCTGTTTTCGGGCCGCGGCTACAACATTGACACGCTCAATGTTGCACCGATGCTGCAACCGGGCTTTTCGCGAATGACGATCGTCACCCGTGGCGATGACGCCACGCTGGAGCAGATCGTCAAGCAGCTCAACAAGCTGGTGAACGTGGTCAACGTCCGCGATTTCCGCGAGGGCGAATATGTGGACCGCGAGCTGGCGCTGGTCAAGGTGAATGCCGATGCCAAGGCGCGCAGTGAGATCATGCAAATTTGCGACATTTTCCGCGGCAAGATTGTGGATGTGCAGCGCGCGGAGTTGATGGTGGAAATTACCGGCGACGAGGGCAAGCTGAACAAGTTTCTGCATCTGCTGGAGCCGTTCGGCATCATCGAAATCGCGCGCACCGGCCGCGTCGCCATGCCGCGCCAGCCGAAGCAGAAGGCTCCGCAGTTGGCGGAACACCCTGCCTGACGATCTGCCGTCGGACAGCGCCCCGCAATGAGGACGCATCTCGCAGTTGCAAAGTGGGTGGTTTTGGACTTTGGTAATGCCAGAGGTCAACGCGAACCATTCGGAGATTCAACACTGAACCACAGGAGACCCCGACTATGAAATGTCAGATCACCACGCAGCTTTCCGTTTTCCTTGCCAATAAACCTGGCACGCTCGCCAACGTCTGCGAAACGCTGGCTGCCGAGGGGGTCAACATCTTTGCCCTGACCATCAGTGATACCGTGGATCATGCCGTCGTACGCCTCATCTGCTCTGACCCGCGCAAGGCACTGGAAATTTTTGAGGAACGCGGCACGCTGGTCGTGGACCAGCAGGTTCTGACGATCGAGGAAAAGAACCGTCCCGGTTCGCTCGCACAGGTTGCCCGCAAATTTGCCAAACATGGCGTCAACATCGAATACGCGTATTGCGCTTCCGGACCGTCGGCCAAGACAGGCTTGGTCGTGCTTCGTCCCTCCAACTTGAAGAAAGGCCTGCGGGCGCTGACTACGCGATGAGCGGCTGCGAGCCAACCCCTTTCAGTTCACCGGCGGCCTGCCCGCCGGCCAATAACAAACTGTTTGCGGGCTTGGATTGCGCCACGATCGCCACGTTTCTGCAGCGGTGTGTCCCGATGGATTACCGCGCGGGCGGAGGCAAGGTGTTTGAGGAAGGCTCAGCCGGCGATTATCTCTACCTGATCGAGTCCGGCCGTGTGCGCGTCTTCAAGTCACTGCCCGACGGCAGCGAGGAAACCCTGGGCCGCGTCGGTCCGGGCGATTACTTTGGCGAGATGGCCTTCTTTGGCCACCACGGGCGTTCGGCCGGTGCCGAGCGGAGACCGACT